>JAAUYD010019517.1_pt1 | contig 11786 bp, 8 predicted proteins | sample 7278101 | NCBI WGS metagenome assembly JAAUYD01 (sample SAMN14350128, study PRJNA611818) | marine sediment metagenome | isolation source: surface marine sediment (0.6m) | place: French Polynesia: Moorea | collected 2018-08 | reverse complement strand
CCCCTCTTTTTGACGCAACCACAAATCCCTTTTTGCCAACCCCAGATCACCCTCTTTCATAGGATCACTTTGGCCGCCACTTGCAGGATCAGTTTACCCGCCACTTGACACAGTGATGTGACAAAGGCACTGCTGCGTCTGGCGCGTACGGAGGGCGTCATTAGGATCGCAGTGATGCCGGGCGTTCATCTAGCCCAGGGGGTATGTATAGGGACCGTTTTTGCGAGCGATGGCATGCTGTTTCCGGAAGCTGTCGGTACCGATATTGGGTGTGGTATGGCAGCGATGCGATTCGTTGCTGAAGCGGACATTATAGTCACACCGAATGGCCCACCCGACACAACAGCGAGCAAACAAGTCCAAGACCACGGCAAGATATATCCAGCCCTCGGGTGTTCGTAGCTGCGTTATATCAGAAGCCCAAACCATATCGGGCTTTGTTGCCTCAAACGTTTGATTGAGGAGGTTGGGCGCAAGTGATTCAAATCCTCGGTCTATGGTTTCCTTGATCAGGTCGGTCCGCTCCTCAGCGCTGATGGTCTGGCGTTCCACATCTGCCAGCTCCATCTCAATATCGTCGGTTTAGGCCCGCCTGCCGAGAATCTGCCGTTGCAGTTGGTCGACCTCAGCCTGTGCCTGTCCTACTTTTCGGTTTGCCTCTTTGTCCAACTCACCCAAACGCTTGGTAAGAGCAGCTTTTTGCGCTGAGAGAAACGCGAACTCTAATTTTTTTCATGTTCTAGTCACATTCGGGGTTGCTAAAACCAGGAGCCGGCGCTTAAAAGAACGCCAGCTCCTCGGTTCCTACCTACCGTTGCTGTCTAGTTCGCGGGATACTCGGTCCACCCCGCGGTCCAGTCGGTCGCATCCATAGCGCCGACAAACGTTTCTGTATCGATAAACGCATCGCCATCAGGTGCAGGAGCACCGCCAGTGAGCGTAGGCGATCCAGCCTTGGGCGTGAAGTTCGGCGCTGTCAGATTATGGGGATCTGTCAAATCCGGCTCCACTATCCGATCATTTTCAGGGGTGATCTTGCTGCCGGCAAACTGAATACGTACATATTTAAATACGCCGCTGTTGTCCGCATCATCAGTACCGCCGTACTTACCGGTTCCGGCTTCTCCGTCCAGGTCGACGCCGGGATTGCAGATGGCGTTGCCGTTGATGACAACTCCGCCCCAGTCTCCCGGTCCTCTGGACCCCGGAAGGGCGGCAGACGTGAACGTAATGGGTGCAGCCGCAGTTCCCTCTGCGAATATTTTGGAATTCCTCTGGATCGCTAGGAAAGAGATTTTATCAATTGAGCCCAAAATGGTCGTTCCAGGGTTAATGGTAAGGTGGGTTTCAGCAGTGCCATCTCCGATGAACACAGCGCCATCGAGGAAATAAGTAATCGTATTTACCCAGGTCATATTGTCGGTGTAGTTGCCAGCAGTGAGCGTGCAGACATTGTTGTTCAGCATCCCCTCTGGGCAGTTTGTAACAGTACTCGTATCCGTATCCGTGTCAGTGTCGGTGTCGGTATCCGTGTCGGTATCCGTGGCGCCTGTGTCTGTCGATGAATCAGTGTCTATTATCGCATCGTCGTCATCATCATCCTCGCAAGCCGGCAGACCGACCGCAACGGAAACCGCAAGCCAAGCTAAACAGAAAAACCAAATTCTACCTTGCCGAAAAATATACATTTTCTCCTCCTGTGCCGCGTCCCTTCTTCAAACGCGGCCAATTACGCGAAATGAAGTCGCGTGCTTGTTAAAAGAACATCCTTAGTTAATTGAGCCCCTGTTCTGTTCATTGCATTTCTATCATTTGGCGATATAGCCTCATCAACTGCTTGCCTCAGCAATTGGAAAACCGCTTAGGCTGCTCGCGCTACGAATCAGCCACAACAAAGCAACATTTTGTCGAGGTTAATGTGACGTTTTTATGATCACTTGGGGTTGGAGGGGCTTGTCGGTGCTTTTATAAGATTAGATTAGTTACCGAAATGGCTCAGTTTACGAAAACCCATCCCCCCCTTCCCTTGCAGGGAGGAAAAACCACCCTGAATCATTGGATTGTTTAATTCCGGTGCCCCCTTTCCGCATCGGAGAGGGGGTTAGGGGGAGAGGTTTCTGGGAGGGCGCTAACCTAAGGCATGGTGACGATGATGGGATCGCCCGTGCACACGCCGACTTCGAAGAAGAGGTAGATCAGGACCCATTCCTGGGGCGCGATGTCGCTGGACATGCTGGTTGTGACGTGGAAGGTGGAGTAAAAGACCTTGCCACATCCATAGGGGAAGGTCGTGGTCATGGGACTGCCTGGGTAACTCTCTACGTCGTCGACCCAAATGCTCGGTATCACCGGTCCGGTGAAATAGTCCACAGTGCCGTCGTCATTGACCACCACCCCGTAGCCGTCATAGGCCGTATCGGAAATGCTATCGATGTTAATCCAGGCATCTGTTATGGGGTAGTTATCTAAATTCTCATTTGGCTGAACCACGGACAGCCAATCGCGCATTTCGTCGTCTAGAATTTTGCCATGGGTATCGTAAACGCCGACATTACCCGGATGGGACCCTTCATCGGCGCCGTTGAAATCAATAACGTCGGGCAGGGTCGTTTCTTCCCAATGTCCAGCCCAGCAGGACACATACATCTTACCCCCGACTTCGAGATATTGACGGAGCATTGCAGCATTACTTTCGAGATTGAACCCGCTGCCCATACAGGGGAAAAAGATCATGTGGTAAGTGTCGAGGTTTTCCTGGGCTTCGAATAGTTGGGTGGCGTTGCCCACGGCCGAGGATGAAGAACTGCCGTGGTTATATAAATCAAATTGCTCTGTTCCTGGCACTAAGTCGCCCCCGCTATCGAGTTCACCCAAACCCATTCTTGCTAGAAGATCTTCGGGAAAGTCCATGCTATCTATCAGAACCGCATAGTCTGGGATTCTATCATTGCCGTCGTCAGAGTTGGCCCCTGGGAGCTGGGTCACTTCCTCTGGCACTTCCTGAAAATCCGGCCCGCCATTGACCCGAATCTCCCGGATTCTCCTGAAATTGCCCTTGCGGGTGATAATATTAAAATTGCCCTCGTGGGCCGTCTCGATGGACCAGGTGCCGTCTGCATTGGACAGGGTCCACTGGCCGTAGGGCACTGCCTCGCATTCATAGCAATAGGCCTCGAAGGGAATCTCAGGTCCCATGCCTGTGGTTAGATAAACCAGAGCACCCGAGATGGGGAACCCGGACGCTGATTTGACGACGCCCCTCAACTTGGCATCGCCGAGCTCTCCGTTCTCGTCTTGGGGCTTCTCATCGGTCAGTCCGTCGCAATCCTCATCCACGCCATTAGGTGGGTTGTATTCTTCGATCGCCCCTGGATGGATGTCTGGGTTTGTATCATCGCAATCAAATTCCTCGCACCAGAAATCCTCGTCCTGGTCTGTGCAGCCCGCTTCGGTGTCAGAATCGGAGTCGGTGTCAGAATCTGTGTCAGCATCGGAATCGGAATCAGCATCGGAATCGGAATCAGCATCGCTGTCCGAGTCAGCATCGCTGTCAGCGTCAGAATCTCCATCGGTATCCGTATCAGAATCACCATCGGTATCCGTATCAGAATCTCCGTCTGTATTTGCCTCGTCATCGATGTTGCTCGGAGGGTCGACAGCTTCACAGCTCCCTAAACCCAAAGCCACCATCAAACTCCCCAGGACAAAAAATAGTGCAGTTTGCATTGCTCTTTTCATGGCATGCTCCTTGAAATGATTCAGTCATCTAAATAAATTTCTGTTGGTTATATAACTATCCTTTTATTTTATACTTTTCATACTTAATTATACTATAAGGTAGGGGCGAGCTATCAAGCAATATAAATATCTGCAATTTCCGACATTAATAATTGTCACACTACATACATTATACATTGTTCATTTTAAAGTAGGTTCGGATGAAATGATTGGGCTGGTGCGATCTATCTTCCTTGCCGAGTCGCGCTCTCTACTAAGGCATGGTGACGATGATGGGATCGCCGGTACACACCCCGACTTCGAAGAAAAGGTAGATCAGAATCCATTCCTGGGGCGCAATATCGATGGACGAACTAGTAGTGACGTGGAAGGTGGAGTAAAAGACCTTGCCGCACCCATAGGGGAACGTCGTGGTCATGGGGCTGCCTGGAAATTTCTCTACGTCATTGACCCAAATGCTCGGTATCACCGGTCCGGTGAAATAGTCCACAGTGCCGTCGTCATTTACCACTACCCCGTAGCCATCGTAGGCCGTATCGGAAATGGCCTCGATGTTAATCCACGCATCTGTTAGTGGATAATTGTCTAGATCCTCATTTGGCTGAACCACTGACAGCCAGGTGCGCATCTCGTCGTCTAGGATAGTGCCCTTGGTATCGTAAATGCTTACATTGCCCGGATTGGAGCCTTCATCGGGGCCGTTGAAATCAATGACGTCGGGCACGGTCGCCTCTGCCCAATGTCCAGCCCAACAGGATATATACGTCTTGCCGCCAGCTTCGAGGTATTGACGCAGCATTTCACCATTGCTGGCGAGGCTAAACCCACTGCAAATACAGGGGAAAAATATCATGTGATAGGAGTTGAGGTTTTCCTGGGCTTCGAATAGTTGTGTGGCGCTGCCCACGGCTGATGATGAAGAACCGGCATGGGTATACAAATCAAATTGCTCTGTGCCCTCGACCAGGTCACCGCTGCTATCGAGCTCACCCAAGCCCATTCTCGCCAAGAGATCTTCTGGGAAATCGTGGGTATTCATCAGAATCGCATAGTCTGGAATTCTATCTTTACCATCGTCGGTATTGGCCCCTGGTAGCTGGGTCACTTCCTCAGGCACTTCCTGAAAATCCGGCCCGCCATTGACCCGAATCTCCCGGATTCTCCTAAAATTGCCTTTGCGGGTGATAATATTAAAATTGCCCTCATGGGCGGTCTCTATGGACCAGGTGCCGTCTGCATTGGAGAGTGTCCACTGGCCATACGGCACTGCCTCGCATTCGTAGCAATAGGCCTCGAAGGGGATTTCAGGTCCCATGCCTGTGGTCAGATAGACCAGGGCACCAGAGATGGGAAACCCGGATGCTGACTTTACAATCCCCCTCAGCTTGGCATCGCCGAGCTCTCCATTCTCTTCGTTTGGTAGCTCGTCAATCTGGCCGTCGCAATCCTCATCCACGCCATTGGGTGGGTTGTATTCTTCGATCGCCCCTGGGTTGATATCTGGATTGGTATCGTCGCAATCAAACTCTTCACACCAAAAGTCTTCGTCTTGGTCAGTACAGCCCGCTTCGGTGTCAGTATCAGCATCCGTGTCAGCATCCGTGTCAGTATCGGCATCGCTATCCGAGTCAGCATCGCTATCCGAATCGGAATCACTGTCAGCGTCAGCATCGCTATCAGCATCAGAGTCCCCATCCGTATCAGCGTCAGTGTCGGTATCCCCATCCCCATCACTGTCAGCATCTCCGTCTGTATTTGCCCCATCATCGATATTGCCGGCTGGGTCGACAGATTCACAGCTACCCGCACCAACAGACAAAATCACAATTCTTAGGACAAGTAATAGGGGGGATTGTATGCTTCTTTTCACGGCACGCTCCTTCATATAAGCAATTTTCTGTTGGTTATATAATTATCCTTTAGTTATATATTTTTCATGCTTAGCACACTATATTATAGAGACAATTTGTCTTGCAACATAAATAATCATAAGCGATCACTATTTCTGACATTTGTAATTGTCATAGTAATTCTCATCAAATATTGGGTGGACTAAATTTTAGATGATCGGATTAAATGATTTGGCTGGCGCGATCTATTATTCTGGCCGAGCTGAGCTTTCAGCTAAGGCATGGTGACGATGATGGGATCACCCGTGCATACGCCGACTTCGAAGAAGAGGTAGATGAGGAGCCATTCCTGGGGGGCGATATCGCTGGACGAAGAGGTGGTGACGTGGAAGGTGGAGTAAAAGACCTTGCCGCATCCATAGGGGAACGTGGTGGTCATGGGGCTGCCTGGAAAGCTCTCTACGTCATCGACCCAAATGCTTGGTATCACCGGTCCGGTGAAATAGTCCACAGTGCCGTCGTCATTGACCACCACCCCATAGCCGTCATATGCAGTATCGGAAATGGCCTCGATGTTAATCCAGGCTTCTGTGATTGGGTAGTTGTCCAGATCCTCGTTAGGCTGAACCACTGACAGCCAGGCTCGCATTTCGTCGTCTAGGATAGTGCCCTTGGTATCGTAAATGCCGATATTGCCCGGATTGGAGCCTTCATCAGGGCCGTTGAAATCGATGACATCGGGTAGGGGCACCTCAGCCCAATGTCCAGCCCAACAAGACACATACATTTTCCCCCCGACCTCGAGATATTGACGGAGCATTTCAGAATTACTGGAGAGGAAAATTCCGGGGCAAGTACAGGGGAAAAAGATCATGTGGTAGGTGTTGAGGTTCTCTTGGGCTTCGAATAGTTGGTCTGCGTCACCCACAACTGAGGATGCAGTATTGCCATAACTATACAAATCAAACTGCTCGGTCCCATAGACCAGGTCACCATTTGCATCGAGCTCGCCCAAACCCATTCTCGCTAAAAGGTCTTCTGGAAAGTCATGGGTTTCCATCAGAATCGCGTAATCTGGAATTCTATCCTTACCGTCGTCGGTGTTGGCGCCTGGCAGCTGGGTTACTTCCTCTGGCACTTCCTGAAAATCCGGCCCACCATTGACCCGAATCTCGCGGATTCTCCTGAAATTGCCCTTGCGGGTGATGATATTAAAATTGCCCTCATGGGCGGTCTCTATGGACCAGGTGCCATCTGCATTGGATAGGGTCCACTGGCCGTAAGGCACTGCCTCGCATTCATAACAATAGGCTTCAAAGGGGATCTCAGGTCCCATGCCCGTGGTTAGGTAAACCAGGGCGCCAGAAATGGGGAACCCAGATGCTGACTTGACCACGCCCCGCAGCTTGGCATCGCCGAGCTCCCCGTTCTCGTCTTGAGGTTTCTCGTCGGTCATGCCGTCGCAATCCTCATCCACGCCATTGGGTGGGTTGTATTCCTCAATCGCCCCTGGATTGACATCTGGATTGGTGTCGTCGCAATCAAAATCCTCGCACCAAAAATCTTCGTCTTGGTCAATACAGCCCGTCTCTTCAGTATCACTGTCCGTATCAGTATCGGTGTCAGAATCAGAGTCAGAATCTGAATCAGAGTCAGCATCAGAATCAGCGTCGCTATCAGAGTCAGCATCAGAGTCCCCATCGGCATCAGTATCTGTATCGCCATCACTGTCGGTATCAGCATCTCCATCTGTATTTGATCCATCATCGATTTGGCTGTTCTGGTCGACATCTTCACAGCTCACGACACCAGCAGCCAAAACCAAAATCCCAAGAACACCCAATAGTGCGCTTTTAATTACTGTCCTCATGGCATACTCCGTAAAATTGAAACTGCGATGATGCGGATACAAGGAAAATTTTCTGTTAGTTTCGTAAATAACTCTAGTTACATTTTTTTCATACATGGTGGGTTATATGAAAAAAATAATTCAGGGATCAAGGTAAATAGTTGTTATTTCTGACTTTTTTAATTGTCATACTAGGCTTTGTCTCAAAAGGGGTAACACTATACCAGCCCGGGCAACGCGTTGGAGTACGAACTTTGCTGAGCTGTTCTGTCTGCTAAGGCATGGTGACGATGATGGGATCGCCCGTGCATACGCCGACTTCGAAGAAGAGGTAGATGAGGACCCATTCCTGGGGTGCGATATCGCTGGACGAAGATGTGGTGACGTGGAAGGTGGAGTAAAAGACCTTGCCGCATCCATAGGGGAACGTCGTGGTCATGGGGCTGCCTGGATATTGCTGTACGTCATTGACCCAGATGCTCGGTATCACCGGTCCGCTGAAATAGTCCACGCTACCGTCGTCATTGACTACTACGCCGTAGCCGTCGTAAGCAGTATCGGAAATGGCCTCGATGTTGATCCAGGAATCCGTGATTGGGTAGTTGTCTAAATCCTCGTTAGGCTGAACCACTGACAACCAGGCCCGCATTTCGTCATCTAGGATAGTCGCCTTGGTATCAAATTTGCCAACACTGCCCGGACTGGAGCCTTCATCACTGCCATTGAAATCAATGACGTCAGGCAGGGTCTGCTCTGCCCAATGTCCAGCCCAGCAGGACACATACATCTTGCCCCCGACCTCGAGATATTGACGGAGCATTGCAGCGTTGCTTTCGAGATTAAACCCACTACAAATACAGGGAAAAAAGATCATGTGGTAGCTGTTGAGGTTTTCCTGGGCTTCGAATAATTGGGTAGCCTCACCCACAGCAGATGATGAAGATAAGCTATCGTTATACAAATCAAATTGCTCTGTGCCATGCACCAAGTCACCGCCGCTATCGAGCTCGCCAAGACCCATTCTCGCTAAAAGATCTTCGGGGTAGTCCATGGAATTCATCAGAACCGCATAGTCTGGGATTCTATCCTTACCGTCGTCGGTATTGGCGCCTGGCAGCTGGGTTACTTCCTCTGGCACTTCCTGAAAATCCGGCCCACCATTGACCCGAATCTCCCGGATTCTCCTGAAATTGCCCTTGCGGGTAATAATATTGAAATTGCCCTCGTGAGCCGTCTCGATGGACCAGGTGCCGTCTGCATTGGATAGGGTCCACTGGCCGTACGGCACTTCCTCGCATTCATAGCAATAGGCCTCAAAGGGAATCTCAGGTCCCATGCCTGTGGTCAGATAGACCAGGGCGCCGGAGATGGGGAACCCAGACGCTGACTTGACCACGCCCCGCAGCTTGGCATCGCCGAGCTCTCCATTCTCGTCTTGGGGCTTCTCATCGGTCAGTCCGTCGCAATCCTCATCCACGCCATTGGGGGGGTTATATTCTTCGATCGCCCCTGGATGGATATCTGGGTTTGTATCGTCGCAATCAAATTCCTCGCACCAGAAATCCTCGTCTTGGTCAGTACAGCCCGCTTCGGTGTCAGTATCAGTATCTGTGTCAGCATCAGTGTCAGAATCGGAATCGGAATCAGCATCAGAGTCGGAATCAGCGTCAGAATCCGAGTCAGCGTCAGAGTCGCTGTCAGCGTCGGAATCCGCATCAGTATCCGTGTCTGTGTCTCCATCCCCATCACTGTCCGCATCTCCATCTGTTGTATTTGCCCCGTCATCGGTGTTGCTCGGCGGGTCGACAGATTCACAGCTCCCTGCACCAACAGACAACATCAAAATCCCTAGGGTAAGAAATAGTGGGGATTGTATGCTTCTTTTCATGATGCACTCCTTAATTTGATTTCAATCTGTCCAATCTTGATATAATAGTTCAATTTCAGATAATAACCTTATGAAATTAAATACAATTCAACCATTATATCGGTACTGTTCCAGACTCTGGATCCACCACAAATAGGACCCGGTCAATCAGCACTGCTGAATCCAATCTTGCATCTGAGGTATCGTGGATATGGAATATGAGTCGGAAGGTCTCACCTGGGGTTATGGGCCACTCCGTGGCAATCCACCCACTCGCGCTGCCATAGTTCTTGCCCGTTTCCATGTTGGGTTCGCCATTGGAGAAAGTCTCGTCTTCTGGGTTTGCAGCACAGGAAAACCCAGTGCCCGAAATGTCTGTCGTGGCTTGCCCATCTGGACATCCGTCATACCAACAGCACTCTGAAAGGGAGGTGTTGACAGCCACGTAACACAGCCTCTCCCCGAGCTCGCAGACCTCCATCTCTGCCTGCTCTTCGTCGCACTCGAAATCGTAATAGACATCTGGATCACGGCACTGGGCAAAGTTGATTACAGTCCGTTCCGGGTGAATAATCCCTTCTCTTTCTATTATAATGTAGAACTTGTCGTTAAAAGCCTTTCCCACGAACTCATCAAACTCAGCAGAGAGAAACATATAGGTTATTTGAATACCGCCTGCTTCCACAGGAGCCCTTAAATCAATGCGCCACTCCATCACATCGAATATCTTGAACTCATCTGATGAAAACGGGTCCTCCATGCTATCATCTGGGTTGAGCTTTACATCGTGGTCTGTGCCGAGCACCGTGCCAGAGGCCATGGCAGCGTAGGAATCATTCATTACCGGTGCCAGGTCATTGGCGGCATCTCCGTACTGTTCTATTGCGGCGTAGGTACCTGCAGGGTCTGCGTTTGTCGGAGATTTGTACTCCTGTCCTAGAAAGACCGCGTCGTCGCAGAGCTCTACTGCGCAGCGCATTTCCTCGAGGGATGCCCCAACGCTCGGACACCCATCGCAGTCCGGAATAATCAATTGTTCTTCTGTATCAGTATCACTGTCACTGTCGCTGTCAGAATCAGAATCCGAGTCAGAATCGGAATCCGAGTCAGAATCGCTGTCTGAATCTGCATCTGAACTGATATCGGTTTCAGAGTTGGCTGAATCATCTGCATCGACGCAGGCCATTGACCCGCCAACGCCCACGAGAATGCAATACGCAATCATACCGATATAGTTGTAATTTGCTGTTAATTTCATAATGATTCCTCTGATTTACAATTCTCGTTTGAATTATATGAGAAGGAGACCTCGAATAGCAAGAACATATTTACCGTTATTTGAAATTAATGAAAAAGATGCAATTACTTTTTTCCTATCCTCAAGTATCGATTTTGCGTTACGTTTCAAAGCGATATGCAGTATTCAGCCGTCATTCTCGCCGGTGGAAAAGGGGCTAGGGCAGGGGGGTACAAACCCTTGTGGCCCCTTGGTGGACAGGTGGTTATCGACTGGGTCGTACAATCAGCTTTAACTGTCTGTTCCAATATCCGCATCGTCGGGGGCTTTTATTTTGAATCCTTGCAAGACCACGTTGAAGCGACCCATGGGCATGTGATGTTGCTTCGCAATGAAACACCAGACCGGGGTATGTTTTCATCGGTTTGCGTTGGGCTCGCCAATCTCGATGGGCCGGTGTTTATTCATCCAGCAGACATTCCCGGTGCAGATGGTGGGGTATACCGTGTAATGGCAGCTGAGTTCGAGCAGCACGCAAAAGCTGCTGCGCACTCCCAGGTCCAAGTCATAAGACCCCTCTTTAATGGACGCCCGGGCCATCCCATTCTCTTGGCACCTTCAGCTATCCAAGTGGTGCAACAGGCAGACCCGACCACAACCCTCCGGGATGTTTTGGTATCCCTGCATAAAGTAGATGTGCCGGTCAAAAACAGATGGATTCTCAAGGACATGAACACAAAAGCCCAATACGAGCATCTTAAACGACACTTTGGGTTGTGATGTGAGTATCCAGGATATAAACCTCTCCATACTCGAATATAACCCCATCTATACCCGAAGATGAATCAATGGATTTGCGGACGCTATCTTACAATTGTGCGGATAGAACGGTCCATATTCGTGAATACAAGGGATCATATCAGGGAATAAATAGGTTTATATCAGGAATAGATAAGTTTATATCAAGGGATAGATAGGGGTCATATCAAGGAATAAATAGGTTTATATCAAGGGATAGATGGGGATCTCTCAGGTATGATCTGACAGCTGCTGCCGGTTGAGCAGCTACGGCAGGTGAAATCGCATGAGTCAAAAAAATGGTTCCCCCTGTTTTGATGAATATTTTTATCTGCTAAGAACCTATCTCAGTAGGCCGGACCGAGCATGGTGATTGAGACACGAGCAGTGCAAGGCAGGACGACAAGTCTTGCTGGTGGCAAGGCGCGGAGGAGTAACGCAGCAATG
>JAAUYD010009132.1_pt1 | contig 11786 bp, 4 predicted proteins | sample 7278101 | NCBI WGS metagenome assembly JAAUYD01 (sample SAMN14350128, study PRJNA611818) | marine sediment metagenome | isolation source: surface marine sediment (0.6m) | place: French Polynesia: Moorea | collected 2018-08 | reverse complement strand
GTTTCGAGGGAGGTTTTAGTAACAAAAAAAACACTGCAAAGATAGTAAATATTGAAGGTGAATCTATAGAGGTAAAAATTCACCTTCCCCCAGCACCAGAAATTCCTGTTTTATATCAAAAGTGGAGAAATAGTTACAGCGGCTTGGTTGATCCTGTAAGAATGGGTTTTAAGCCAAAACAAACTACTAACTTTTCCTGGATGGAAGATTATCAGGAATGCGATAAATTTGCCGATCATTTACGCTTTCAATTCAATGATTGGCTTGTCAATCTAAAATCACAATTAAAATCAGTCATTCAACTAAATCTTAATTTAGAAACTATACTTTATATCAATACTCAAGATATTCAATCCCAATCTACCACAGATATTTTGCATCGATTACCTTGGCGAGAATGGGACTATTTCCCCGGTAATAACTCTGTGGAAGTTGCCTTATGTTTAAATGAATTGCAACATAAAGTTACGACAATTCACGGTGAAGAAGTATTTAAAAATGAAGAAGTATTTCGAAGAGTTAGAATCACCAGCATTTTTGGTGATACTCACGAAATCGATATTAATATCGACAAGGAATTAATTCAAAGGTTAAAGCAACGGGGAGCAGAGCTAATTCTTCTCTCACAACCCAAACGCTCAGCATTAAGTAAGCTATGGGATGAGCCCTGTGACATTTTGTTTTACAGCGGTCATAGTCAAACCGACCGCAAAAATCAAGTAGGTTCGATCAAGATTAATGAACGAGAAAGTTTGAGTCCCCAGGAAATTAGATATACTTTCCATGAAGCGATTGCCAAAGGCTTGAAGTTAGCAATTTTTAATTCTTGTGATGGTCTGGGTTTAGCAGCACAATTAGCAGACCTGGGGTTACCTTATATTATTGTTTGGCGAGAAGCTGTACCAGATAAAGTTGCTCAATATTTTCTCGAGTATTTTCTCAATTCTTTTGCTCAAGGAAAATCTTTGTTTGCTTCAATGCGAGATGCAAGAATAAAACTCCAAGAACTTACAGACATTGAAGATACTCAAAACCGACTACCGGGGGTCAATTGGTTACCTATTATCTGCCAAAATACCATAGAACTACCCCCCAACTGGGAAAATTTGGGAGGACTCACGGGTAAACTTCCTCACTCTCCCTATAAGGGTTTATCTACCTTTCGAGAAGAAGATACAGCACTATTTTTTGGTCGAGATCGGTTTATTGCAGATTTAGTAGAAGTTGTAAATAGTAAACCATTAGTTGGTGTAGTTGGGGCTTCTGGAAGTGGGAAGTCTTCTGTGGTGTTTGCTGGCTTGGTTCCTCACCTCAAAGTTAAGGATAAAGTACAAATTGTGTCGTTTCGTCCAGGAAAAAATCCCTTTGATGCTTTAGCTGTAGCTTTGAAAACTCATTGTCAGTCTCTACTCAAGCAACATAGGTCGTCAGAAAAAAATACTAAAGGAAATAGTTACCAATTAAAGGAACTGGAATTGGGAATTAATCTCCATCGTGATGAAAAAAAATTATGTGAATTTATTGAAAAAATTAGTAATACTAATAACAATCCTCATAGATCTTTACAGCGCTTTATATTAATTGCCGATCAATTTGAAGAATTTTACACTCTAGCTGCAGAAGAAGAACGCCAAAAAGTTCTAGATACATTACTGTATGCAGTCAAATTTGCCCCCAGCTTTACCTTGGTATTTACGCTGCGAGCCGATTTTATGGGTAAAGTACTGGATTATCAGCCAATGGGTGAAGCTTTGCAGACATACCCACCAATGTTACTTACTCCCATGAAGCCTTCTGAATTGCGAGCAGTCATAGAAAAACCCGCTGAAAAAATGAAGGTGGAATTAGAACAGGGATTAACCAGCAAACTGATTAGTGATTTAGGGGATCGACCAGGGCGTTTACCTTTATTAGAGTTTACTCTGACCCAACTTTGGCAAAAACCAAATAAATGGTATCTGACCCATGAGGCTTATGCAGAAATTGGTGGTTTAGATAGAGCTTTAGCCAAATATGCAGATTCAATATTAGAACCCTTATCTGTCAAAGAAAAACAACAAGCAGAACGTATATTTATTCAGTTGTTACGTCCTGGGGAGGGTACAGAAGATACCAAGCGGATGGCAACTCGTACAGAAGTGGGAGAAAATAACTGGAGTTTAGCTAAATTTTTGGCTGATAAACGTTTGGTGGTAACTGGCTGGGATCGAATAAACCAAGTGGAAACGGTAGAAATTATTCACGAAGCCTTAATTCGGGAATGGGGAACCTTGCGGGAGTGGATCGAACGCAATCGTGAATTTCGGATTTGGCAAGAACGTTTGAAGCCAGATGTGCGGGAATGGGAAAATAAGAAGTACGATCCAGAAGTATTATTACAAGGTACCCGGTTAGCGATCGCCCAAGATTGGTTAAAGCAACGTTCAGATGAACTGACAATTGTAGAGCAAGATTTTATTACCGCTAGTGTCGCTAAACGAGATCAAGAAAAACGCAAACAAAAGCATCGCAGACAGTTAACTATTTCTGGTCTCCTTGGTAGTTTGATGTTACTTTCAGTTTTTGCTGGGATTAGTGAAATTCGTAGAACTGATGCAGAAGCTGGAAAAATAAGTAGCATCGCCGAAAAATTGTTTCTTCAAGATAACCACGAAGCAGCTTTAACAGAAGCAATTAAAGCAGGTAAATTACTCAAGGACAATATTTGGAAACCTTGGATTGCACCTGAAACCCGCATGCAGGTAATATCCACCTTGAACCAAACAGTTTATGGTTATCAAATCAAAACCCTGAAGGGACACTCAAGTGAGGTTATTAGTGTCAGCTTTTCGCCAGATGGTAAAACAATTGCTTCTGCTTCGGGGGATAGTAAAATCAAACTTTGGGATGTTAACACCGGAGAAGAAATTAGAACTCTTACAGATCATAAGCGTGCGGTACTTGATGTTAGTTTTTCACCAGATGGTAAAACAATTGTTTCTGGTTCAGCTGACAACACGGTAAAACTTTGGGATGCTAACACCGGAAAACAAATTAAAACTCTTAAAGGTCATTTGTTAAGAGTTCTCAGTGTCAGATTCTCACCAGATGGTAAGACAATTGCTTCTGCTTCCGGCGATGATACGATAAAACTTTGGGATGTTGACACCGAAACAGAAATTAAAACTTTTAAAGGTCATTTATATGATGTTTATAGTGTCAGCTTTTCACCAGATGGTAAAACAATTATTTCTGCTTCAGCTGACAGCACCATAAAACTTTGGGATGTTGAAACCGGAAAACAAATTAAAACCTTGGAAGGTCATAAGAGTACAGTTACTCATGTCACTTTTTCACCAGATGGGAAATTAATTGTTTCTGCTGCACGCGATCGCACCTTAAAAGTCTGGGATGCTAAAACTGGAAAACAAATTAAAACTCTTAAAGGACATACTGGTTTACTTAATCGTATTAGCTTTTCATCAGATGGGCAATTAATTGTTGCTCCTTCCCACGACCATACCCTAAAACTTTGGGATACTAACACATGGGAAAATATTAAAACCCTTAAAGGACATTCTGAAGAAATTTTGGCTACCAGTTTCTCATCAGATGGTAAAACCATTGCTTCTGGTTCAATGGACGGTACGGTAAAAATTTGGAACACTCGCAATAATAATACTCTGAAAAAAATTAAAACCTTTAAGAAACATACTTACGAAGTTATGAGCGCCAGCTTTTCTCCTGTGAGTACAGAAACTATTGTATCTGGCTCCCGTGGAGGAAGCCTTAAAGTTTGGAACCCGATTACAGGGAAAGATATTCATATCCTGGAAGGTCATTTCGGTGAAATTAGGGGTTTTGATTTGTCACCGGATGGTAAAATTATCGCCTCTGGGAACCTTCAGGGTACAATCCATCTCTTAGACAGTACCACAGGAACAGCAATTCGCATTCTTGAGGGTCATTCCGGTGGAATTAAGAGTATTAGCTTTTCCGCAAATGGCAAAATGATTGTCTCCAGTTCAGAAGATAACACAATCAAACTTTGGGATACTTACACCGGAACAGAAATTCAAACTCTTCAAGGATATTATCAACCATTTAGTAGCACTACCTTATCTCCTAATGGCAAAATGATTGTCTCTGGCTCAAAGGATGGTAAAATAACACTCTGGGATACTGACACTGGAAAAGAAATTAAAACTATTCAAGGACATTCTCAAGCAGTTACAAACCTGAGCTTCTCCCCTAAGGGCAAAATAATTGTCTCTGGCTCCAAGGATAGTACAATTAAACTCTGGAATACTAACACCGGAAAAGAAATTAAAACTCTTCAAGGACATTCACAACCAGTTACTAGCCTTACCTTTTCCCCCAATGGCAAAATGATTGTCTCTAGCTCGAAGGATAATACAATCAAACTTTGGGATGCTGATACAGGGAAAGAAATGAAAACTATTGAGGGACATTCTCAACCAGTTACTAGCCTCACATTCTCCCCAAATGTTAAGATGATCGCCTCTAGCTCAAAAGATGGCACTGTGAAGTTATGGGATATCTCTACAGGTAAAGAAATTAAAACCCTACGAGGAAATTTTGGCATCATCAATAGCATCAAATTTTCCTCAGATGGTGAATACATTATATCTGCATCCCGTAACGGTACGGTGAAGATGCGCGATCTTGAAACTGGTGGAGCAGCAAAAAAAATTACACTTCATGCTAGTTCTATCAATGATGTGGAATACTCCAGTGACGGTAAAATTATTGCTTCTGCATCTTGCGATCGCAGTGTCAGGTTATGGGATAGCTTTACAGGTAAAGAAATTAAAACCCTGAAACATTCAAGTGGGGTAAATACCATTAGCTTTTCCCCCAATAATAAGATAATTGCCTCTGGGTTGGATAATGGAACCATAAAAATATGGGATTCTGTCACTGGGGAACAAATTAAAACATTTAAAGGTCATAGAAAAAAGGTAAATACCGTCAAATTTTCTCCTGTTAGCATAACTACACCCAAAGGGTTTGGTAACATGTTGGCATCTGCCGGTTCCAAGGAGCTTATGATCGAACTTTGGGATCCTAGCACAGGAAAAATAATTCGTACCCTTAAAGGACATTCAGGGGAAATTAGGAGTATTGCATTCTCCCCCAATGGTAAAATCATAGCCTCTGGAGCAACTGACAACACTATCAAACTTTGGGATACTCACACAGGGAAAGTATTGAAAACCCTTCGCGGACATTCTGACAAAGTGATTAGCCTTAGTTTTTCCCCTGATGGTGAAATCATTGCTTCTGGATCTGCTGATCGTAAGCTGCGACTATGGGATGTAAAGACAGGTAGGGAAATCAAAGCCCTAAAAGGAAATGACAGTTGGGTTCGTAGCGTTAGCTTCTCTCCCGATAGCAAAACCGTTGTTTCTACATCAACTCAGGGTAAAGTGATGCTATGGAACTTCGATCTAATAGACTTACTGGATGAAGGCTGTAATTTAATACGTGGTTACCTGCTAAATAACTCTGATGTCAATCAAAATGAGCGATATTTATGCGATCAGATTGAATTTTAGTTTCTGGGATTGAATGTTAGTGTTTGGTATTAGTTTTTTTTTAGTATCTATCCATTACCATATTTCCCAGACTACACGCAGTGCTTATGACTAACACCAAGCTACCGCTATCACCATTACCCATTACCAATATTCATAGATACGATTGATATGAAAACGAACTACAATATAAATTGCTCAACTATAGCCACATCTTCATAAATAATTTCAACTTTAAATTCTTTTCCAGGAGATTCATTGAATTCTAGCTGTATAAAATTATCACAACTTCTTGCAATTACTTCTTCAGTATCTGAATTTTCAGTATTTGGGTTAAGGGTTACTTTGAGTTTTAAACTCTGTGGTAGATATTGTTGAACCTCATCGGGACAAACTTGTACGACAATATCTTTCTCGTTGTCATTCTTCTCATCAGGTTTCATACGGATAACTAAAGCCACCCTTTTACTTTTGAGCTTAAGCCCTAAATCATATTTTTTACTACCCGTAACCTCAAAATCTTGAATGTTTATAAATTGTCCTCTAGAAGGTCCCCAAGATAAAGATTTACGTTCTTCCCAATACAAGCTAGGAGGATAAAAATCTTCCAAAGATTGCCAACCTTCATCAAAGATTCCACCCAACCATTTACCAATATCAACTAAATATTTAATACTCTGACTTGTAGAAGCTGCTATTTTATACCGAAATTTCGGCAAAGGAATAGCATTAGGTTGCAAGAATCGTGTAGATAGTAATAAATTATTGATCTCCGGGTCAAAGTAAGAAACTGGTATATGTAAATCCCCATTATAATTGTTATCGTCCATAGTCTCATTGCATTTTTGATGATATTTTATGATTTCGTCATAACGTAAAAACCCACGAATTATTAATTCTGATTGTTCTTCTAAAACTTCAATAATGACATAAAAATGAGAAGCAAAATTTGTCGTATTAATTACTTGTGAATTCAGAATTAAAAATTCACTTTGAAATTCAGAAACAACAATTAAACATAACTTAAATGCACCAATTTGCAGATTATAAATATTATTCGTAACGGTCTTAGATTCAGGTTGAAATAATGAACATTTTTCTGAATTAATTTTGATATTCGGAATTTGTTCTTGTAACCATTTGACAAAACCTAATAATGCCAATGCATTGATATAAGTTTGCCATCTATATCTTTCATTATGAAATTGCTGACTAATTTCTCTTGCCTTGTCAAAATCTTCTGATTCTAAAGTAATAATTTTCAGTCTTTGTGCAATTTTTCTATGAATTGGCAATGAAGATTTCATCATATCCTTCTCCCTAATATAAATTGAATAAATAGTTATTATTTGCAAGTAATATCTTGATTATCAATGAACCTCTATAATTGTTTAAGATATTTTCGTAACAATTGTGCAAATAAACTATTTCTACTCTGGTTCTTAGGAGTAAAAATTTCTGCGAATGCTTCTGCAAAAGCAACCTCATAAATAAAACCTCTAATCGCTTCAGCAACATCTCTGAGATAATCTGGATCGTCGGATAATAATTGTAAGCGCGAATCGATTTGATGTTGGAAAATTTTACTAATAAAAATTTCCTCCGTTAAATATTGAATATCAGTTAAAAGTTCTCTTAAATTAAAAATTCTTCTTGCTTTATGCCATTCTATTCCCCATATTTTTGCAATTTCACCCAAACTTAAAGGATTATTTTCTTGATAATAAAGTAGCAATCCTTCTGTGAATTTTGTGGCAAAATCAGCATATTTTTTCCTTTTTGCTAAAGAAGCTTTTTTTTGCTCGACTTTTTGAGCGATCGCCTGAGATAAAACTACCATCACCAATTCAGAACACATGTTTTGTAAATCCTGATATTCCATTTTTTCAGGATCGTTATTATAAGAAGGTGGTAAATTTGGATTGGGTATATAATTACTCGGATTAAGTATAAAACTATTATCCGAATACTCAGGTATTTCCGTTGATTCAGTTCTCGGACTTCCTGTTTCCTTAGAAAGTTTATCTTGGCGTAAAATATCGGCAATTCTTCTAAGATGATAAATAAGTATTTGAGAAGAGAAGGCAAGACCTTTTTGACTCAATAAGTTAAGCATTTCTTGTAACTGTACTGATGTCGGTTCTAAAGATAATCCTTGCTTCCCTGAGTTTAATCTGTCGCGACGATAAACAGCATGAAAGACTTCTGTGATTTTATGATCGCTAACTTCTAAAAGGGACTCAAGAGTTTTAGGAATATCTCGACATAGTAAAGCCCAATCGCTAGGGGTTCGATATCCAAAACTCCACAAATATTTCTTTAATTCAAGACATTGAGGAGTTCGCATCATCACCCAATTATCTAGTTTCTGACTGTTGCTCAATTCAGGATTATGGGTTCGGATAATTTCAACACTAAAAAAGCGTCCTTCTTTTTCTAGTAACCGAGATTCGCCATTTTCATCTAATATGATTTGATTTTTACCATCTTTATCCAAAATGATGAGGGTCTTACCATCATCGTTGAGGACGAATGGAAGTAAATCAACATACGTAAATGGTTTTTCATTCCCTGGTCTGTAAGCAGCAATCTTACGGCAAGCAATTAAAATTGTTTGAGATACATAACACCTCAGACAAAGTCCGGCTAAAGCACGGTCTCTAATCGTATACCCATTGTGAAAAATCTGCCACAAACTCTTTTGAATATATTTTTCATCTTCAGTAGAAATAGTTTCTAGAGGAGCTAAGTCTGGAAACTGTTTCTTAAAGAATTGTTGGGCAAGTTTGACTTTTACATTGTTTTTGTATCCTCCTCTAACTCTATTCTTCTCATATACCGGAGAGCTAATGACACAAATATTCCAATATCTTGATGTGGTGACCATAGTTCCTTTAGCTAGCATCTTATTAGTTCGTGTATTCTCAATAAACTTATTTGTTTTGAGAATACAACCTGTAATATATAAACTGGGTAAATTGGAAAATTTATGAAACATGGTAGCCACAAGTCAGCCGATAGTTTTATTGGCGTCTTTTACTCAAATTTTTGACCCATATATTTTTGACCCATATATATATAGGTGCATTTTTTGCAACCCATACATTTTATAGTGCTCGACTCAAGCGAGCATATAATTAGGAGGCTGATAGACCATAAGCCTTCAATTGGTTTTCATGATAAGAATCGACATCATAATTATCGATCAACCACAAGTCTTTTTTTGTATTCACTAAAACTACTTGTGTATTACACTTATTAAGTCTTAAATAATTGCCAAAACATTTGACAAATCCCGATACTTTTGAGCAAGTGAGTGTCAGTTTACGAATAAATATTTAAGATGGTAATAAAGAACATAAATTTTTGTCCTCTCTTTGATTTATTGTAAAGATATTCATAAAGTACGGGCTTTCGCGAGGTGTGGAGTTCGTAGCTTATAACACAGTAAATCTAATATAATTTAAAATACTTTTTAAAAAGTGTGACCCGATATTAGATACACAAGCAATCAGGTGTGTATCAAACTTAGTAATTTAATAGTTGAATTATTTAATATCAAACTGTATTTGAAATTTTGTATGCTTCATTTTTTAGTAATTACCTGGAATAAACAAACCGTTTTTATTTATATATACAACTCAGTAACATATGATTAATTTTATATGCATTTTTTATATATAAAAATACTAAATAAATCATAAACAAGTATTATAATATACTTTCTTGTCTCGCCTTTAATGATTTTTTGTAATATTTGAATCTTATAAATACTTCTCGAACAATACAACTGTAAGTAATATTTATGCTTAAGATAATAAAACAGGCCGAACTCTTATTAATTCCGGTTTTTGAATATTAATGCCAGAATAAAGAAAAAGTTGAATATATAACTAAAACAATCTATCTCATCTACTATACTTGCACAATAGTCCATTCAATTACACGAGCAAGGAGGTGAAAACTTAAGCTCGAAGGATATTCTATGAATATATTGGCAATCTATGACAGTAAAAAGCCGATATTACAGCAACAACATCTATAAAACTAGAAAATTTGCCAATATTGCCTGAATTTTTAGTTTACTGTCCTCTTTGAGAAATAAATTGACAATTTTTTTCAATAAGTTATAGTTTCTTAGTATAGGCGTGGAGTTATGAATATGTTTTCTAAAGCATCTCATTTGCTCTGAGTTTCCCTTACAGTTTTAATGGCAAGCATTAATACTCAACTTATTTTGAGATAACAAGGCTTTAGGCATAAAAAATAATTGATAATTTTTATTGATAAATAGGAGTGTGTATGATGTAAGTACAAATTGAATCAATAATCATTCGCGATACAGTTGACAAAAACTGGCGTTAAATAATATTACTTAAATAAATGCTGTTTTAGATCCGTTGGAAAAGCAGCCAGTGATAATAAGGCGAAAACATAATGATGACATGGACAAACAGCTATTCAGTAATTGAGAAAAATATTTAATTTATGAAAGATTCGGCTATGATAATAAGAGAAACTTGGGTTCATTACATTGGTGTAGCCTATCCTAATCTCTGCATTACTTTTCTAGGTGTGGCGTGTTTTATCTTGCCAGGAACAATTTTTGTTAACTCCGCGCAAGTCCTCCGGTTTCATAGCACTGGGAAGGTAAGGACTATACCAATGGAAATGAGTGAGACCCAAAATATAGGGGGAAGCTATAAGCCTGGAGGGTATACCCAGAGCGAACGCCAAGAAAATTTGATATGCAACTCCAGTAAATACTCTTTAAGCGACATATTTAAGCGAATAAGTTGTTTTCTGAATAAATTTATGACCTATGATTATTACTTCAACAAAAAAGTTAATACTAATTATCTAGGAAATTTGTGCTTCAATAAACTTCTATTGTTTCCCCTATTAACAGATAGGAGTGACGCTTATTAACAGGGTATTTTCTCAGGAAGTGCCGATTTCAAAAATTGGTATCAGCCCTGGGTCAACTTAAACGCATCCCATATTCACAATACGCTACAAAGCATTATGTTTGTAGTGATTTTTTGAATTTTTTGTTTGTTAGGGTAAATTATTGAATTTAAAAAGGAAAGATGAGCAATTTTTTTTGTGCTGACAATTCGCGGGAACAAGGAGAAGAACTTATTGGAACCGCAACCAATAATCAGAATTACGTTTTGATTGAATGTCCTCAACCTTGGATGTCATCAGCTTTTCATTCAAAATGGGTTCCAGAGAATTTAAGTGTTTTGGTGAAAGAATGTAATAAAGCTAAACTACCAATTCGATTTTTGCTAATAGCAAATAATATGTCCCATAAAGTTGACTCTACAACGCTTTTAATTTATGAAAGCGATAAGAGATTGGGGAGTGGTTACAGAAAACGGGAATTTAAATTAGAAAATATTGAACAAGCAGCAACGACAATTAAAAAGTGCTTGAATGGTAAAAATTCTAGATATGAAGTCAAAACAGACGTTACTCGAGATTTCTTAGTTTGTACTCACGGTAGCCATGACAAATGTTGTGCTAGATATGGCAACAAGTTTTATTTCCATGCATCAAATAAAATTACCGAAATGGGCTTGAAAAATGTCAGAGTTTGGAAATCAAGCCACTTTGGCGGACATCGGTTTGCACCAACGATGATAGATTTACCAGATGGTAGATACTACGGCAAACTTGATTTAGATTCATTTCAATCTATTTTAACCCGTAGTGGCAATATTGAAAATTTAATTCAAGTTTACCGTGGTTGGGGATTTTTACCAAGACCGATTCAAGTTTTAGAAAAAGAATTGATGCTCGTTCACGGGTGGGAATGGTTTGATTATAAAGTTGAAGGTAAAATATTGGAACAAAGTTCCGATGGTTCGAGTTTTAAAGCGGAATTAGCTTTTGAAAAACCAGATGAATTCCTATATACTTTTCAGGCAAAGTTAGTCAAAGATGAATTTAAAAGCATGAATTTACAAGCTGCTTGTAATGCAACTGAAAAAATTACCTGTGTCAAATATAGTGTAGCAAGTTTGGCTCTAGTTTCTAGCAAGTTATTAACTTGTGTCGCATAATATTCCTGATCGTATATATTCCCAAACATAATATCCTGATAATCAAAGAGTAAATTAATAGTTTAATTTTTTGGGAATAAAGCTGGGAATAAATTGGAGAATAAATAATATTAGCAGGTGCCATCGCAATTTTATAAAATTCATTGATTTAGTTCATTGATTTAATTCATTAATTTAAGAT
>JAAUYD010155510.1_pt1 | contig 11787 bp, 8 predicted proteins | sample 7278101 | NCBI WGS metagenome assembly JAAUYD01 (sample SAMN14350128, study PRJNA611818) | marine sediment metagenome | isolation source: surface marine sediment (0.6m) | place: French Polynesia: Moorea | collected 2018-08 | reverse complement strand
GCTGGGTTGTGCCGAAACCTGCCGAGAACAAGACCGGCAAGAAGGTGGCGATCGTGGGTTCCGGCCCGGCTGGCCTCGCTGCGGCGCAGCAACTGGCCCGCGCCGGTCATGACGTGCACCTCTACGAGAAGCACGCCAAACCTGGCGGGCTCCTGCGCTACGGTATTCCAGACTTCAAAATGGAAAAGCACCTGATCGACCGGCGCGTGCAGCAAATGGAAGCCGAGGGCGTAAACTTCCACTGCGGTGTGCATGTGGGACAGGATGTGACAGCCAAACAGCTTGAAGAGAACCACGACGCGGTGCTCCTCACCGGCGGCGCTGAAGCTCCGCGGGATCTGCCCGTGCCGGGCCGCGAGTTTGATGGTGTTCACTTCGCCATGGATTTTCTGCCACAGCAGAACCGCCGCGTTTCCGGCGAACCGTTCGATGAGACCGGCTCCATCAGCGCGGCTGGGAAGCACGTGATCGTTATTGGCGGCGGGGACACAGGCTCTGACTGTATCGGCACCTCCTTCCGCCAGGGCGCCCTCTCGGTGACCCAACTGGAAATCATGCCGATCCCGCCGGAGAAAGAAAACAAGGACCTCACCTGGCCGCATTGGCCGTTGAAGTTCCGCACCTCCTCCAGCCAGGACGAAGGCGCTGAGCGGGATTTCTCCGTGATGACCCAGTCCATCGAAGGCGAAGATGGCCACGTGACCGCCATCAACTGCGTGCGGGTCGATGGGAACATGAAGCCGATCAAGGACAGCGAGTTCGAACTGCGCGCCGACCTTGTGCTGCTGGCTATGGGGTTCGTGCATCCGGTGCATGGCGGCATGATCGAGGAACTGGGGCTCGAGCTCGATGGTCGGGGGAACGTGTTGGCCGATCAGCTGGCCTATCAAACCTCCCGCGAAAAGATCTTTTCTGCCGGCGATATGCGTCGCGGTCAGTCGTTGGTGGTCTGGGCCATCCGTGAGGGCCGCCAAGCCGCCCACGCCGTGGACGCCTACCTCATGGGTTCAACGGAACTTCCGCGTTAGGAAGCTGTCTCTAGCTTCTCGGCCAGGAGTGATCGTCGGCCCGGTTCTTCACGGGCTCCGGCAGAATACCCTGGCGGAACGCGGCGCCGGCAGGCGTATTCGGTGCCGTGTTTTGCCGAACCGCCTCAAATGCCTGGCCCACATCCTCAATGACCGGCTGATAAGAGGTGCGGCTTGGAAGCGATGGGCTTCCAGGAGCGGAGCGGCCGGCCAAAGCCGTTTGTTCCGGCGCGGTTATGGCCAGGGGTTCCAGCTCTTCTTCCTGACCGAATGTGGGGAAAATAGGTGCACTCTCGTCCGGACCCGTCGGCTCAACTTCGGTCGCGCTGCCGTCATCCACGGTCACCGCGACAACAGTCTCAACACGCTCTGGAGCCACATTCTTGCCGGCATCTTCAACATCTTTTTGCACCACCTCAAGAATGATGGAGGCCAGCTTATTGTTGCCGCGCTTGTAGAAGTGGATCCCATCTTTGGCCCGCAACCGGCGCACAGCCCCGGTGATATCGGGGCCTTCCCACACGAACTCGTCCTTCTCGTTGGTGAAGGCTCGCCGCACCGGAATGTAGCGGATGCCCAGCTTCTCGGCCTGCTCGCGCTGGATATTGCTGATGAACTTCGCGGCCCGGTCGTAGGCGGGTTGGGCCATAGGTGGTAGTCCGGCCACGTACACTGCCGTGCCCGCGTCCTTCAACTGGCCGAAGAACGTGTCCAGTGTCTGGCGGTAGGACGTGAGCCATTCTTCTGAGCCAAACTGGAAAGTACCGCTAGCAGCCCGGAAATTCTGACGGTCATTGGCCCCGAGCATGACGATGGCAATATCGATGTTTTGAGAGGTGACCAGCTTCTCGATGGCACTGTTCCAGTCGTACCGGTCTGGTCGCGCGAAGCCGGATTCTTCCTTGTAGCGGCCTTTGAAGTTGAGTTCCCGGTTTCCCTGCGAGATGCGGCGCAGGCCTGCCCACATGCCTGCGGCAATCGAATCTCCCAGAACGAAGATCTCGTACTTTGGTTTTTTGGTCTTAATGTAGCTATAGGCCTCTTGAGGCTTCAGCGTATCTGCTTTCTGAGCCCACGAAGACGCAGCCGCCAGGCTTGCAAAGAGTGCGCTCAGCGCAAGGAGTGCTATGGACCGGATACTCATGGGCCCCGTCTTGTCACAAGATCGTGCCGATCTCAAGACATCAGGCGCCGGACTTTAACCGGTTCAGCAGTTCCACAGACGGATAAGCGTCTGGTTTCAAGCCCTTAGAGCGCTGGAACTTGCGGATCGCCTTTTCGGTTTCACGGCCCACCGCGCCATCAATCTCACCTGAATACAGACCAAGCTTGGTGAGATAGATCTGCAGTTCCTTACGTCCCGCCAGCATCAGAGGCGTTCCCGTTCTGGGCCACTTGGTGCGGAACTCCGGCTTTCCGATGATCCGGTCGCCCAGGTAAGCGACGGCAAGAGCGTACTTGTCGGAGTTGTTGTAGCGCATGATCGTGCGGAAATTCCGGTAGACCAGGAAGGCCGGCCCACGCCGCCCGGACGGTAGCAACAGCCACGCCCCGCGCCGGGTGGAGCGAAACTTTCCGCCGCCGATCGGCTTCACGCCCATTCTGACCCATTCAGACACGCGGCGCGGTTTACGCTTTTTGATGCCGGCGCGCCGGGTGTTGAAGTTGCGCGGGATTTGAACCTCCTCGCCCCAAGCTTCACCCTTGCGCCAGCCGGAGACCTTGAGATAGCGCGCCGTGGAGGCAAGTGCATCCGGCACGGAGTTCCAGATGTCCCGGGTGCCGTCTCCGGTCCAATCCACAGCATAGGCGTTATAGGTCGTCGGAATGAACTGGGTATGGCCCATGGCGCCGGCCCAGGAGCCGGTGAATTGGGAGAGCGGGATATCCCTGCGCTGCAGGATCTTGAGCGCTGCAATCAGCTGCTGGCGGCCAAAGCGTTTGCGCTTGCCGGTGTAGCCCAGTGTAGCCAGTGACTGGATCACCGGAAGGTCGCCTTTGCGCGCGCCGTAGCGGCTCTCCAGACCCCAGATGGCCACAATATAGCGCTTGGGCACGCCGTAGCGGGCCTCCAGCTTGTCGAGCAGGGCCCGTTGCGCGGCATAGTTTTTCTTGCCGTTGGCGATCCGCACATCTGACACCGTCTTGTCCAGATAAGCCCAAGCGGTGAGCTTAAATTCCGGCTGAAAGGCTGCCAGCTTCAGCACTTCAGGATTTGGCTTCAGGTTCTTGAACGCCCGGTCCACCACAGCGCGAGACACCCCGCGCCGAATGGCCTGCGTGCGCATGGTTTTCAGATAGCGCGCAAAAGATGCTTTGTTGTAGGTCCAGCCCTCAGTTTTTGCAGAGGACGGCGCGGCAGCACCCGTCAGTCCTGCCCACACGAGAGCAACGGCAAGTATTGGGAGTATTTTGCTGCGAATCTTCAGCATGAGCGTCTCGCTAGAGTGATAATGAGAAGATTTTTGGGCACACGCCAGAGGTCACCGATCACAATTCGCCAAAAAATTGGGGAAAACTCACTCCGCGGCGTCGACCCGGGCGTTCAAAATCTTCTCCCAATCATAGGCGGTTTGCACAATTATATCCAAATCGTCATATTCCGGCGTCCAGCCCAGCACGGTCCGGGCCTTATCGGCTACCGACACCAATTCTGGCGGATCTCCGGCGCGCCGGTCGGCATCCACCACGTTGATCTTCTGTTGCAGAACCCGTTCGACTGCGGCAATCGCCTCCAAAACGGTGCACCCATGGCCATAACCACAATTGAAGATGCCGCTCTCGCCCCCGCCCCGCAGATAGCTCAACGCCGCCAGATGGGCCCCAATGAGATCGGAGACATGGATGTAATCGCGGATGCAGGTGCCATCGCGGGTTTCATAGTCACGGCCGAAAATCTTCATGTGGTCACTGATGCCTAAAGCCGTGCGCATGAGCGCCTTCAGCAAGTGGGTTGCGGCCGGGTTTGACTGACCGGACCGGCCCTTGGGATCGGCGCCCGCCACGTTGAAGTAGCGCAAGGCCACATAGTTGAAATCATGGGCAAAGGCTGTGTCACGCAGCATCCACTCCGTCATCAGCTTGGAGGCACCGTAGGGAGAGATGGGCTCCGTCGGCGTCTCCTCGGTCACCGGACTTATTGCTGGTGTGCCGTAAACAGCTGCGGTGGACGAGAAGATCATGTTCTTAACACCCGTCTCCACGCAACTTTCAATCAGGCTGCGTGAGTTAACGGTGTTGTTGTGATAGTAGCCAAGCGGGTCCGACACTGATTCAGGAACCACGATGGAGCCGGCGAAATGGACCACCGCGTCCACGCCGTGCTGCTCGATCACCTTCCGCACGGCGGCCTGGTCACCCACATCGGCTTCGATAAACGGCACCTCTTGGGGCACGGCCCACCGGTATCCGGTGGTGAGATTGTCGATCACACACACATCTTGGCCAGCGTCCAAAAGCGCGAGCACCATATGGCTGCCAATATAGCCGGCGCCGCCAGTTACCAATACGCTCATGTCTTCAACCTGTCCTTTTTCGGGTTCAGATTACGGGCCCTTAACCCCATCAGGCGTAATAACATCTTCATCCAAATGGTCTTAGGTGCGGTCTGTTTACAATTGGTTAACCCACTGTTTCAGATTTGCATGACTGAATTTGGACAGCCCACGTAAGGAGTGGCCCTATGCCCCGACCAATTAAAACCGCCGTCTTTCCCGTTGCCGGGCTCGGCACCCGCTTCCTTCCGGCCACAAAGGCCATGCCCAAGGAAATGCTCACCATTGTGGACCGCCCGGTGATCCAGGTGGCTGTGGATGAAGCGCGGGAGGCCGGTGTTGAACACTTCGTGTTCGTGACCGGGCGCAACAAGGGCGTGATTGAGGATCACTTCGACAAGCAGTTCGAGCTCGAGGAAACTTTGGCGGCCCGCGGTAAAACCGAACAACTTGAGATCCTCGCCAGTGATTTGCCCCAGGCCGGCCAGACCAGCTTTACCCGCCAGCAGGAGCCACTGGGGCTGGGTCATGCGGTATGGTGTGCCCGCAAATTGGTGGGCGATGAGCCGTTTGCTCTTGTCCTGCCGGACATGCTGATGAAAGGCACGCCCGGCTGCCTGTCTCAAATGACCAAGACCTACGAGGAGCGCGGCGGTAACATTATCGCCGTTGAAGAAGTGCCGGAAGACCAGGTGTCCAGCTACGGCATCGTTGGCGTGGGGGAAGCTCTTTCCGACGCTTCGTTCACCATCACCGAGATGGTGGAAAAACCCGCACGCGAAGAGGCTCCGTCCAACTATATCATCTCAGGGCGCTATATTCTTCAGCCTGAAGTGTTTGCCGAGATCGAAGCCCAAGAGCCCGGTGCCGGCGGGGAAATCCAGATCACCGATGCCATGATCCGCCTGATGGCGCGGCAGAACTTTTATGGCGTCAAGTTTGACGGGACCACGTATGACTGCGGAAACAAAGTGGGCTTCCTCATGGCCAACGTGGCCTATGGATTGGACCGGCCGGACATTGAGCCGGAATTCCGCCAGGCCCTCACGGAGCTTTTAGGCGCCGCTTAGTCGTTCAAACACTGGCTCACATAGGCCATGTAATGATCGACAGGCTCGGTCTGCATTTGCGGGTCCTTGCCTGTATCATCCCAGATTCGAAGGCGCACCGCATCCTTGGCATAGGGCTGAGCGATGAATGCCTCCGCTTCGGCCTGATCCATCGGACCGCCTTGGATTCTCAGGCTATGGACCGATGCGGGCGACAGCTTGGCGAAATAATCCGGGTCCGTGGCACACAGATAGCGCTTGGCATCCACGTGCATCCGCACAGGCTCGGTTACTTCCGGTCCGAAATGTGCTTTCAGGTAGGCTTCGCCCAAATTCTCGTGGAACCGGTCTTCATTGTTCTTCAGCGCTTCTTCGAAGTCTTTTTCCAGAAGATGGCCGATATCGTGGAGCAGAGCGGCCGCTATGAGCGACGCCGGCGCGTTCTCCGCTTCGGCCAAAGCTGCACATTGCAGGGCATGCTGGCGCTGGGTCACCGCCTCTGAGCCATAAAGATCAGAGCCCTTCTTATCGATCATAGTCTCAATTTCTGTAATGACGCCCACAGCCGCCTCCCGCATCCTGCTCAGTAAAGTTTTCCCTGGGCGCCGAACCTATCGCGGAAATGTGACGAGTCAAATGCAAAACACCGCATTTTTGTTATAACGGCGCCTATGATTTTTGACGGCTTTGAGCTTGAGTTCCGAGACGTGCCGCGAGGGCGCCTGCGGGTGCGCCGCGGCGGCAGCGGACGGGCCGTGCTGCTGCTTCACGGCAATCCCCAAACCCACGCCATGTGGCACGCCGTGGCGCCCGCCTTGGCAGAGCGCTACACGGTGATCTGCCCGGATTTGCCCGGCTACGGTGCGTCGTCCAAGCCACCCGCCAGCGCCGACCATGCGGCCTATTCCAAGCGGGCCATGGCCGCCGACATGGCCGCTCTTATGGAGGGTCTTGGCTATGCCGAATATCTGGTGGCGGGGCACGACCGCGGCGCGCGCGTGGCCCACCGCCTGGCGCTGGATTTCGCGCCTCAGGTGCGCTCCCTGGCCTTGCTCGACATCGTGCCCACACTGGAGCACTTTGAGCGCGCGGACATGGCCTTCGCCATGGGGTACTACCATTGGTTCTGGCTGGCCCAGCCCCATCCGTTCCCCGAACGCCTGATCAACGCAGCGCCCACAGACTGGTTTAAGGCCCATACGTCCCGCGAGCCGAAGGATGACGACTTCTTTCACCCTGAAGCTCTGGCCGACTATCTGGACGCCGCGCGGACGCCCGAGATGATCACCGGCATGTGCGAAGACTATAGAGCCGCCGCAACCATAGATCTTGTCCACGACCGCGCCAGCCGGGCCGCGCAAGACAAGATCGCCTGCCCGGTGCTGATATTGTGGGGCGCCAAGGGCAAGATCGAACAGTGGTACGATGCCCTGGAGGTCTGGGCGCCCTATTGCGCCCAGCCGCCACAGGGCATGGCCCTCCAAACCGGCCATTACCTTGCCGAAGAAGCTCCCGGCAGCGTGGTGGAACAGCTTATTGCTGCATGGCCAGCTTAAGCGTGCTCACGGCGACGGGGGGAACGTTCAGCATCACGGTCTCGGGCAAGAGGCAGATTTCATCGTTACAGGCTTGCGCCTCCAAGGAGATAATCGGTGACGCCTTGCCGCCCGCCTTCAGGTCAACCTCGATCTCCACATCACCTTCGTAAAGAGCAAGCTCTTCTTCGGCGATACCCAATTTCACCAGCTTGTAGTTCGGATAGCTGATCTTGGCGGGAAGCGAGCTCGTGCGTGTACCCACAGTGATCCGCGTGGGAATGAACGCGTCGTTCTTCACCTCATGGGCATTCACGTGCCAGCCCTTGGCGATCTCCAGACGAACGCGCACCTTGCCCGGCTCCGAGCGCACCACCGAAGCCTTCACTTGACCCTTCCCAAGATACTGCAACGGCCCGCCTGTGCCGTTGCGCATGAGGTCGGCGGCATAGAGCGAATAAGGTACCGAGGCCGGCATTTGCACGGTGAGCCCAGAAATGCTGGCGCTGAGCAGGTCGGCCCGTTGGCCATATTCCGGCTTGAGCGAGCGTCGCGCGAGACGGGCAAATAGCTCCAAAGCCGCCGCATTGCCGGACGGCAAGGTGACATCGGTCTTCAGCTTCGGCCGTGAAAACTCCACTTCGTCTGTGGTGAAGTAATAGTCGCCGGACGGCCGGTCGAAGAACAGCTGGTCCATGCCCGCGGCCACCTCCTCAGCCGCGGTGAGCCAGTCAGCTCCCGCGCCGGCGTCGTAGAGCGAGACGAAGGCGTTGGCGAGAAACGCATAATCCTGTTGCGTGGCGGTGAGTTCCGATTTGCCCTCAAAGCGGTAGCGCATCAACAGCCCATCAGGCCCGCGCATGTGTTTCCACAGATAATGCGCGTTCGCCAATGCCGCCTCCACATAACGCGGTTCGTGGAAGATGCGCCCGGCCTCCGCCATTGTGCGCATCATCAGGGCGTTCCAGCCGGTGAGCACCTTTTCGTCCCGGTAAGGCGGCTGGCGCTTGGCGCGCAGCGCCAATAGCTTTGCGCGAATGGTGTTCACAGAAGCTTCAAATTCGGCCTCCGTGAGCCCCAAGGCCTTCAGCTGTGCCGGCCGGCCGCCGTTGAGGTAGAGCACGTTCTCTGCTTCAAAATTGCCCTCAAACCGAACGCCATATGCAGTTTCCAGCAGGCGCAGCTCGTCTGCGCTCAGGTTCTCCTGCAGCTCGCTGTGGGGCCAGGTGTAGAATGCGCCCTCTTTCTTCTCTCCAGCCGCATTGACGCTTTCAGCGTCAAACGCGGAGAGGAAGGCGCCATCCTTGGTGGTCATGTCGCGCAACACGAACTCCAGGGCGCGGCGGGCAGCCGTGGCGTGATCCATATTGCCGGTGACGGAGAAGGAGTGCACAAGCGCCCGGGTGATGAGCGCCTGGTTGTAGAGCATCTTTTCAAAGTGCGGCACGTTCCAGTTCTCATCGAGCGCATAGCGGTGGAACCCGCCGCCCAGATGATCGTGGATGCCGCCGCGCACGATGGCATCCAGTGTGGCGCTCACAGCCTTCGCCGCCGCCGGCTCGTCGTGGCGGGTGCTTTGATGCTGCAGGTAGAGCATGAGGGATTCATTTGGGAACTTCGGCGTGCCTTGGGTCCCGCCGGCTTTGGTATCGATCCCGGCCGACAGGTGAGCTGCGATCTGGGCGCGGATTTCAGGGGTCACCTGCTGGACCTGCAGGCGGGCCTGCATCACCGTGTTCACCACTTCCTGCATCTGAGCGGCTTCGGCCAGCATGTCTTTGGAATTGGTCTTCCAGCGGTTGGCCACATTGGTGATGAGCTGGGTGAAAACCTCTGGCGGCAGATAGGTCTCGCCCATAAAGGGGGTGAGTTCGGGGGTCAGGAACACATTGTTCGGCCAACCGCCGCGCTGGGCCATGAGTTCGGTGACCAGCATGAAGGTCTCGTCAATGTCTGGGCGGCGTTCCCTGTCGACCTTGATGGCGATGAAGTGCTCGTTGAGATAGGCAGCGATCTTCTCGTCCATGAAGCTTTCGCGTTCCATGACATGGCACCAGTGGCAGGTGGAATAGCCGACCGACAGATAGATGGGCTTGTTCTCCGCCTTGGCCTTGGCCAGCGCTTCGGGGCCCCAGGGGTACCAGTTCACCGGATTGTCCGCGTGCAGGCGCAGGTACGGCGAGGATTCTTTCAACAGCCGCTTGGCCCCCTCGGCGGCCGCGCCGGAGAGCGTGAGGGCGAGGAAGAGAATGGATGCGGTCAGAAGCTTCAAGACGGGCATGATGGGCTCATTTCAGATGATCGCGTGCGGACCTGACCTGGAAGCGGTTGGTGGCGCAAGTCAAGGCACCCTTTATCACAATACGGTTGGGCGGCCGAAAGGTTCCGCCGTGGCAACACTTTTGTGCGTATTTTTCCCCTCCCCGCGTCCCTGCGAAAGCAGCGACCTTCTGAGCCAGAAAAAGGCCCGAGCTGCCGCGCCCTATGCGTGCGCAAAGGGCGCACAAGAACCCCGGACAGGTCTTACACCTTCCGGATTTGTTCGTTTCAAGAACCCCACACAGTGGGCGCGGACGCCAGATTGATGCGTTCCACGTTTTACGTGTTAAAGGCACCGCTCTGGCGCCCGCATCGGCATCTTACAAGGGCCGCGTTATTTCAAATTACCCTTGCTTGCACACCACGAGATCCCCACGAGCGGTGCAGCCGGCGGCCGCACATCAGACGGTCTAAAGCGTTCAGACCTGAAAGGACCCGGGCGCCTGGTTAGGGCGAGACCAGCACTCACCTCATCACACCGTTTACCGCTTGGCATCATCTCTGGACGGGACGGCTCAAAATTAGGTCCGATCAAAGATCCAAATCCCAAAACCGACGGGCCGGAGACGAGCGGCTGATCGATGGCGTGTAAGGCTTATGCCAAACCCCTTTCAGGTGCCGCACCCTCACCTCTCCCGGATAGGTCATGACCAGGATACCCATGGTGGCAAGGACAGGCACAAACAAGCATGAAGGGATATGTGCGTCAAGAACAAAAGATGAACATTTTGCAATTCCGCGTGCATCCCTTTGCGGTTCAGGGCTAGAACAGCCGCACGAATGCAAGGGGAGCGCCCAAAGGCCTAAGGCTCGAAGTGGAGCTGCTAGGGGACAAGGTCCAACGGCAGTTTCGTGCCATAAACAGACATCCATCCTTCCCAGAACAGACATGGAAAATTCTGCAGATTGACCGCGTTAGCGTGCACCGAAGCCAGGCACTTCATTCCGGGAGTCCTGCCAAAAGAAGGCCCTTCACTGCATGTCGCCTATCTTCTTCGTGCAGGAATGGCTGAGTAGTCACCCAATACTTGACTGAGAATGTCGGGTTGTCCTTCAAAAATTTCTCGGCTTCGATCTTGGCATTCTCCATATCTCCTAGATATGCGTAGCTAGCCGCCATAAGACGCCTCGCTTCGCCAACGGGCGATGCCTGCTTGATTGTGGCAATCACCTCCTCGTATTCTTTGGCAACGTAGTGTGCAATTCCTTTCTGGAAATAGTACCAGTTTGGATGGAACGGGTTGAGACGCATTGCCCGATTAATCCATTGCACAGCTTCTTTGGGCCTACCGCTGAAAAGCAAAGGGTCTGCCATTCCGGCGATCAAATCAGCGTAATTCGGGTTAGCTTCTAGTCCTTTTTGAAGCATCGCCAACGATGCTTCGTGCTGACCTTGATACAACAGCACGTATCCGAGTGCATTGTAGCCCTCTGGTTCACTGGGATCGATGTTGATGGCTTTCCGGGCAAATTCATCTGCCAATCTGAGAGACTCTTGAGGCTTATCCACTCCATACCACTGCCAATCAAAAAAATGCGCCCAGCTGACCATCGCGTAGGCCCTTGCAAAATAGGGGTCGCTCTGAATGGCGCTTTCAGCAAGTTTCAATCCGGCTTTGTTCCCTTTTGGCGTGAAGCCAAATAGAAGTTCTTCCGCCTTCGCCAGAATCTCATAAGCATTCAAAAACTCCGTGCCAGTGTGCCTCAGACGTTTACGCTCAGTCCACTTGATGCGACCTGGCAAAGCGGTAACCACGCTCTTCGTGATGTCATCTTGGACCACAAAGACCTCATCAAGCTTGCGATCAAACTGATTGATCCAAATGTTCTCACCGGAGATTGCATCAACCAGTTGCGTTGTCACTCTGACGTCCTGCTCTCGCGGCTCGACATCCGCTTGCAGAATGTATCTTGCGCCCAGCGCTTCGCTCACCTGCTTCGGCGGTGCCGGTTTGTCTTTGTAACGCAGGGCCGAATTGCGAGCGATTACGAACAGTCCTCTGAACCTAGATAATCCTGATGTAATGTTGGCGTTAAGCGCATCTGCAAATGTGACAATTTTTTTGTCTTTCGAGTTGGTTCTGAAGGGCAACACAACGATTGACGGTTTTTCAGGCAGAGGAACGTGCGCTTGATTTGATGCGGTCGAGACTTGCTCTCGGGTCCAAGAATGCAACCAAATGGCCGGAACAACGAGTGCCAAGAGACAGGCAACTATAATCACAAACTTGCGACTGCCGACGCGCGGACCATGTGCACCTGAAGTGATCGTGCGCCCGGCAGTGGTGTTGCTGGTAATCGCGCTCCCCAACTCTGAATTTGCCGGATGGGCTGCAGGCGAGGGCCCGTTGTCCTCTTCGTT
>JAAUYD010089112.1_pt1 | contig 11791 bp, 7 predicted proteins | sample 7278101 | NCBI WGS metagenome assembly JAAUYD01 (sample SAMN14350128, study PRJNA611818) | marine sediment metagenome | isolation source: surface marine sediment (0.6m) | place: French Polynesia: Moorea | collected 2018-08 | reverse complement strand
TTCTGGAAAGCTTTCTGTACCATAAGTCAAGTGATGATGCAATTCGTAACGTTCGTTGGTTAGCTGTTCTTCAAACAGGGAATGCATGACAACTGCTGCTCCCGCATCTTCCATGCGTTTAATGTTGTCTATGTCTTCTGATAGGGGAGATGCTGAAGGAACTAGTGGCGATTTTAGTTTTATATCCAAATAAGTCGTAGTTAAATCCATGATTTTAATTGCCTCCAGTTAGGCTGATGGAATTTTTAATTTTGAATCACTATCTGGACTGAATCAGGATTTTTGTAATTTTATTTATATAGCAGTACTGTTATAGTAATATATAGTAATACTGTTGTGTATCTATGGGTTCTGCTTCTCTGTACGGGAAGCCATAACCTATCTAATGCGTGAGTCTAATTCATACATTCAATCAGCAAAATTGGGTTTTGGGTGATTTTACGTTTTATTACATACTTTGTTTTTTTTCTGCCTACTTACTTGTAGCAGTTTTCAGTTGAATAGAATACATTCCTAGAGGCGATCGCAGACTTGGGTTAAAGGGTCAGGGATTTCCTTTTCTCTTTTCCCTAATGCCCTAATGTAGGGATAACTGTATTCCATCAGAGTAAAATTTTCTATTTTATCCGTAAAAAAAATTATATTTTTATAAAGTATTAGTTATCCTTCGGGACTATGTTAGTGCTTGTTGGGTATGATATTCCTGCTGGTAAAAGGTTCACTAAGTTATCCAACTTTCTAGAGGTTTACAGACGAAGAGTATAGTTTTCTGTCTTGTAGGAAATTCCACGTGTCTGGGCAAAATATCTAGTTCAACCGAACAAACGGGTAAGAGCCCTAACCAAATAGCATTAGAGATAGGCACTAGTACAGTGGGCGCGGAAATAAGCAGACCATTTAGAGGTTGTTTAAAAAGTCATATTACATACCCAGGATATCTGAGATTCCCCTAAATCCCCCTTAAAAAGAGGGTTGGGGGGATCAACATAAAATTTTGGGTAATGAGCGATACTTGACAAATATCCTCTGACAAAGGGTCAAAGCGAGGAAACAAAGTACTTGTAACTTTTGACCGACGCACAGTGGTACTAGTTTATAGCTGCCGTGCATTGTTAATGCAGGACAGCAAGGCAGTCCCGATGAAAACAAATTTAAGCCCTCAGGACAGGCCGTGCCTTTCTTGAATGCCCAAAGGGCTATCGTTTCCCCTATATCCCACACCCTCTTTCAAGTGAGTCCTGCATGAATTTTGGTACACAACCAAACATGAAAATACCTCGACTGCGGCTCCCACACCTAAGCTGTCAACCATCAACTAACAACTAACAACTATCAACCATTTTCAAGCTAGACGGGACAAGAGTTTTAGTCACTAACCATACAAAGTTAATAAATATGCAAGTTAAATGTGTAACAGCTGATCATCAAGGAAAAGTTAAGGGACAAACGACCTCTCAGCTCTCTAAAAATAGAGATAGATGCTCTAAACCTGTTCCTTACCATGATTTTCAGCATCCACAATATTTATCAGATAAAATCAAGAAAAATTCATCAGCTCAATTAGTTTTCAAAATTCAGAAAGCTTCTATCGAGTGCGGACAAGGCATGGACCCTAGAACATTTTGTCGTCGTTGGTTTGGTTTGGATGCCATAACTGAAGATGGTAGAGATCGTTTCACAAAAGGACAGATTTTAGCCATGGAGTCAGAACATGGTTATCGAGAGAAATGTATCAACTTACTTGCCAAAATCTTACAAATCAAACCAAATACTATTCATCGTTGGGGAAAAGGAGTGAACTTTGACAAAATTCCTGCCGATAAACGACAAAAGTATGAAATTTATTTGGGCTATGTAGACGCAATTAGAATCATAAGTACGAGCCTGACAGAATTAGATACAAATTCATTGTTAAGGCTTTTACGGCGACTAGAAACGAGGTAATGAAGTAGGTCAGAAAATCTAAAACTGTATGCAATACAGTAAAGTATTGAGTCAATAGAGGCTGAAATTGTAGCATCCAAACCGACTCCTAACTAAAACAGAAGAATTAGAATATTTAATATCAACTCAAGCATCAACATCGACGACAGGTGAAAGAGATTGTTGGTGCTGAGTATTTTTTATATTTAGTTGAATTAGCATAACGAAAAAATAGTACTGTAAGCAATACATAAAAGTCTGGAGAAAGCCTGGAGAAAGTTTTACCGTTTAATAAGTCGGAAGTTTAATCTAACTCTCAGAAAAATTATTTTAGTAATTAAACTGTTTATTTTAAACAGAAATCTGACAATCAAAAAAAGAACCAATTCAAGTTTAGGAAAATAAGCAACTATGATACGCACAAGTAGTTACACAATCTATGCGGATTTGCCCCAAGAGACAGAAAAAATGCTACTTGTTCACGGCTATACAGGGGCTTATGACAAGGTTTCACGACGAGTAGCGACGTATTTGCGCTCATTAGAAGTCAAGAATCCACCGAAACCTCTCTACGGAGATTGGACTCCAGAACCTCCCATTGAAGGAGAAGTCATTGCACCTTCTCAGGCAACTATTGAATTACTTAAACGACGAGGCTATTTAACTGATAAGACAGTCGAAGAAGAACAAGCATTTTTTGTCCAGATGGCGACAAAACTACATCATCTTGCTTCTCGATTAATGCCTAGCTATATATTTATGCCTACCTATAGCTGTAATCTTCGTTGTCCTTATTGTTTCCAAGACCATATGCGGACTAATCCTGCTTTTAAGCATTTGCTTAAGACTATGGAACCAGAAATGGTAGACCGGATTTTTGCTGCTATGCCCCAAATTGAGGCAGGTCATGGGGTAACAGAAGAGATGGATTTACCCCGAAATATTACTTTCTTTGGCGGAGAACCTTTATTAGCGGAAAGTCGCCCCATAATTGAATACATTATTAATAAAGCATTATCTCTAGGGAAAGCTAACTTTTCTGCTGTTACCAATGCTACTGAACTAGAAGCTTATGAAGATTTATTGGGAGAAGATAAAATTTCCTCACTTCAAATTACTCTCGATGGACCTCCTAGTGAACACGATAAGCGACGTATTTATGCTGATGGCAGTGGTTCATTTGAAAAGATTGCCCGAAATATCACAATGGCATTGGACTTAGGAGTTCAGATAAGCGTGCGGATGAACATCGACCGTAATAATATTGAACAACTTCCTGAGTTGGCTGATGAAATTATTGCGCGAGGATGGAACAGATACCAAAATTTTTCTGCCTATACAGCACCTGTTACTACTAGTGAATTAAACGATAAAACCAGTATAAAAACTACTTTTAATTCTTGGGAGTTAGATAAAGCATTGGACGAAATGCGTCAACAATATCCGAGTATGAAAGTAATTAATCGTCCAGATGACGGTTTGATGGCTAGAGTAAGACAGATATTTGAACAAAGAAAAAGCCCATTACCAAATCTAAAACCAAGCTTTTGTGGGGCACACAATAAGATGTATGTTTTGGATGCCTTTGGAGATATATATGCTTGCTGGGAAAAAACAGGGGATAAAAAAATTCGCATTGGTCATATTACTGAAGACAGCGAAGTAGTTCTAAATGAAGAATTAAATCAAACTTGGCGCAATCGCACAGTAGTTACCAACCCCGTATGTCGTAAATGTCGCTATGCCTTTTATTGTGGTGGCGGTTGTGCTGCTGTAGCCATGACTCACAAGGGTAAGTTTCATACCAACTATTGTGATGGTTTTGGTAATCGTTTCCGTGCGAGTACGGCTCAAGCCTATCGCGATTATGTCAACAAAATTGAAGAGCCTGTTAAACCTAAAGAAGTTTGTACTGCTTAAATAGTTTAGGACTTAGGCAAGAGTAACGTAACTGCGTCATTACGAGCGATAGCGAAGTATATGTCCTATCGGACACGCTTGGCGAACGCAAAAATCCTGCGTTCGCCAAGCGTGCCCGAAGGGCTTATGCTTCCCTACACTTCGTTTCGGTCGCAATGACAAATCTTCGTTGCGTAAGTCCTGTAGTTGCCAGTTTTTGAAATTTTGTTTTTATTTTTCAGACAAAGACTCAATTAGTATGACCGATAATCAGAAATTATTACGGATAAAGAATAAAGATCCCACTAATATATTTTGGTTTTTTTATTCTTAACTCACTACCAACTAATTTATTTGTTGGTAACACAATAACTAGTAAATGACGAGGAATTAAACCATGGAAGAACAAAACAATCAAGAAAAACAAAACTATGAAATTATCCCTCAGAACAAGGATGAAATTGAGTTTCTCAATGATAATCAAGAACTAGATATTGAAAACTTAGAAGAAATAGTAGGAGGGGGATGGGGATGTAATGCAAAAAACATAGATTGTCCACAATTAACATGTATAGGTTACGGAGAAATACCGAAAGATAGTTTCGCCGACAAGTAATACATTTGATTAAAGCTCAAATCATTAGTGGATAATGGTTTTAAAGTGTGCAAGTCAGGAGGGATGACTACTGACTTTTGTGCAATTTTTGGAGAGGAGTAGGAGCAAGTAATAGCTTTAAATAACAATAGTTGTTTATTGTTGTTCCTACTATTTCTTTTTTTGCTCTAATTTTAAATTTATTGAGTATTAGAAATAATGGCTAATTCGCTGAAAAATGTTCTACAAACTGTTGGCTCTCATTTGAGTGATAATCTTATTTGTGCTGATGGTCTTTCACAGATTGCTCAAATAGGAAATTTGTTACCGAACTTCCCTACTATTTCAGATGCAATTTTTGAATGTCATTTAGGTTCATCTACACCTAGAACAGATTTTTCAATAGCTTTTTCTACTTTAAATCAAGGTCGAGAAACTTTAGTTGATAGTTCTAAAACCCTAGCAAATTTATCATATGCTAGTTCTGTATGGGACAAAATACATAACTTTTCTGCTCATTGGGCAAATATAAAATCTCCTCTTTACGAAAATGTAAAAAATATCTGGTTAGAATTCGATGTAGATCAACAATTTTTAGGAGTGCCAGAGCCAAGCCTATTTTTTGGAACCCAAAATATTATAGGTCAGAAAGAAAACTTATCTTCATCTAATCAAAATAGTATTATTGCTGAATCAAAATGGGTTGCTGATGAAGCACTCAGTTTATTATTTAACAGTTTTTTAAAAGAAGAAGTAAAACAACATTTATTAACATGCTTTGAATCATTACCATCTGATGGAGAAGTATTTCAAATTGGTGTTATGCTACCAAGAAAATCTGAATCAAAAGCTATAAGACTTTGTGCTGAAGATATTGCTAATGAGCAGATATTAGACTATTTGAACAATATCGGTTGGTCAGATTCAAGCAATCAATTGAGTTCTCTTTTGTCTAATTTGTCTAGTGTTGTTGATGAAATTAAATTGAATTTTGCAATTGAGGATAAAATCTTTCCCAAAATTGGCTTGGAGTGCTATTTATATAAACAACCTATAAATTCACCAAAATGGAAGCTGTTCCAAGATTATCTAATAAAAAATAAATTGTGTACTTTAGACCAAGCTAATGCTATTTTAAACTGGTCTGGTTTTTTAAAAGAAAAACATACTAAGCAACTTAAGCAAGATAACTTCGTAAAAGCATCCGCATTCGATTCATCTAAATTTAAAAGCGTAATTGCTAGGCGTTTACATCATATCAAGATTGTTTATCAGCCAAATAAGCCGTTGCAAGCAAAAGCTTATTTATGGTTTGGTCATCGCTGGCTTTCTAAAGATGGGAAATTTCAAGAATCAATTTGAAATTTTGATATTTATTTAAGTTAACTTTGATTATAAATCTAAGTTCTTAGTTTAATATAGTTTATGGAGGGAAAAAACCTCTTAAGGCTTAGAAAAATTGTGGACTTAATTATAGAAGAATAAATAAATGGATAGTCATCCCCGCTATAAATGCCTTAACCATTCTGAGTATATTACCAAATTCGCGCTCCCTCCCTATTTATCAGCGACTGTTTCTGAATCACGTCCTGCATTAGCGGTTTAAAGCAACTTCACATACTATTTCCGAGCATTATAAAGTGGTACTTACCAATTCTTTATTCCTGAAACTAATTTCCCCTTGGCAGTATTTACAAAAACTGCTTAAGAATAAAGGTGTGCGAGTTAAGACCCCTACTGTGATACAGATGGAGGCAGTAGAATGTGGTGCTGCAAGTTTGGGAATTATTTTAGGTTATTACCGTCGCTTTGTTCCTTTACCTGAGTTACGACGGCAATGTGGCATCTCGCGAGATGGTGCTAAAGCCTCTAATCTTGTTAAAGTTGCCCGTAGCTATGGTTTAACTGCTAAAGGATTCAAAAAATCACTGGAAAGCCTTAGAACCCTAAAACTTCCCTTTATAGCATTTATAGGATTCAGCCATTATTTAGTTGTGGAGGGGTTTGGTAAAGATATTGTTTATATTAACGATCCATGTTTTGGACGAGGTAAAGTTTCTTTTCAAAAGTTTGACGAAGGCTACACTGGCGTTGTCTTGGTCATGGAACCGGGACAAGATTTTAAAAAGGGTGGAAAATCAAGAAGTACAATTTCTGCCTTAGCTTCTCGTCTAACTAACTCTCGTCGCGCTGTACTCTTCTGTTTACTAGCAGGATTATTTCTCACCTTTCCCCGCCTTACAATACCAGCCTTCACCCAAGTTTTTGTAGACCGCATTTTAGTAGAAAACTACCAAGACTGGCTGCGACCATTATTACTCGGAATGATTTTCGCTGCAATTCTCCAGGGATTGTTAATGCGAATGCAGCTTGGAGCTTTGCGAAGACTGCTAATTAAACTTTCCGTTACCATGTCTGGAAAATTTATCTGGCATCTGCTAAGCTTACCTGTGGGATTTTATGCCCAGCGGTTCTCTGGGGAAATCAGCAGTCGTATTGAACTTAACGATCGAGTTGCCGGAGTACTTTCTGGTCGTGTTGCTACTACTGTCATTGATACGGTGATGATGGGGTTATATGCTCTGTTAATGCTGACCTATGATTGGCTATTAACTACCATAACGATATTATTTGCTGGTTTGAATTTTGTAGCTCTCCAAAGCCTTTCCCGCAACCGTGTTGATGCTAATCTCAGCCTCGCTCAAGAATATGGTAAGGTGTCTGGTGTTGCCATTGCAGGCATTCAATCCATTGAAACTGTTAAAGCTTCCGGATTAGAATCCGATTTATTTGCTAAATTTGCTGGCTATTATACCAAAGCCCTTAACGCCCAACAAAAACTGGGTTTACAAACTCAAATTCTCAACTCACTACCGACTTTGCTGACGGCTTTAGCTACGACTTCAATTCTGGTTATCGGAGGATTTAGAGTTATCAACGGTAGCTTAAGTATTGGGATGCTGATTGCTTACCAACTACTGGCTATTAATTTTCTTCGACCAGTCAACAATTTGGTGAACTTTGGCAGTACCTTACAAGATTTAGTAGCCGACTTAAACCGTCTTGATGATGTTTTACAAAATCCTGTTGATGAATCTCAGGTGGGCAATAGGGAAGAAGATACAACTAATTTAGCCCGTGGAGACGAGCTTGGTTTCCATAGCCCCAGCCTTCTAGGCTGTGGGCGATTAAGTTCTGAATCATTTCGACTCCAAGGTTCTATCGAACTCCATCAGCTAACTTTTGGCTACAGTAGCTTAGAAGCACCTTTAATTGAAAACCTAAATTTAACCGTTAAACCAGGACAAAGAATTGCCTTAGTTGGTAGTACTGGTTCGGGTAAATCTACCATTGCTAAACTCATCTGTGGGCTTTATCCATTTTGGTCAGGAGACATCCTTTTTGATGGTATTTCCCGTACCCAAATACCCCGTTCGGTGCTTACCAGTTCTTTAGCTATGGTGGAACAAGATATTTTTCTTTTTGCTGGCACGATTAGAGATAATCTGACTCTGTGGGATTACACCATACCAGAAGCTGATTTAGTTAAAGCTTGTCAGGATGCAGCAATTCACGAAGAAATTCTGTTTTTACGAGGAGGATACGATGCTCAACTGAGTGAAGGAGGAATGAATCTGAGTGGTGGACAACGGCAACGGTTAGAAATTGCTCGCGCTTTAGTAAGAAATCCTAGCGTCCTAGTTTTAGATGAAGCTACCAGTGCTTTGGATGCAGAAACCGAACGAATTGTAGACCGCAATCTGAGAAGACGTGGTTGTTCTTGTATCGTAGTTGCCCATCGTCTCAGTACTATCCGCGATTGTGATGAAATTATCGTTTTAGAACATGGCAAAGTTGTCCAAAGAGGTACTCATGAAGAATTACGAGAACACGAAGGTACTTATAGGCATTTGATTGCAAGTAATTGATAAATTAAAAAAGTACTAAGTATGGTCATGATTATTCTACTGCCTTTGATAAGTAGGTGGACAGAAAAAAATGTGTCATTGCGACCGTAGGGAAGCAATCTCAAGGTCTTGCGGTTGCTACGTTTCACGACCTTCAACTCGCTTCGGACAAATATACAATTAATTTTGTCTAAGTACTTACTCATCCCGGTTTGAAGGTTTTACCTTTTAATCAGATATCTAATCAATCAAAACAAAAAATCATTCAATTTTTTTTATATAGTCAAATGAAATTTTTGTTCTGTTCACTAAGTAATTATGGTTTCATCTATCCAGCAATTGGTATTGCTAAAACTTTGCGTCAGAAAGGTCATGAAGTTCTTTTTTTAACTAGTTCAGCGTTAGGTAAAATAATTAAAAAAGCTGGTTTTGAATTAGTTACCTGTACTGAAAAAGACAATCCAGGCTTTAGAGTCTATAACTGGGGTAAACCATTTGCGGCTGCCATACAAGTTAAGTATATTCAATATGCCATCAAAAATTTTGCTCCAGATGTGATCGTAGGTCAGCACTTAACCCTCGGACCACTTATTAATCGCAAACTTTACGATATACCTGTTGCCATTTTAGGTCTTGCTGCATACCTCTATCCAGCCTGTAAATCGCTTTTAGAGCGTTCTCCTCAAACAGAAAGTGAAGAAAGATTGGTTTGGCGATATGGAGACATGATGCGAATTTATAACGAATCTTGCGAATTATTAGGAGTGCCTCCGAGTTCTGCCAACTACAGAGAAACTCCTTTACTGGGAGATCTTTACTTACTAAGAAGTGTTCCCGAATTAGAAGGTAATGTCGATATACTACCCGATCGTGTTCATTTGGTAGGTGATTGTCTTTGGGAACCACCTTTATTGCATACCGAGTTGAATTGCTGGTTGCAACAATTCGATATTTCAACTAAACCCCTAATTTACGTGCAACCTGGCAGAACTTTTGAAGATCCAAAGTTTTGGTCATATTTAGTAAATGCTTTAAAAAATCGTCCAGTTCATGTAATTGCTTCTGTAGGACGTATGGATGGAGAAATAGGTGAGATTCCAGAAAACTTTTTTGTTCGCAAACACATACCACAAGGGTTAATATTACCAAAGGCAAAAGCAGTTATCTCCAGTGGTCATTCAACTGCTGTACTTGGTGCCATCACTCATGGGTTGCCAAGCTTGATAATTGCTTACGGGAGTGGAAGTGAAGATATCGCAGAACGTTGTCTGCGTGCAGGAGCAGCAATATATCTTTCACCTTTTGAAGTAACTGTCAAGACTATTGGTAAAACCGTAGATCAACTTTTAGACTGTCCGAATCTTCAAAGAAATTCTCAATTACTTCAACAAGCCTTTATTAAAGCTAATAAAAAAAATCAGGCAGCAGAATTATTACAAGACTTAGCTTTTACTCGTTATTCAGTTTTGCGTGCATAATTCAGTTTCAAAAACTTGTTTATGAAAAAATTGAAGACATAAATTTGAAAAATACTGTATTGTATAGCGTTTGATTAGCAGTCATTAGTATGGTTCAGGAAAAGCTAGTTTCCCAATACAAACTCAAAAGCAATCAGCCTTTTTTGCTACACAATCCCCAAGAGCTTTGGCTGGTTATCTCCGGACAAATATCAGTATTTGCTACAGGAGTTAGCAACCAACAACCAACAGGAGAACGTCGGTATCTATTTGATGTTAATCCTGGTGAAATCTTGTGTGGTGTAGCGGTAACTCAAAATTTAGGTCTTTTAGCAGTTGCTTTGGAAGATGTAAAACTTCAGCAACTTTCTTTAGAAGATTTGCAAGTACAAATTGCTCAAGAAAATTTTCATAAAATAACACTTTTAGAAAGCTGGTTACAACATTTAGCAGAAGCAATTAGCCTGGAATCTTTGCAGAACCAAAATCCAGATTATACTTCGCTTTCTCCCTGTTCGAGAGATAGGATATATCGCATTTCTACACCTTATTCCCTAGAAACTAATCAAACTATAAAACCTCCTGCCAACCAAATTATTTGGCTTAAAGTTAGTCAAGGCACAATTTCTTGGCTGAATTTTTCAAATCTAACTTTAGATCAAGATTCTCCCTGGTTTCCTTTGGTTGGGGATATGTGGTTAACCGCTATCAGCCCCACGGAAATTAGATATGTCCCCACATTTCAATGCGATGATAACGAACAACTATCAGCTAGTTTAGAGATTTTCCACAGATACTTTTGCTACGCTTTAAATTTACATGCTCAAGAAAGACAAGAAGTAGAATTTCGTCGCTTTCAAGCTAGAGAACAACTTAATAAACAATTAAATTCTTCGGCTTTAGGTAAGCTAGTCTCAATCTTACAGCCCCAAAAAACAATTTTAGACCGAACCGGAACACCTTTGCTAATTGCGGCTGGGGCAATCGGTCGAGTACTTAATATAAATATTCAACCCCCCAACAATTCAGAAGACTTGAGCTTGCTCCAAGATCCCCTAGAAGCAATAGCTCGTGCTTCTCAATGTCGTATTCGTCGAGTTCAGCTAGTAGGAAATTGGTGGCAACAAGAACACGGCCCTCTTCTTGCCTATACAGCAGAGGATAACTCACCTGTTGCTTTGTTACCCAACCAAGAAAAAGGTAAAGGTTATTTTCTATACGACCCGATTCGAGAAACTCGTATACCAGTAAATGAAACTGTTGCTCAAACTTTAGCTGCTAGAGCCTATGTTTTCTACCGTCCTTTACCTTTAGTAGTAGAGAATTTCATTGAACTATTTAAGTTTGGTATCGAAGGCTATCAACAAGATATTTTACTTATAGTTCTGGTGGGAATATTAACCACAATCTTGGGTATGGTAGTACCTTTCGCTACAGGAATGTTGATAGACCAAGCCATTCCTGATAGCGATCGCCTTCTTTTATGGCAAATTGGATTAGCCCTATTCGCCGCTGCTTTTGGAAAATCAGCTTTTCAACTATCTCAAGGAATTATTGCCCTACGAGTTGAAAATGCTACTGACGTTAATTTACAGTTGGCAGCTTGGGACCGGTTGCTAAAAATAACTCCTGCTTTTTTCCGCCAGTACACCTCTGGAGATATGGTCAATCGTCTCCTAGCAGTTCGTCAAATCCGCAATCAACTCAGCGGTGCTACTCAACGCACCCTACTCAGTGGTATTTTTTCTCTGCTCAATTTAGGGCTGATGTTTGTTTACAACGTCAAACTTGCCCTAATTGGTTTGGGAATATCGATTGTGGCAGCGATCGTCACCATAACTTCTGGCATTCTCTTAGTCGGTAAAGAACGTCAACAAGAAAAGCTTGATGGTGAAATCGATGGACTTACCGTACAACTAATTGGTGGGGTTGCCAAACTGCGGGTAGCAGCAGCAGAGGAACGAGCCTTTGCAACTTGGGCAGAGAAATACAGCCAAAAAACTAAGCTA
>JAAUYD010038461.1_pt1 | contig 11791 bp, 6 predicted proteins | sample 7278101 | NCBI WGS metagenome assembly JAAUYD01 (sample SAMN14350128, study PRJNA611818) | marine sediment metagenome | isolation source: surface marine sediment (0.6m) | place: French Polynesia: Moorea | collected 2018-08 | reverse complement strand
ACGCGTCGCAGGAGGGCGCGCCCGGCGGCGATGCTTCTCAGCTCGTCCGGCCGCCCCAGGAGGCGTCGCAGGAGGGCGCCGCTGCCGACGACGCCTCTGACCTCGTCCCTCCGCGCCCGCCCTGTGCCGGCGTCGGGGATCCCAAGGCCTTCGTGTGGTCCTGCTGGGATTGCCTCGTGGACATCGCCGGGAAGAGCCCCAGGATGCCCCTCAACGTGTGCGCCAACGACAACTGGATAGGCCGGGAGCGCCCGCACGTGAGAAAGGCATCGCAAGCGACGAAGATGCTCGCTTCCTTGGGCCGCTGTTGTTGGAAGCAGGTGCGCCTTGGGCGGCCGCACGACCCAGCCGTGCAAGAGAAGGCCCTGACGGGCAACACGATCTTCTTCGCCCAGCCGACTGCTCACATCCCGTCGATGCAACTGCCACCGCCCACGGACGCTCTCGTGGACTCCCTCAACGTGGTGTTCACGCGCAGTGTGAACGATCTGTCCAAGGCGGAGTGGGCCGTCGTGGACCGGGCAGAGTACATGCGCATCGTCCGCGAGCGAAAGGCGCAGTGTCCCGTGTACGCCTGTGTGAACATTGGCGACGAGGCCAGCGCCGCAGAACGGCTTCCCGACCAGGGAGTGCCGCGGCACGTCGCCGCCTGCGCTCTGGAGGTCGAGGGCGTGGAGGCCTGTGCAGTTCGCCTGCGAGGGCCAGCTGCGCGCGCGCCGGAGGTGGGCCGCAACGAGGAGGCGGGCGAGGAGTCCGAGCCCTCCGTGGAGTCCTCCGACGAGGCGGCCGCGTCCTCGCACGGGGCCGCGGCGGGAGAGGATGCTTCTCAGCTTCTCGCTGCCTGCTCCACCGCGCACGCGGCCCCTGACGGGGACACCCCCGACGTGGCCGAGCTCGCCATCGCCGTCGACCCCGTCCACGAGGTGCGACCCGTGAAAATGATGCAGGCCCTGCAGGGGAACATCCACGCCTTGGAGCAGCAAGCCGCCACCATCATGCGCAACGAGAGGAAGGCAAGGGTCCAGGACGCCGACGGGGTGCTCCGCTCTGTCCGCGACGAGGGCGGGCGAGAGGCCTTGCAGTCCGTGATTCTCGACGTTCGCTCCGCGGCCTCTCGCTTCACCGACGCGGAGCAGGCGGAGGTGGAGCGGGCCGTCGTGGCGGCGGACCAGCGCTTGAGCGTCTCCCCGCAGGCCCTCGCTGTTCCCACGGAGGGCCCTCTGGATTCCTTCAACGCCCGCACCTACCCGGCCTGCTACGTGGAGTGGTGGTTTGGCGACGGCGCGCCCGGGCTGGACCGGGACCGGCCCATGCTCTTCGAGCAGGTCGCCCGTCGGTTGATCAATCTGGAGGAGCAGGAATACCAGCTCCCCTCCGACGGAGAACCCTACAGAGCCTCCGGGCAGAGCCGCTTCACAAACCCGGAGATCATCGCGGTCTTCGGCGACGTGGTCCGCCGCCTGCGCCTGCTGAAGGGCACCCGCGCCGCCGTCGGGCGGAAGGGCTTCAAGGGCGACCTCAAGGCCGTGGCCTCGGCGTCCACCGCGGACTTTTTGGAGGCCATGAACTTGGCGGGTCCTCGCGAGGGCATTGTCTCCGCGGTCGGGCGCCCCGACATGCCCGCGCAGGTGAAGACGGCCCTCCGGACGTTGCTTCTCAGCACGTCCGAGGTCCCCGGCACGGAGGGGCGCAAGGCGAAGCTTCGCTTCGATGGCCACGGCAGCAACCTTCTCTTTGGCGGCCCCAGCTTCTTCGTTACGCCCAACTTTGCCGACACCTACAACCCCCTCGTCAGACTCCTCCATGCCGGCCCCCGCGACGACGCCCATCTCTCGTGCCTCGGGGGTGCTCCTCCCTCTCCTGTGCCGCCTCATGGCGCGGCCCGGCATGCCGCCGGGGCGCCCCAGGCTTTCCTCTCTGCGTCGGAGCCCCACATGCCCTCGTTGCGTGCCATGCACGAGATCGTCGCCGCGGACCCGCGTGCGCAGGCCAAGTTCTTCCTCCTGATGTCCGAGTTGCACTTCCGCTTTGTCCTCGGCCTCGAGCGCCTCCATATCGGACGCGTGACGTTGGCGAAACCCCGCTCCCTCTGTCATGACATGGTGGCCTCCTCCCTGCAACCCTGCGTGACGCCTGGCACGACGGACGTTCAGGCCCCCTTGGAGGCCCAAGGCCGTGGCTTTACGCACGGGCACGCCAAGGGGCACAGCATCCTGGGACCGACCCTGGCGTGGCTCCGCCGTTCCCTGGCCGCCGGACTCACGTCCGCGGTGCGTCGCATGAGGGCGGCCTTGTTGGGCACCGCCGAGACCGTGCAGTACGAGGCGGCCCGCGAGCCGGGGCGCCAACTCGGCGTGGACTTGCCGCCTGAGCCTTTCACGAAGCGCCAGCAGCGCCAGAGCCGCATGGACGGCGGCGAAGAGGAGGACGGCACCCAGCGCGAGTACGTCGCCCTGGCCCCCCCCGTCGTGCAGCCTCACTTGGAGCGAGAGCGCTGCCGCGCCGCCGCGGAGTCTCGGGCGCCTCTCACGGGCGGCGCCGCGTATCGGGACTTGCCCCTGACGGGAGCCTTCCAGTCGACGTTTCCCGTGTATCGCCAACGAAGCAGTTTTGGTCTCCTTGGGGATGCTACGACGCAGCTCACCGCGGCCCCGTGGGACGACCCCACGGGCCCTGGTAGCGGCACCAGGGCCGCCCCTCGTCGACTCGCCGACCACTTCGACTTGGACGATCGCGGCCAGGTCCTCGGAGTCTTGACGCCGCAGGGGGCCTCTGCTTCCGCCGCGGATTTGCAGGCGGACGCCCAGCTCTGGGCCAGTCACTTCGCGACGGACGCCTTCAGGAACCACTGTGTGAACCACGAGCACGACTGCACGGAGACCTGCATCAAGTACGCGAAGAAGAAGCTCGAGGCGAAGGAAACCTTGCGGGGCAACAAGGTGCCCTCCTGTCGGTTTTGGTACTTCCGCGTGAAGACCGTGAAGGGCAAACGACGTCGGCGCCGTGGCCGGCCCCTGGTGCCTGAGCCCTACATCGAACACTCCGACGAGCGGAATCAGGAGTTCCGATGCCAGGTGCGCCGGGAGCAACCCTTTCGGAGCACAAGCAATGATGTGGCTCAAGTGACGGACCGCTGCAACGTGGACTTCCAGCTCCTCTTCTGCGCACCGCCGCTGCCGCACCCGGAGGCCAGCGGTGTTGCTCAACCCGTTGAGGCTTCCGTCGCCGCCACGGAGCCGGCCCCCAAGAGGCGGCGCTTGCGCAAAAAGTCTGCACCCCCGGAAAGCCACCGAGCTCCCGCCCGTCCCCGCCGGATCGCCCAGTCTGGTTCCCGCGGGGGGTCACCCTCACCAAAGCCGAGTGGGCGTGCGTCTCCGGCTTTGGCGCCTCCTTCCAAAAAGCGGCCGCCATGGACTTTTACATCACCCCGGACCAGGGGAAACCCATGGAGTCCCTCACGCCCGTCTTTAAAAACATGGTCGAGGGCATCCGGCGCCTCGAGCTCCAGGAGGAGCAGGAGCGGCAGGAACAGCAGGAGGCCCGCGCCGCTCAGGACGCCGGCGAGGCCGCTCAGGACGGCGGCGAGGACGTCGCCGGGGCTCCTCAGCCTCCCCGGAAGCGTCGCCGCGGAGAGGAGGAGTTGTCCAGGCGCGCCCGCCGCGTGACCATCCGCTTGGCGGCCATGGCCAACAGGTGCTTCTGGGTCTCCCCCGCGGAGTCGTCGTGCACATCTTGACCGATGGGGACTGTCTCCAGAGCCATCGCCACCAGCGCGTGTTCACCCGCCAACTCCAATGGGCCGCGCATCAGTGCCAGCGCTCCCTCAATGGGGACGTCGACGAGGAGGCGCCGGGCGGGGCCCGGACGAGTCTTCAGGCACTCTCTTTCCACAGTCAGGCCCCCCGGGAGGATGGGGAGGAGGTCGGCGAGGGAGACGGGGGGGGGGCGGGCCAGGTCGCGGTGGAGAAGGTCGAGGCCGTGACAACCAGTACGAATGTCTCGGACGACTATGCCCACCGTGGACCGCGCTTGGGGCCCATGCCGCTCTACGTCTACAGGATGTGCGTGCGGCGCGTGCCCCGACCCTCGGGGCAGACTCCGAAGGCCTGCACGGTGTTTCCCTTCGCGCCCCACTACGCGCTCGCCAAGAGCTACGTGCAGGAGGTGGTCCTCCATGCCATGTGCGTCCCCACCATCGACGGCTTTCAGTGCCCCACCGTGCAGCAGGACGCGGAGCAGAACGCGCTGCTCAAGGCCCTTCTCTTCACGCCCTTCGCGTGCGAGGACCCGGTGAGCTGTGGCAGTGTCTTGAACATGAGGAGTCTCTTGTCGCACGGCGCCCGACGCGTGCCGTCGGTGAGCAGTGCTCCCAGGGCGGCTGCTCGTGGCGGCCGCGCTTCTCAGCCGGCCGAGACGTGCGCCAGGTATTCCTTCCAGCGGGCCTGGCGCCTGCGGCACAGCGAGCTTCTCGTGCTCGCGGCCCGCGCTGATGCCCGGAGCGAGGCCTCTCGGAAGGCCTTGGTTCTCGCAGACACGGTTCTCTTCGCGGAGAGGAAGGAGCCCTTCTCCGAGATCCAGAGGGGCGAGGACACAGTGCTTGCCTTGCGCACGTTCTGCCGCCAGCGCTTGCACCGACGCTTGGGCGCGGAGCCCTTGCGCCTCGTCCTCGCCTTCCTGGACCAGCCCTGCAAGCGGCATCCGGAGCAGTGCACGCTGGCGGAGTTCTGCGCCTACGTCGTGCGCGATGTCATCGCCCACATCGATCTCGCAGCCGAGGCACGGGTGAAGAAGCCGCGGAAGACCCCGGGGCAGGAGGACGAGGAGTCCGACGTCCCGTCCGACAGCGGCGCGTCCGAGCGCGCCCCGCGCCCTCCCCCGGAGCTCGCGGACATCGGCGGCGGGACGGTCGACGACGGAGCTGACGACGGCGGCGACATTCCTCTCTCCGAGATTTCCAGCTTCCCCCTCACAGACATCAGGAAGACCCTCGCCTTGTGTCTTCAGCAGGAGGACTTGGCGGCTTTGCCCTCCAAACCTCGCAAGAGCCAGAGCGATCTGGACCTCAAGGCCATCGACGACATCTACGCGCATCTCCTCAGGTCTGACTTCAGCTTGCTCCCCTCGGCGGCCGTGTTCGGCACCTCCGGCTTCGGCCGCGTCCACGCGGACATGATCTCCTTGCAGAAGAAGACCTTGGCCTTGGCGAAGAAGGTGCAGAAGACTCCGACGGGGGACGAGGACCTCGCGGACGACGTCGGGGATATTCCGACCCCCTACGGTGCTCCTGAGCCTGTAGAGCCAAGGGTCGTGCCTCTTGCTTTGGCCGCTCAGGGGCCGGCGGCCGTGGCCCGCAAGCTACTCGCGGACGCGACGTGCACCGAGGAGCAGGTGGACGCCGTCGCGCTCCTGGCCCACTCGCTCCAGAAGCGCTTCGAGGCCCGTCCGGACAAGACCTCCGTCCTTCTGCCTGTCGCGACGGCGGAAAACAACCACAGAGCCGTGTGGCTTGGCGGGGGAGGCGTCGGCAAGACCCGCACGCTGGCTCTCGTTGTGCAGCCTCTCGCGGAGACCTTCTTCGGCCCCGAGGGCTATTCTGCGACGGCGCAGTCCAACCAGGCCGCGCAGAATTTGGGGCCCCGCGGACGAACGCTCCACGCCGCCAATGGCCTCCTCATGACGGATTCCTTGCAGACGGCGCGCCTCCGTTTGAACGCTCAAGCCCAGAGGAAGATGGACCGCCTGGTGGGATCCCTGGGCGTAGATGTGATCGACGAGCTCGGTTGCGTTCCCGGCGACCTCTTGCACGCCGACGCTCTGCGCAAGACCTACGGCCGCGCCGGGAGGTATGCCTTGGATCCCACCAGGTACATGCAGCCCCGCGAGACGTGGGGGCGAATGCCCTGCAAGATCTTGTCCGGCGACTTCTACCAGTTGCCGCCCGTGCCTGCCTCCTCCTCCCTTCTGGCTCCCGCCGCCGGACACTCCTACGAACACCAACAGGGTCGCAAGCTCCTTCTGGACATGGAGCACGTCGTCGACTTTGTGAACATGAAGCGGTTCGACGATCCGCTCCTCCGGGAAGTCTTGTACGCGATGCGGACGCCGGGAGGAAAGAAGGTGAGCGAAGCGGCGTGGCAGGCCTTGGCGGCCACCGTCATTGACCCAACTGGCGCCGACGTTCGCCTCGGAGCGGCCCGTGGCTGGTACGAGTGTGCCTACGAGTGGCGCATCGTGTGCTATGCCATGCATGCCCACGCCCGGTTGAACGCGCAGGCTGCGCGCAAGTTGCTCTTCTACGTTCCCGCCGTGGACGCGCCGGCCGTGCGTCTGGGGAGGGCCGACTTCGACGCGATGCGGGCTGTCCCCAACATCAGTACCACGGCGAAGCTTCCGGGCATCCTTCCTGTCTACATTGGCATGGACGTGATTCTCACGGAATCCTACTTGCCCCCCCGTCTCGTCCGTGGCGCCCCCGCGGAGGTCGTCGGCATCGAGCTCCATCCCCAGGAGCCGCCTCTGGCTACTCGCGAGCTCGTAGCCTCCGAGGGCTGCGTCGTGCTGCGTCTCATGCCCAAGTGCATCTACGTCCGCGTCCGCGGCTGTACCGATGTCTTCTTGGGCGCCGGCCCAGCCCGTGCTTCTCAGCCGGGCGCAGGAGGAAGCCCCGCTGCCTCCGCGGGCTTCTCCGATTTGCGCGGCGTCCTTGCGGTGCAACCCGTCTCGCGGCCCTGGAAGTTCAAGTCCAAGGCCTCCTCCACGCCGGTCTCCGTAGTGCGGACACAGTGTCCCTTGCTGCCGGAAAGACAATGCACGCTCCATGGTGTGCAGGGAAAGACGGCGGATCCGGGCTTCATTGCCCATTGGAAGTTTCCCCGCCGGCTGCCCAAGGAATCCGTCTGGCTCGCGTATTACGTCAGCTTGTCTCGCCCCCGAAGCTTTTCCCGCTTACTCAGCCATGGCCTTCCCGACAGAGCCATCATCGAGAGCGGGCCCCCCACGAGCATCTCAGAGGCCTTTGCGGAGCTCTTCCAAGGCAAGGTCGCCGCAACAAAGCTCGCTTGCGCACGCGCCAGGGCGGAGATGGGTTGGCCCGCGCGCGCAGACTGACCGTCCCCTGGCCGCGTCGACGGTGCTCGTCAGCCTGTCACCTGCGAGAACGGCCTTGCTTTCCCTGTAGGGGCGTACACTGTGCAGGCGTCCACGCTCGTGTTGCCTCGCAGGAGGGAGGCTCAGAAGCGCTCCGGCACGCATCTTGGCAGGAACCTACGTGCCTCTCCCGCGCGCCTGAAGGCGTTCGTCAGGAGCTCCTTGCCCTCTCTTCGCACACTTCTCTCTTCTTTTCCCGGCTTCTCACACCTGGCGCCGGTGCTTCTGAGCCTGGCGTACAGCCCAGGCGCAGGCGGGGCCGGGTGGCCAGGTGTGGGCAGACACGTGGGGGAGCGCAGCTTTGGCCCTGTACTCGCATCCGCTTCAGGAAGGCTCGAGCTTCCAAACCCACTGCCAGCAGCGGCCGACGGGCCCTCCCAGGGGGGCCCCGGCGGCCGGTGCTTCTCAGCCCGGCGGGGATGGCCGTGCCAGCCCCGTCTCCGCCCTGGCGCGCGCCTCCGTCGCCGGGGGACTTCGCGTGGCCCACGCTGCCCCGGTCTATGCCCGCGCCTCGGCGTGCCTCTCGTTCTCCTGGCCCTGGCCTTGTTGACCAGGATGCTGCTCAGCCTGTGGACATGGCGCTCGGCGACACTGTCTCCTTGACCGTGCTCTCCTTCAACTTCGGCATTGCGCAGGGCATGCTCGACTCCGACAGCCGGTGGCCGGCGCACCGCGAGAAGCTCCACGAGCTGTTCATGGCGATGGAGACGGTGGGTCCCGACTTCATGTTCTGCACGGAGATGGGCGGCCACCGGGCGGGCTTCCAGCGGACTTCCAGGAGCTTCTGAGGAACGCGTATTGTCTCGCCTCGGGCCAAAGCTCCGGGGCGTACGCCGCCGCGTGGAACTTGAGCCGGCGGAACGCGAAGCTCACGGAAACGGACACGGTCCACATTTCAGGCGCCAATGACGTGGACATGATGACCACAATCTTCCGGGTGCGGGGCCATGCTGCTCCTGAGTCTGCGGAGCAGCCCTGCGCTGCTTCTCAGCGTGCGGAGGCCACCGTCGCGGTCATTGTTGGCAACGTCCACATCCGGACGCCGAACAAGAAGCGCCCGCCATCGTTGGATCTGAGGCGCCGCATCGTCCGCTCCTGTCTCAACCATCTTGCTGGACTTCGTCCCGACGGCGTTGGTACCGACCTCGTCGACGTGCCCGTCGTGCGACTTCTGGTGGGCGACTGCAACCTCACCGAGGACCACGCGCTCCAAGCCACCCAGGACACCGCGCCCCCTGCGAGCATCTCCTCGAGGCAGCGCGAGACCGGCCTGGCGTTCTGGAGCGTTGAGGCGACTGAGGCCGGCCGCAATGGCGACCTTCTCTTTGTCATGGGCGCCGACTTCGAGAACCGCGTCCTTCCAATCGGCGCCTCTTACCGAGGCAGCGTGCGCATGCGCGGTGACCAACACGACGTCGTCGCCGGGACGCTCCGTGTCCCCGTCGCCACTCGCAGGCCGACGGACCACGGAGCTTCTCAGCCTGTGGCCGCCAGGGGCGCCCTGGAGGCAGCAGCGCCGGCTCCTCAGGTCCCGCCTATGCCGGAGGTGGTGCCGCAGCAGCCCACGCCGCAGCTGGCGCCGGCGAACCCGGAGCCGCCGCCGGTCTTCTCGGCAACTGCGACGTCGCCTGGCCCCCCCTCGCCTGCCTTCGCTCCGTCGCCATGGCCTCATCCGCCGGAGGGCGCGGTGGTGCCCGGCGCTCAGGATCCGTCCGCACCGGAGCTCCACCGCGCAGCTTCTCAGTCTCTCGCCGCCCTGGAAGTCGCAGCGCCGTTTCCGCCGGCGGCGCCAGCGCCGCGCGTCCTATCGGCGCAGGCCATGCCGTCCGTGGCGCCGCTGCAGCCGCAGGCCCTCACGGACACCTGGAGCATTCCCTTATCGCCCGGCCTCGCCCCCGCCGCCTGGGCTCCGCCTCCATGGCCGCATGCACCGCAGGCTCCCGCATTGGTGCCACACTTTGTGCCCCAGTACCATACACACGCGTCGCCTGCCGACGGAGTTGCGGTTCTTGTCGTGGGGCAGGTCGTGCACCAGTCTCCCTTGCACCTTGCTCCTGCCCCGCAGCCGGCCTTCGCGATGCAGGTTGCCCCCGCGGCGCTAGCAATGCCGGAGATTGCTCCCGTGTCGCCGTATCCGCCGATGACCCCTGGCGCTTCTCAGACTACGGCGGTGCAGGTGGTCCAGGGCGCGTCCCCGCAGGCTGCGCCCGTACCACAACAGGTGCCGTGGCAACCGCCGCAGCCTCAGCCCACAACACAGCAAGCTGCACCGGGGAGCCTCGCCGCGGACGCGGAGGAGCTGCACGAGACTCTCAGAAGGCAGGAGGCGGACGAGATGAAGGACCCCGAGCTGCTCGCGCACATTGGCCACCTCCTCTTCATGAAAAGGAAGGTGCTGATCAACGGCGTGATGAAGCCCTACATTGCCTCGTCGCAGGAGACCCGGGACTGCATCCTGGCCCTTCTAGCCCGGCGGCGCGACTTCATGCAGGCCAACGATATGCGCGAAGATCGCTCCACGAAGTATGTCTTCAGGGACGCGGAAAGGGCGGCCGTCATGAAAGCGTGGAAGGAGGAGTACCACGCGGAGCCGGAGCAGCTCGAAAGACAGCGCCTGGACAGCTGGAAGCCGCAGTCGGGACCGGAGGCTCATGCGGCCGCCAGTAGTGCTTCTCAGCCTGCTTGCACGGGCGGCAAGGGTGCCAAGGGCAAGGACGGCAACGGCAAGAAGGGCCAGAGCCACCGCGACGGAAAGGGCAAGGACAGCCAGGGCACGCCCGACGGAGACAGTTTTGGCCCGAACATGACCGCCGTCCGTAAAGGCAAACATTCGCGCTTCGCGCGCCACTTGCAGCGGGTCGCAGGGAGCAAGCAGATGGCGGAGGTCATCATCTTCACCGGTAAGGTCGACACGTTCATGCTAACTGAGCTTCTCCGTGGTGGTTCTCAGCCTGTGGAGAACTTGGCGGCGCGGCCTGAGAACCTGAAGCTGAAGCGGGAGGCTGACACGGCGAAGTGGAGACTGAGGCACGCGACGCTGCTGCAGAAACGCCTCGAGCGCGGTGCTCTTCATCTGGACGCTCTTTCGACGACAAACAGGGACCTTCTCGAGAAGCTGCAGAACGGCATCCTCCAACAGCAGGCCAATGCCGCGATCCGTGCCTTCGGTCACGGCGACCTCCGCGACGAGACTGGGCGCCGTCTGTCCTTGGGCGGCTCGACTGGCGGCCTCACTCGCTGCCTCCTCGACGGCTGGGCGCCCAAGGGCGAGGAGGACATCGCGAGCTTCTTCCCTCCGAGGACCGGATGAGGTAGGCGCTTCCGGCGTTGCTGCTCAGCCTGCTGGCGCGTGCGTGCAACTTGCGCTCCGCGTCTTGCTTCGGTCTTTGCGCAGGTCTCGGGGCGCCGCGCGTTGCTCCCGCGGCCGAAGCCATCTTCGCGCTTGTTCGCACCAGCGGCCATGCTTCTCAGCTTGCCGAGTGCGCCCGCCCGCAGCAATCTGCGACGCCAGTGGGAGGTCGCGTTCGCGAAAAGCCGTCTGCGCGCACGTGCCGCGCAAGGTGTGGCCAAATTGGGAACCCGGTGTATCTGCACCGGGGACGCGGAGGGGACATCCAGCAGCCTCTGCGTGCCACATCTGGAAATGCGTTCCTTCTCCCCCCCCCTCTGTTCCTCGCCATGGAAGAGGTGGCCGTGGCTTTCCACCACACTTGCCGTCGTCTTGCCGCTGGTGTTCCATCATTGTTGCCTGCTTCTCAGGTGCGTGCCTTGACCTCGCTTACGGCCCCCGGCGCGCCCTCCCTCTCCTCGCCCTCCTTCTGATCCACTCTCCTCCTTCCATGCATAAGACAGTCCTTGCGCATTGCCCGTCGCCGTGGCCATTTCAGCTCTGGCCCCACCCTTCCCTCTTTGCTCCGCTGGTGCTCTTCAGCCTGGTCCCCTGCTTCGCCGTGTTTTGCTTCAAGCGCCAAGCCTGTCGGCACACCATGGCGTCTCCAATCTGCATCTCCGGCGGTGACATGCTCGTCCAAGTGCGCATAACCACCACGCAGCATTTCCACATTGTGGCGTCATTGGACGACGACGTGGGAATCGTAAAGGCGATGGTCGAAGAGAAGACCCAGGTGCCGGCGGCAATGCTGAAACTCTATTGCCTAGGACAGGACTTGGACGACTATGCCGTCCTCCGCGAGACCCCCGTTTTGCAGAGCAGTGTGTTCTATCTTTGCATCGGGCCATGGCGGCCGACAACGTGAGCTTCAGCGTGGCTTCTTAGCATGCTGGTCTGCTCGCCGGTCTCATGGGGACCCGGTGGACATGCGTGGAGCTGCTTCTTCAGCGCAGTCGCCGTCGCCACGCGGTGCCGCAGCGTTGCTTCTGAGCATGCTGCCTTCTAGAGCGGCGGACACTGCTATCTCTTCGGCGGCGCGGAGGCGTCTTTTTCAGCGGCGGAGGGCGCAACCTCTTCTTACGCCGCGCGTAAATGCCCGCTCTGCCGCGCTCGCTTCTGCGCGTGAACAGGTTTCCACTTTCATTTGCCGCTCTTCGCAGCTCGCATAAGCATGACCGCTTTGCAGCCTTCACAGGTCGCATCACATCGCCCATGAGCATCTCTTCGCAGGTCTGCATCTCCAACTCACGCGGT
>JAAUYD010146725.1_pt1 | contig 11794 bp, 10 predicted proteins | sample 7278101 | NCBI WGS metagenome assembly JAAUYD01 (sample SAMN14350128, study PRJNA611818) | marine sediment metagenome | isolation source: surface marine sediment (0.6m) | place: French Polynesia: Moorea | collected 2018-08 | reverse complement strand
TTGCTCTGTTGTTAAGCTTCGGATTTGTATCGATTGAGTCACTAGCATCAGACGGATTTTCCCTGTCTCTTACCGAAATTATAACATAGCGGTGAAATACAAAAATTCATCACTCAACTTGTAGAAGTTGGGGTATTCTTTTTGTATTTCTGGTTTTTCTTTTATTGGGATAAAATGAGTAAGTGGCACAAACTGGATATCGAAACCGTTCTCAAGAAATTAGGCAGCGATCGCAGTTGGGGACTTGACCACGATGAAGCCATTCATCGCTTAGAAACCGACGGACCCAACAAACTGCAAGAACAACCGCAAAAACCCCCTTGGCGCATTCTTTGGGAACAATTAATCGAACCCCTAGTCTTGCTGCTGGTGGCGGCAGCCATCATCTCTGCTTTACTGGGGGACTACAAAGAAGCAGTGGTCATCCTCATTATCGTCATTCTCAACGCTTTGTTAGGCTTTAGCCAGGAATATCAAGCGGAAAAAGCCATGGCCGCCTTGAAAACCCTAGCCATTCCTCAAGTTAAAGTTCGCCGTGAGGGACATTGGCAGGAAATTCGGGCTTCAGAACTGGTTTTAGGGGATATAGTCGCCTTAGAAGACGGGACTATTGTTCCTGCGGATCTTCGTCTGCTGGAAGTGGCCAATCTACGGATTCAGGAATCTATTTTAACCGGAGAAGCCGAAGCCGTTCACAAAACCGTTGACCCCTTAACCGAAAAAAAAATTCCCTTGGGCGATCGCATCAACATGGCCTACATGGGAACCCTGGTTATTTATGGACGGGGTTATGGGGTGGTGGTGGCCACCGGAATGAAAACCCAACTGGGTAAAATTGCCAGGTTGTTGCAAAAAGTTGAAGCGGAATTAACCCCCCTACAACAACGACTGCAACAGTTAGGACAACAATTATTAGTCGCTTCGGTGATCCTAGTGGTGATTATTTTTGGTCTGGGACTGGTACAAGGAGAAGGGTTAAAAGTGATGTTTCTCACCGCCGTCAGTTTAGCCGTTGCTGCGGTTCCTGAAGGACTTCCCGCCGTTGTTACCATTGCTTTGGCCTTAGGATCACAAAGAATGCTCAAACGAGGGGCTTTAATTCGTAAATTACCCGCCGTAGAAACCTTGGGGTCAGTGACGGTGATTTGTTCCGATAAAACGGGAACCCTGACAGAAAATCGCATGACGGTGAATGTGTTAGATGTGGTGGGACGACGGTTAAACCTCACCTCGGAATTCGTTCGAGATGGTCACGATCTCGATCTGCGTCAACAACAACCTTCCCTATTAAAAAAACAACCGCAACTGGTGTGGTTACTGTTGGGAAGTGCTTTATGTAACGATGCTTCTCTCGAAGCAGACTCAAAAGATCCCCAACTCTTCCATGTGGTGGGAGAACCCACCGAAGGGGCATTAATCACCGCTGCAGCCAGTTTAGGGCTGAGGAAAGCCGATTTAGAACCGTTATTCCCCAGGATAGGAGAAATTCCCTTTGATGCCCAACGGCGACGCATGACCACCCTGCATCAAGTTCCTAGGGATGGCCATGGTTGGCCTGAACTGCTACAACAACCTTGGCAATGGCATCAGAACTTAGGGGGAATGCCCTATATTGCCTTTACTAAAGGGGCCGTGGACAGTCTTTTAGGCATTTGTAGCGAAGTTTGGGTCAATAACCATACCGAACCCTTAACAGAAGTCTGGCAAAGTTGGATTCAAGACACCAATGATGAATTAGCGGCCCAAGGTAGTCGGGTGTTAGGGTTGGCGTTTCAACCCCATTTGTCCCCCTATACCGACCACGGCATGATCATCGAACAGGATTTAATTTTTGTGGGGTTGATGGCCATGAGTGACCCCATTCGCCCCGAAGTCCAAGAAGCGGTTCAAACCTGTATGACGGCGGGTATTCGCCCTGTGATGATTACTGGAGATCATCCTTTAACAGCGCGACATATCGCCAAGGAATTGGGCATGATGGTTAATGGAGGCATTCTCACAGGACAAGATTTATCCCGTCTTAATGCTGATGAATTGACCACAAAAGTGTTGCAGACTTCTGTTTATGCTAGAGTTAGCCCCAAACAAAAACTACAAATTGTGCAAGCATGGCAGCAACAAGGGCAAATTGTGGCTATGACAGGAGATGGGGTCAATGATGCCCCGGCTTTGAAAAAAGCAGACATTGGCATTGCGATGGGGGTAAGTGGAACGGATGTGGCCAAAGAAGCGGCCGATATGGCCCTATTGGATGATAATTTTGCCACCATCGTCGCTGCGGTTAGGGAAGGGCGAATTATTTATGATAATGTTCGTAAGTTTATCTTTTATATGTTTAGCAGTAATTCTGGGGAAATTTGGGTGATGTTGGTGGCTTTTTTCCTGGGAATGCCGTTACCGTTGTTACCGTTGCAAATTCTTTGGATTAATTTGATGACCGATGGTTTACCGGCGTTGGCGTTGGGGGTTGAACCGGCGGAAAAACATATTATGCACCGTTCTCCTTATCCTCCTAGCGAAAATATTTTTAGTCGGGGTTTAGGTTGGCGCATTATTTGGGTGGGTTTATTAATGGGGGTTGTCTCTTTGGGAACGGGTTACTACTATTGGCAACAGCAGAACCCTGGCTGGCAAACTATGATCTTTACTATTGTCACTCTTTCTCAAATGGGGAATGCGTTGGCTATTCGGTCGGAACGCTATGCTTTATGGAAAATTGGACTGTTTTCTAATCCGTTTTTGATTGTTGCTGTTATTTTAACCATTGCTTTACAAATTGGCATTATTTATGTCCCCTTCTGGCAAAATCTCTTCCACACCACTGCTTTATCCGGCGGAGATTTATTATTATGTTTACTATTAAGTACAGCCGTTTTTTGGGCAGTGGAAGCAGAAAAATGGTGGTTACGTTGTTACCCTTCACCTAATACTCAATGAGGAAAACCTAATGATAATGCAAACCGAAAAACAACAAATTTACACCCCTCAAGAATATTTAGACTTAGAAATTGTGGCAAAAGATCGCCATGAATATAGAAACGGAGAAATTATTGTCATGTCGGGTGGAACCCCTAACCATAATCGAATTATCCTTAATTTTGGTAGTGTCCTCAATTTCGCTTTCAAAGGTCAACCCTATGATGTTTTTGTCACTGATCAACGTCTTTGGGTTCCTAGTACAAAAACTTATACCTATCCTGATATTATGATTGTTCAAGGAGAAATACAATTACAAGAGGGAAGAAACGATACTATTATCAATCCTTTACTAATAGCTGAAGTGTTATCTCAATCCACAGAAGCTTATGATCGTGGGGATAAATTTACTGCTTATCGAACCCTTCCTAGTTTACAAGAATATATTTTAATTGAACAATATAGACCACATATTGAACAATTTAGTAAAACTGAATCAGGACAATGGTTATTATCTGATTATGACGGACAAGAAGCAACCCTTACTTTAAAATCTGTTTCTTTAGAAATTCCCCTTTTAGATATTTATGATAAAGTTAATTTCCAAAATAAAGGGACGTTATCAATGGATAATGGATAATTGATGATTGATATACGAGAAAAATCAAATTTTAAGTAAGGTATCTCATTTTTCCTAACTATTGCTATAAATTATCAATTAAAATATTAAGATTTATTAAAAAAACTAACGATTTAGCTGACATTCAGTAGATATTTCTAACCGATAACCAAATAGAGAGTTACACTGGAAATGAGAGGTAAAGAAAAGTTTATGAAAAAGTTAAAGAGGTGAATACTTATGACACTTAAAGATTTGGTTCCTACCATCGACATCAAAGATATTGCAGAAGACCTTGGTATTCCTGGAATTACCGCTATTGTTTTGCTTCCTGTGTTAATTCCTGTTGCGGGAAAAGCAGCTAAACCCATCGCTAAAGCAACCATTAAAGGTGGAGTTGTCCTCTATGAAAAAGGTAAAGGAGTGATTGCTAATGTGGGTGAAACCTTTGAAGATATTGTCGCTGAATCTTTAGCTGAATTAGCTGAAGAAAGAAATCAAACGCCAGCGATCGCAGAAAGTAATAACTAATAAATATTATAACATTTATTAGCAAAATAGCAAAAGGGGTATTTCAAAAGCGAAGAAGTCCCCTTTTTTGTTGTTTATATTGTCATTCTGAGGAAACAAGGAATCTCCTTACCCTTTTAATTTTACAAAGTTAATGCTATAGTGTTCTTAAAATTTTATAACTTTCTGTGATGGAAGCGTTAGAAACATTTTTTGACAACGTAAGGAAACTTGAAAATGAAGAGGAAATAATTGATTTTTGTCGTAAATATTTAATACATGGAATCCCTTATATATTTACTGATAATCAAGATAACTATTATGAATTTAGAAAAAGAATTGCTAATCAATTTGACATTAACTTCTATGAAATCTATATTACAGGTTCAGCAAAGTTAGGATTTAGTCCTTTTAAAGAAAAGAAATTTAATTATAATTCAGATATTGATGTTGCCATTATTTCACCCCAATTATACGAAAAAATGTTAGAACCTATTTATGAATATCAAATGAAACTTAGAAAACAAAGAAAAAGTATAAGTGAGGAAGAATTAAAAGAATATCATTCTTTTCTTGAGTATACAGCTATAGGTTGGATTCGACCCGATAAACTTCCCAAGTCTTTTGGGGTAAAAATACTAAGAAAATCATGGTTTGAGTTCTTTAAATCTATTTCTTATGGTAGATCAGAAGTGGGAAACTACAAAGTCTCTGCTGGAGTTTTCAAAAGTTATTCTTATTTTGAACGATATACAATCAGTACATTAAAACAAATTATCAACGCACAAACAAAAATAAAATAAAATGCAAACACAAATCAAATCATTAGTAAAGAAGTCCACTATAGCTGATATTTATCAAGACATGGAAATGGGTAAATTAGTTCTTAGACCAGATTTTCAACGTAAACTTGTCTGGACGCATGACCATCAAGAAGAATTTATTGATACGATCTTAAAAGGGTATCCTTTTCCAGAAATTTGCGTTTGTACAGCAGAAGTTGCTTCTGAAACAAATCGTCCTATAAAATCTATAATAGATGGACAACAAAGATTAACAACCATCAAAAAATATATAGATGGAGATTATGATAAACCTTTGAAAAAAATCAAAAACTTTCAAGAGTTAACTGATGATGAAAGGGGAGAGTTTTTATCATATCAAATTGTCGTTAGAGATATTGGTCAAGTTGATAATAGTGCTATTAAAGAAGTATTTAGAAGAATTAATTCGACTCAATTTACCTTAGAAGAAATAGAAATTCATAATGCTGTCTATGACGGTGAATTTATTCAAACAGGAAAAGATATTTTAAACAATATTGATTTAAGGGATTTCCCTGTTTTCTCTGAATCAGAATATACTCGAATGGCTGATTTACACTTTATCTTATTAATTATGTCAACCTTAGAAGAAGGAGGTTATTTTCCTTTAGATAAAGAACTGGAAACCTATATTATTCAATTTAATGATGAGTATCCCAATAAAAATGATATGAAAGCGTTACTACTTAAAACCTTTGCTGTTATTAAAGACTTTAAACTTGATAATGATTCGATCTGGTATCGAAAATCTAACTTTTTTACAATGGTGATAGAAATAGCTAAAGTTGAAGCAAATATTCCTGAAAATTTCCCCCAAAAATTAGTCAACTTAGAACAAAATATCCTGGATAATAAATATAAAGATAATGAATTTGGCGAGTATTATAACTGTATGTACGCTGGAACTAATAACAGAAAAGCTAGAGTAGTAAGAGGAGATATTTTTAAGAAATATACGTTAAATTAACTTTTTCTTGACTCAACAGATGCTTATCACTAGACTGTATTTGTTGCAGTTGCGATTAATATCAAGTAATTTTCATAATTCTTAATATACTACTAAAAACAAGAATAACCTTACTTTTAGAGGTTTTCTCAGGTTATCTTAATCAAATATTAACTTAATTTAATTTATAAAACGATAACATTTCAATATCACTCTCCTGCACACAACTATTCAATTTTTAGTTGTGTGTTCTTTTGTCGAGATAATGATGCACCCCTTTGCCCATTTGGACTAAGTTTGGTACAATTTTTTTCCCTAGAAAATTCTCCACCGCATGAGCAACTTTCCCCTTCAAAGGACCAGACAACCCGTGAATTTTTTGGGGGTCGATTTTCAATTCACCACGAGTTTGAATAATTGTGGTGCCATTTTCTTCTAGAAAACGGTTTTTACCCGCACAAAACACAGCTTCCGTAAACGCTTTTGTCTCAATGCGCCATTCAAGGGTAAAATCAGACTCATTCCAAGTATTATACTCAATCCACGACATCAAAGCTTCCCCAATTACAGTCCTAACTGTTAGAGGAATATTGCCACCCCCATGCCATAAGTTAACACAATAGATTTGTTGATTCTCTTCGTAACGAGATTGAACTTCAACGGAACGAACATTAGGCATATATGGAAGTAGTTCCATTAACTTATCTCGATAAGTAAGATAAACTAAGGAACGAGAAAAGGGAATAGAAACATCAGCATTAATTAGCATGGTTTAAGAGAATTTTTAGTCCCAAACGACTATTTTATGAACAGTTGTCGCAATAATTGCTATAGTATCAATTATTAGTATAATTACTTAAAACTCGAATAATGAACGATAAACCTTTATTTTGTGTTGATAAGTTGTCTATTCAATACCCATCAAGTCAAACTTGGGCCGTAGATAAGGTTTCATTTACCCTCGAAAAAGGGGAAAAACTCGGCTTAGTGGGGGAGTCGGGTTGCGGTAAATCGACGATGGGAAAAGCTGCTATGGGTTTACTCCCTAAACTAACACAAATTGAAGGAAAAATAGAGTTTCAGGGTCAATCTATTTTTGAGTTAAACACCGACGCTTTAAGACGGTTTCGCGGTGAAGTGGTGGGATTAGTGTTTCAAGACCCCATGACCCGTCTTGACCCTTTAATGACCATTGGAGAACATTGTCTAGAAACCTTACAAGCCCATCGTCCTCAATTATCTCGCAAAGAAGCCAAACATATTGCCATCAAAACCTTAGAAAAAGTTAAGATTCCCCCCAATCGTTGGGGACAATATCCCCACGAATTTAGTGGAGGAATGCGGCAACGGGTGGCTATGGCTTTAGCCTTATTATTAAACCCGAAAATGATTATTGCGGATGAACCAACCACTGCTTTAGATGTTACCGTAGCAGCAGAAATTTTGCAAGAATTAACCCGTTTATGTGAAGAAGAAGAAATGGGATTATTATTAATTTCCCATGATTTAGCAATGGTAGGAGAATATTGCGATCGCTTGGCGGTGATGAATGAAGGCCAAATTGTAGAAATGGGGCCAATGAAAGACATTTTACACCATCCTCAACACGATTATACTAAGTCTTTACTAAAGGCTGCATTGCACGTTCAAGTAGAAGAAGATGAACCCATCAATACAGAAACCTGGGAAGAAGATAACCCCAGCAATAAACCTTTATTATCGGTGAAGCATTTAAAACAATATTTCACCTTAGAAGGGAATTTTATTCAACAATTTTTCTCTAAAGAACCAGAAATAATTAAAGCAGTCGATGATGTAAGTTTTGACTTATATTCTGGGGAAATTTTAGGGTTAGTGGGTGAGTCGGGTTGTGGAAAAAGTACCCTATCTCGTACCATTTTACAGTTATTAAAAGCCACATCAGGAACCATTAACTTTTTAGGGGAAGAGTTAACCCAACTGTCTGAACCAGAAATGCGTCTTCAACGTCGTCAATTACAGATGATTTTCCAAGATCCTAACGCTTGTTTAAATCCTTTAATGACCATCGGACAAAGTATTGCTGATCCGTTATTTATTCATCAATTAGCTACCATAAATGAGGCTAAAAAACAAGTTGATGAAATGTTAGAACGGGTGAAATTAACCCCCGTTGAAGACTATTATCATCGTTATCCGAAAGAATTATCGGGGGGACAACAACAACGAGTAGCTATTGCTAGAGCATTAATTACTAAACCTAAATTAGTGATTTGTGATGAACCGGTAAGTATGTTAGATGCGAGTGTTCAAGCGAGAGTTTTAGAGTTGATGTCTGAATTAAAAAATGAATTTGATTTAACCTATTTATTTATTACCCATGATCTCTGGGTTGCTCGCTTTTTTTGTCATCGTATTGCGGTTATGAATCAAGGTAAAATTGTTGAAATGGGTGAGACTGAAAGTCTATTTAAAGAACCTCAACATTTCTATACTCAAAAGTTACTCAATGCTGCTCCTTTACTAGCTATTTAATTGTCTTGTTTGGGAACAATATAAGATAATAATTGAGCATCATTATCAGAATTATTAATAAGAGAAACGGTATGATGAGGAATTCCTAACGTAATATTTTCCTCATCAAATGCTTCTTTAACTCGCAAGCGAAATTCTCGACCAATTGACCAATGTTCACTGGGTTTCGTTTTAATTAAAATATGAATTAATATCCCTTCGTGGGAAACTTCATCAACCCCTAAAACTTCTAAAGGTTCCAGAAATTTGTTACTCCATGTTGCTTCAATCTGCATTTTATGAGCTACTTTTCTCATGATCTCTATAGCTTTTTTTATGTTTTCATTCCAAGCAATTTTGATAGTAAAATTAACCCTCGACCAATCTTTTGTATGATTAATAACGGTGGAAATTTTACTATTAGGAATGGCAATCACTTGTCCATCTAAATTCCGTAAAGAAGTTACAAATAAATTAATATTTTCTACTAATCCCCCCATACCATTAACATCAATAACATCCCCAATAGCATAGCGATCAGTCCATAAAATCAAGATACCATTAAGCATATCTTCTAATAAATTACGAGATAAAAAAGCAACCGCAACAGCCAAAATTCCTGCTCCAGCTAACACAGAAGGATTAAGTCCAATTAACCAAATACTACTATAAAATCCTAGAATCAAAATAACAAAGCTTTTTCCTTGTTTAAGAATGACGGAATAAGTATTGATTCGTAAGGTATAGCGATTAGATTCAGGATTAATAACTTGTCCTTCAATTGCCCAACGATTGAGACTATAATCAACAACAAAATCTAATAATTTATCCACTAAAAGTAAGCTTATCCACAAGATAATTAGGGTTGTTATTTCTCCCAGAAAATAAACTGAAAAAAAGCGAGTTGAACGAAATGTAAATGTCATAATTGTCAAGCCAAAAGCCATAATTAATAGTTGTAAAATACACAATATACTAAGGAGTAACTTAGTAAAATTAATTTTTTGCTTAATCCAAGTTTGTTGTCTTAAAAATAGTTTTTGTTGAGAAGGCTTCAATGTAGAATATAACCACTTATTTTTTCTAATTAATTTTCTGACAATAATATAGGGCAACATGACAAATTTAAAGAAAATTGTCGGTTTTTTAATTGATTTTTTAAAGATTTTCTGTTGTTCAACTGTTAGCTTGTCCGATAGTTCTGAGCTATGATTGAAGTTAACAGAGATAGGGTTATTACTAGAACCAATAGCTTCCCCATAAACTGCCATTTCTTTAGTTAGTTTTTGCAGTTCATATCTGAGATGATTTGTATATTTTTTAAATAAGCTTCGGACTACTTCAATTAATCCTATGATAATTAATATAATGAATAAAATTATGGCTGAAATAACCCATCTTAAACCAAAATATTTTTGATCAAATTCATATCCCCAAAAAGCATTACTGAAAGATAAACGAATAGTTTGTTGCCAAGTTTGTGCTAATTGTTGAACCGTTGTTCTGTTGGCTTTAGCATCTATTTTAGTTACTGTGACAATTGTTTGTGCTGGAATTCCTAACTCAAATTGTTCGGGTGTATAGATGACTGTATGGTTATTTCTAATGCCAATTTCAATTTTTGGTGTCCAAGGATGATAAGGTTTGATGTCAGAAAGATGAAACAATTTCTTAAAGTATCTTGGTAACCAAAACTGAAGATTATCTTCTATATGATCATTTTCTTCAATGGTTTCTTGCTCAATAATGTTAAGAACAATATTATTAAATACCCCTTCAATTAATTTGGCTCGTCCCTCTAATTTTTGAGCAACTTCTAGATGTTGATTAAGCTTTTTTAAAGCTGCTACAGTTAATTCAGGAGTTAATAAAGTCTTTTTTAAGTTGGCAGTATCATCGTAAATATGAACATCACTACACCAAAACCTTCCACAAGTATAAGCCTTATTTAGATCCCAGGGTGGTGTTTCAGTCGTGGGATTTTTTGTTGGTGTTGTAAATAGAGAAATTTGTCCTAAACTGGGGTTGATCCAGGTTAATATCAAGCTTAAAGTTAAACAGAAAATAAGGATCAATTTAATCACTTTTTTAAATAACAAATAATTCATAGTATGACTTTTGATTAAAGTTTTTATAATAAATTTTTATTAAAAATCAAAACTTATATTCTAAACCAGTGGAAAAAAAGAAATTCAGGTTAAGATTTTGGTTCTACACTACAAACTATGCTAACCTATTAAGGATGAAGATAGCCAGCCATGCAGCAAGACTACTGTTTAAAAAGTTAGTCAATGAGCTAACATAAAAATACGAAAATCAACAACCCATAGAATGGATGTACCTATGGGTTATAGAACGGAGAAAACAGTGAACTACAAGGAACAATTAGAAATTCTCATTAATGAAGCCCCTCAGCATGGTGTCCCTATTCCCGTTATGGAAAAGGCTGTTGCCCCAACCCTAAAATTTTTTGCAAGTCAGCTTCAACACGAGAAATATTATGTTTTACACGGTAAAAATCGGTCTTGGTTAGTGACAACCTTAAGTAATAGAAAAAACCCCAGGGAAGAGAAACGGGTTATTTATGCCTTTGCTACTAAAAAAGATGCTGAAACCTTTCAAGGGATTATTAATCCCGAAATTCGTATTATTTCTGTTCCTGTAACTCATTTATTGTTTCAACTTTTTTCTGTGGAATCTGTTGATAGTATTATTTTTCGAGAATTGCCTGGAAACAAAGAACAGGAAGTTGAAATTCCTCGTGCTAAACTGCAAAATATTATTCAACAACAATTACGTCGTTTGAAGTTAACCCCTCCCAAAATTAATAATATTCCCCCTAATCTTGCTTAAGTTTATTTCATGTTTCTATGTTACACTCTCGTCCGTCATCAACTGCATTGAACTATTATAGTGCTTATTATTGTCCGGTCTGTCGCCACGGAGAAATCGCTACGTTGCCCTTGATGGAAGCATTTTCTTGTAGTTTTTGTCGTCATATTTTTACGGCTAATCTGGACAAACAAGCCATTACTATTGTTGATAGTCAACTTCCTTTAACTTGGTATTGGACAGGAAAACGTTGGCAAACGATTCGTTCTGTTACAAGGTTTCAATGGGGTTATCGTTTCTTGGCCCTAGCTTTTGTGATCTTACCAACATTAATTGTAGCGGCTGGGGCTTATTTATTTCCTGTGTTACCGAATAGTCCTTTAGCTTGGTTTCCTTGGTTTTGGGTAGGGTTAACTTTTTTCTGTCATCTCAGTTGTTTACTTTGGTTAGTTTTGGAATATTATCAGTTTCCTTTATCCTTATATTTTGAAGCTTTAAGGAATAATTTAGTGTCTTATTTATTCTCATCAAGTAATTAGTTTCGTGACGTTCTCCCTCCGTTAACGCCGGGGCGTATAACGGGGGCTTCTAAAATAGAGATAATTGAATATACTCAGTTCTAGAAGTTTCCTGCTTCACAGGCTGTCCATCGAC
>JAAUYD010110169.1_pt1 | contig 11797 bp, 9 predicted proteins | sample 7278101 | NCBI WGS metagenome assembly JAAUYD01 (sample SAMN14350128, study PRJNA611818) | marine sediment metagenome | isolation source: surface marine sediment (0.6m) | place: French Polynesia: Moorea | collected 2018-08 | reverse complement strand
ATTTGGCTTTGGTAGCTTAGGTTTAACTACTGAAGATTTTCAAACATCAGACCAAATTATACAATTAGGTTATCCACCTAATCGAATAGATTTAATTACAACTCCAGATGGAATAGATTTTGAAACCTGTTATCAGGCAAAAATAGAGGTGATCATTGACAATATTCCTGTTAATTTTATTGATTTAGATAATCTTAGAAAAAATAAACAAGCATCAGGAAGATTACAAGATTTAGCTGATTTAGAAAATTTACAAGATTATTAGTATCCATATTATTTATTTGAGTTGATTTGAAATTATATTTTGGTCAAATCATGGGGTTCAGATCCCCGACTTTTTAAAGAAGTCGGAGACCTAGGGGATCTCAACGAGAGCGACTATATTAATTAATTTGATTTAATTTACGGCGAATATCATCAAGGGATGATTCAGAAGGATTAGTTTCAATTGCTTCTATTTCTGGTTCATCAGGCTGGAATTCCAAGGATACTTGAATTCGGACTTTTCCTTTTTTCCATCCCTTACCATCAGTGTCTAAAATTTCACATTCCACACCTTTTGTAAACCATTCTTTATTAGTTGTAAGGCATCCTCTATGCTCCAATTTCTTATATAAATCATCTAATATATTATTCCGCATAGCTTGTCTTAATGCTATCATTAAATCATTGATTTTTAGCATTAATGGTGATGGAAATGAGATAACGCTATCTTTTTGTTTTACTTCAGAATCTATTTTTTGAAATTTATTATCTAGCATTTTTATTTATATTGATTGACTTGTTAAAATCGTGGGGTTCACATACCCGACTTTTTTAACAAGTCGGGTATCTAGGAAATCTAAACGAGAACCTCACCTCACCCCCAGCCCCACTCCTTATTAAGGAGAGGGGTGTCGTAACACTCTAAACGAGAGCGACTATATTAATTGGCTTGATTTAATTTGCGGCGAATCTCATCAAGAGCTGATGATTCAGAATTAATATTCTCTGGTATTACTTCTATTTCCGGCTCATCAGCCTGAAATTCAAAGGATACTTTCATTCTAACTTTACCTTTTTGCCAATTTTTACCAGGCTGTAAAAGTTCACAGTTCATACCTTCAATAAAAAGTAATTTTTCATTCATTTCTGGTATTTGACCTGAACCGGCTGCATCTAGATTATCTCTGACATTTTCCCATCCTTCATTTCCTAACACTTCATATACAGAAGATATTAATTTACTGATTTTATTAGTACAATTTTCCCAGGATAATACAGATGCTTGATCGATTTGTTGAAATTTATTTCCCATGATAATTTTCTTTAGGTTTATTTGAGTAATATAGGTAATGTATCCCTGGAAAAATCAATTACTTAATACTTGATGATTAACCTCATTACTGGCTAGGGTGCTATCAATTATTTCATGACTAACAACATCTACTACCTGATCAACATCATCAATCACAGGCAATAAATGCTCGTATAAACCCATCATTTGTAAATCACTATTGATAGCATTAACAGCATTGTTGTATATCTCTATTTTTTGCTCAACCTCACTCAACAAACGCTGATTACTAAGAATTTTCTCCCCGGCTTCCTTCTCCAATGTTTGCTGCAAATAATTACGCGCATGGGAATACTGCTGTAAAATCACATCTGTCTGTTTTTCAGCCATTGGTAACAACAGAGTCTTGAGAGTTTGATTAATGATTTGGCGGAAATTTTTGCGGATAGTTTCTGATACCTTTGGCTCAAAATCTAGCTTCAACAATTGGCGAATTGCTGGTTCTGCTTCCACCATACTTTCACAGTCATAACCTTGGGAAGTTTGGATTAATGTTTGGCGGAATTGATATATGGAAAAAGTACCCTCATCATAAAATCTGGGACTTTCCCTGACAAAGCGATCGCATTCTATTTTCGCTGCACTAACAATAGCATGATCTACGTCTTTTTCTATTTGTTTTAATTCCTGTTCAATGCCACTATCATTACCTAATAAACGATACAATTGTCGATAATATTCTGATTTACGAATATCCTCCATTAATCTTTGGAAAATATTGGTAATTAATTCTTGGGAGGATGCAACTAAAATATCTTCTAATTGATTGGATAAATAATAAAGAGCTTCCACTAAAATTGCAATTAAAGGTGCAGTTGCATTACGGGGATGATTGAGGGTTGCACTACGATAGGTTTCTGCAACGGAAAAGGTATCTAATAATTCATCTAAACGGTGAATCATTCGGGATTGTAATTGGTGAAAATCTGCCTCGAATGTATGGGAATCATTGGTATTAATTTTATTAATTTCCGTAGCCATATGCTGGCGAAATTCATTCCCAACTTCCTGTAATTGTTGATTGAGGCGTTGTAGTTCTTGCTCTTTCATCGCCTCAATTTCTTGGGGTTGGCTGTGTAAATCCCTTTGTAGAGTTTGGTAATGCTTTTTCAGTTGGATACAAATATCTTCTAAATCATCAGCTAAATTTTTAAACAGTTGGGGACGTTTTTCTTCCATCAGATAACGAGTAATTGCAGTGCGAAATTCCTCAACCCCACTATCTTGAATTAACTGATTGATTAATGGCGTTCCCTGCTCTGATACAATCCGCACATAGTTTTGATTGGGAGTTTCAAAACTATTGACAGAAATGCGAAATTGACTGGGGGAAAGTTTACCAGAATTAGCACAATAACGGAGAAACTCATTGACAAATTGTGGTGTTTCTTCCTTTCCATCTAATCCTTTAATACTCTCAGCAAAAACAGAGTCTAAACCAAAGCGATTATTCCCATTTGTCTGCTTAATTTGACTACCATAAAATCCTAACAACCCACTGGTTTTAAAAACCTTATTGCTATGGTAAAACTGCTCGGAAATTAAATTATCTAGCCGAGAGCGTAATTGCTGGTTATACCAAGTTTCATCAATGCGGTTAAATACATAAAAAACTCGATCCCGGATACCGCCATTCCCCCGCATCATCTCCAGGAGTTGGGTTTCCTCCTTTGTCATATCACCTGCTGCGGCTGGCTTTAATACACATACCACTGCTGATGTATCTGGGTGTTGGATTTTTTCATAGGTTAATTGTGCATCCTTTTCCACAGGTGCATCAATACCAGGAGTGTCAATAATTACATTGCCATCCTGTAATAAGGGATGATGACAATAATATTCAATTCGCTTTAAAACCGCGCTATTGCTACCACGACGGGCATATCCGGCTGCTTCCTTGAGATTGGCAAAATTAAATTCCTCCATAGGGTATGTATTATTATTGACAGCATGAATGCGATCGCTATTGGCAATATACCCTTCAAGTAGTAACATTAAAGCCTTGGCTTGTTTTGCTCTTTCTGATTTACTCTCCCCACCTTCTTGCTCAATAATGGCTTGACATCCTTGGTTGAGTAAATCAGTAATTTCAGATTCATGAATATTATTAACCGTATTAAATCCCAATTGCTGGCATAAATTAAGAGCCTGTTCTTTAATTTCTGCTTCACTTAAAAAGGTTAAAATTACCCTTTCTTCATTCCCTAGTGCATATTCAATTTTGCATTCCGTACCCGTGGCATGTCCTTCTGCACTGTACAGTAATTCCCGTTCTAGTAGGGCATTGATTAACATAGATTTACCCGCACTAAAAGCACCAGCAAATACAATATCAAATTTGGGTGAAATTACTTTTCCCAAGGATATTTGTATAGGAATAATATCATAATTACGTAATACTGTTTCTTGCTGTAAAAGTTGTAAAATAGATTCAACTTGAGATTTGATATTTTGACTATGAAGTGAATCAATTGCCATATTTATCACCCTTTTAATTAATTATCAGTTATCAGCGATTAGTTGCAAGTAGATTATCAATACCATCAAATCAAAACTATTCAAGTTAGTGAATGTGGTAGGGACAGGAAATTCAAGGTTTAACTAAGTAATTACTAAGTAATTAGCTCAAAATTTCACCCTCAATCCCCCGGATTCAGGAGAGAGAAGCCAAAGACAAGGTAAATTCTTACTCCCTTCTCGGTGTAAGATTACCTATCTCCTGAACTTCTCTATTCTCTGTGTTCTCTGCGCCTGGAGCGGTTTTTTAATCAGTAATCTTTGGGCGAGATAGGAGTAGTCTTTAATCAATTTGGATATGTATATAGAAATCCGGTTTGAATATTGAAAAAATTAGGTATTTGTAGGGTGCATTATGACGCTAATCTAATGCACCATTACCCCTATATAATGGTGCGTTGCGCTCCGCGACAACACACCCTATGTATATTTCAAAAATCAATTAGGATTCCTATATTTTATTAAACAATTAAGGATAGATGGTTCAGTAAAAATACCAGTAGGGGAACACTAATGAAAGTCTTTGCTGTTAGACTCAAACCAGATGCTGATTTAAAATTGAGTTTAAAAAAATTCGCTTTAGAAAACAATATCCAAGCAGGATTTATGGTAACTGCAATTGGTAGTTTAAAACAAGTCAATATTCGCTTGGCAAATCAACAAGAAAGCACTGTTTTAACAGATAAATTTGAAATTATTTCCTTGAATGGAACCATCGCCAATACAGGTTTACATTTACATATTGCAATTAGCGATCGCTATGGTAAAATTATTGGTGGACATCTCAATCAAGGCTGTATTATATATACCACAGCAGAAATAGTCATAGGTTCTAGTGAAGAGTTTCAATTCATCAGAACTATGGATGAACAAACAGGTTATCTAGAATTAGAAATTATTCATCCAGACTCCCGATAAATTATCAAGATTCATTTCCCTAGTTTCCCCATCATCAGTATTTTGAAATAATGCAGTAAATGCACCCGCACCCAAACCATGGTGGGGAAACATTCGATAACAATGCATGCCCGTGAGATGGGATTGGTAGGATTGTAAATGAGGTATTTCCACTGCTTGAAATTGAGGAAAGCGTTTTAAAAACCATTGACAAACCTGCTCATTCTCTTGTGGAGAATAGGCGCAAGTCATATAAGCTAGATATCCTTGGGGTGCAACAATTTGAGCAGAATTTGCAATAATTCTTTTTTGGCGATTAGCACTTTTATTAATCGAACTAGGATGAAAACACCCTGGTGCTTTAACGCCTTTTGCGAGTAAAGATTGTCCAGTACAAGGTGCATCAATTATGACTAAATCGCTAGATAATGGTATTTCTTGGGCAAAGATACTTGAATCTCTGTTAGTTACCAAAGAAGGTTGGATATGACAACGCTTTAAATTAGAAATTAACATTCCTAGGCGTTTGCCAATGACTTCATTAGCAATAAGTAAATCTGGTTGTAAAAGTTTCCATGCAAATATACCTTTACCACCAGGTGAAGCACACATATCAACGATGTAGTTAATCGGTTGATTAATGGCTAATAAAGTGGAAGCTGCAAATACGGAAGAAAAATCTAAACAATAAAAATAACCTTGTGCATGTAGGGGATGCTTACCTGGTTTTTCAGACAATGATAAGCGTTCAACAAAGTTTGGTTGCCAAGGTATAGGTTCTACTAATAAAAAAGCAGTATCTTGTGGTTTTTCTTGACACCAGATAATACAAGGATGAAAAGGCTGGGGATTAATTAAACCATGAATAAATTTATCTTGTTCATCTGTATTTGTAAATAAACGTCGTGTTAATTTAAGGAGTAAATTTGTAGGTTTTTCCATTAGTAGGATTTATTTGCTAGCTTTGACTGAGTAGGATGTACTACTATTCTAGACTAAACCGTTTAGTCTAGAATAGTATCTTTACCAGCAAGAAATTATCTGTCTTAATTCTTCTAAATCTAAATAATCACAGGTAAATGCCTGACGCAACATTGGATAAGGAATAAATTTATCATATTTTTGAATTTCCGGTGCTTCGGAATCACTGATTAAATCATCTGCTGAAATTCGTTGTTCGCACAGGGAGGTGATTTCTGGATAAACATCTGGCAATTTATTCTTATTTAACTTAATGATTAAATAGTAAGGGTTAACACTGCGAATACTTTTAATTTCTAAAGGCTGACGACAAAAGCTATTAATTAATCTTGATAGCGTCCGAAAAGCTACCGTACCCATCCAAGGTAAAATACAACATTTGTCTTTACCAATAGGGAAAATATACTGCTGATTCAGTTGATAATCTTGTCCTATTTGACGGGCATTTTCCAGGCGTTTGACAGCATTTTTTTGTAAGTAGGGATACTCTATATCTTCAATTAATACTTGTCGCATCCGTTGCAAGACTTTAGAATGAATATTACCGCTACCACCCCGCCAAAAAATACTAGCATTTCCTTCTACTTGCTTCACTAAAATTGCTTTTTTACGGAAATCAACTTCTACCACTTCCCAAGTTTTCCCGGCTAAAGCAAATTGATTTCCCACAGGTGGAGGCATAATTATACTACCAATTTCCCTAGTTCCTTGCTTGACAGTATATTCTACCGTTTCTGGAAATACTGCGTAAAACTTAAATTTATTAACTATTTTTTCTCCCTCTAAGCCAATAATTAATTTACCCGTTTCCGTCTTTTGAATATGATTGATACTGACTAAATAGCGCAGTAATAATTTAAAATTTTCTGGAGATATATGGGTAAATGATGAGAGGCTTAAAACCTGTTTAGCAAGGGCAGCAGGTGAAATCGATTCCCTTGCAGCTAAAATACTCATTGTCTGATGATATAACAGACTTAAAGGATATTTTAATGGTTTAATAGGTTCAATCCAACGTTCTTCTAAATAGAGCTGAATAATGGCAATGGATTGTAAAAGTTGCCAAGGTATTTGCTCTGGGAGTGGTGCTTCTGGTAGGGGTTCCTTCTCTGCACAAATAAAACGCATATCCCCAGCTTTTCCCCTACGTCCCGTGCGTCCTAAACGTTGAAGAAAACTAGCCACAGAAGGAGGAGATTCTAATTGAATTACCCTTTCCAAATGGCCAATATCCACACCTACTTCCAATGTCAGGGTAGCCGCAGTCACCGCCGGTTGATTTGCTTGGCTCATGGCCTCTTCTGCTATTTGCCGTAAACTAGCTGATATACTGCCGTGATGGACGTGATAAATGTCTGGTGAATTAACTTCTTTGGCAACTTTTCTGAGGGATGAAATTATTGTTTCTGTTTGTTGTTTATTATTGCCAAATATAAGACATTTTCGGGATTTACTCAAGTCAAAAATATATTGTTCATAGTCATTTATCTGGGATATATCGACTTCTTCAGGGATAAAAAAATGTTCCAAAGCTAATTTTATCGGACGCTTTCCACCATCAATAGTGGGCGTAATCACAGATTTATGAGTACCGGAACTCAACCATGCTTCAGCTAAAGAGTAGTCTCCCAAGGTTGCTGATAAACCAATGCGGCGATGTTGAATATTAGTTATATTTGCTAAACGTTGCAGTTGACAAAGAATTTGACATCCCCGTTCTGAACCCATGAAAGCATGAATTTCATCAATGATGACAAATCGTAAATCACCGAATAATCTTGTGAGTTCTGGATGTTTATTAATGAGTAAACTTTCTAAGGATTCTGGAGTAATTTGTAAAATACCTTGGGGAGATTTCAAAAGCTGTTTTTTGCGACTTTGAGCCACATCACCATGCCAATGATATACAGGGATATCTGCTTCTTTGAGTAAATCATTTAAACGTTCAAATTGGTCATTAATTAGTGCTTTAATCGGACCAATATACAATGCACCAATAGTTTTAGCCGGATTTTCATATAATTGGGTAATAACTGGTAAAAAAGCTGCTTCCGTTTTACCAGCCGCCGTTCCCGCAGCAACTAACAAGTGAGCATCCGTGTTGAAAATTACTTCACAAGCAGCAATTTGAGCCGGGCGTAATTCCGTCCAATGATGATTGTAAATATATTCTTGGATAAAAGGCGCAAGGCGGGAAAAAGTTGTCATTCAATTTTGGATTTTAGATTTTAGATTTTGGATTTTGAATTTTGGGAAATAGATAATCTGTTATCCGTTATCCGTTGCCTATTTTGGATTTTGTTGGATTTTACATAGTAATTCTATTTTATTTGTAAACATGGAGAGGCTCAGATACCCGACTTTTCAAAAAAGTCGGGTATCTAACTTTTCACGTTGGCATAATACATAGCTCATCTAAAAGAGGGATTACGAATTACTTTAATTGTCTTGATTGATAAATAATTGGGATATTTGCACATGCATAAAAGCGATATCAACATCACTTTGAATCGCCTGATGGTAACGCATTTCTGATGTACTTCCTGATTCTGATGCTTGCAATAAGCCATGTGCTGTCTGTAACAACTCATTTGCAGCATTTAAAGTCATGGGTTCTTTCGCACTCAATTCCTCATCTATTTGAGCAATAAATTGAGACATCGGACGCAGCCAGCTAAACCACTCATGTCCGAGAACGAGTCGCAAGAACTCTCCATTTGATGGGATACGTCCATGTAATTGTTCGTAAGTAGCGCGTTCGTATTCTAACAGAGCTTTGTGGAGATTTAATAACTGTATACGTACTTCTTTGAGACGTTTGAGGGTGGATTCTAAAGATGAGTTGCTAGCAGACATTGGTAATGATGACAGTAAACACTTTTCCTATATTGTCATATTAGTTGTTAGTTGTTAGTTGTTAGTTGTCAAACGACGCAATCACAAGGTCTTTGGGATTGCTTCCCTACTCTGCGAGAACGCTTTCAGCGAACGGTCGCAATGACGGTTATTTAAACGGACATGATATTACTGATTGACAATTCCACGGATAAATCCGCAGGCTTGCACTATCAAGGAATGATTGATTGGTCATAAGTCATTCGTAATAGCACTATATCTAAAAAACTCAGCATTGCTCAATGATGGGATGAAATTTGATTAAAATCTTCAACTCCATATTTTGGCGTTGCTGAATAAAGGGATGAATTATGAACCACAAAGGCGCAAAGAGCACGAAGAATAAAGAAGAATTAAGTTTAATTCTAAACAGAGAAAATAAAATCATCCCGCATTATGCAGCGCCCATATTTTCTCTGCGTCTTTGCGCCTCTGCGTGAAATAAACGTCTTTCGCAAAAGCCTAAATAACCTCTAAACTAGTTAATATACCCATGAAAATTATCCGTGTCTCCCAAATCGAAAGATAAACCCCTCCCCCTCCTACCAGGATTAAACACCCTACTGTCTTACCAAAAAGTATGGTTGCGTGGGGATATACTTGCAGGTATCACCGTCGCTGCATATTTAATTCCCCAATGTATGGCCTATGGTGAACTGGCTGGGGTACAACCAGTGGCGGGATTATGGGCAATTTTGCCGCCCATGATAATTTATACCCTATTCGGTTCATCCCCCCAACTATCCGTAGGCCCAGAGTCAACCACAGCAGTCATGACGGCGGTGGCGATTTCACCCCTTATTACCGAAAATGGTGCCACTTATGCCAGTCTTGCTTCTCTTTTGGCTTTAATGGTGGGCATTGTTTGCATCATTGGCTACATTACTAGGCTGGGTTTTCTCGCAGACTTGCTATCTAAACCAATTCTGATTGGTTATATGGCTGGGGTGGCGGTAATTATGATGACGGGACAATTGGGGAAAATTAGTGGGATTAAGATTGAGGCAGATACTGCCTTTGGGCAAATAGGTGAATTTTGGAGCAAGTTACCAGAAATACACCAACCAACCCTGATTTTAGCCATCTGTGTATTAATATTTCTATTCGCCATTCAGCGTCGTTTCCCCAACGCCCCCGGCCCCCTGCTGGCCGTATTATTGGCAACAGCAGCAGTGGCTTTATTCAAATTGGATGGGCAAGGAATAGCTGTGGTAGGAACAATTCCTGCTGGTTTGCCCCATTTCTCCTTACCTCAAATATCTTTGGGGGATGCTAGTAAACTCATAGCTTCGGCAATTGGCATTTCCCTGGTGGGCTATTCAGATAATGTACTCACAGCCAGGGTTTTCGCCAGTCGCCATGGTTACAAAATTGATGCTAACCAGGAATTATTAGCTCTGGGTATGTCCAATGTGGGAAATGGATTTATGCAAGGGTTTCCTGTCAGTAGCAGCGGCAGTCGCAGTGTAATTGGTGACTCAATAGGTAGTAGAACTCAAGTATTTTCCCTGATTGGTTTGGTGGTGGTGGTTTCCGTGCTGTTATTTCTGCGTCCTTTATTGGCCTTATTCCCAAAAGCAGCATTGGGAGCAATTGTGATTTATGCTGCTACTAAGTTGATAGAAATACCCCAATTTATTAGACTACGAAAATTTCGCCGCAGTGAGTTTTTCCTGGCTATAATCACCACCTTGGGAGTATTGCTCACGGATCTTTTAATTGGTGTGGGGGTGGCTCTGGCTCTATCTGTCATTGATTTATTTACACGGGTAGCCCGTCCCCATGATGCTGTTTTGGGTAAGGTGCCAAATTTACCAGGATTACATGATATTGAAGACTGGGAAGGAGCAACAACTATCCCCGGATTGGTAATTTATCGCTATGATGCTCCCCTATGTTTTGCTAATGTGGAAGATTTTAAGCGACGAGCTTTAGAAGCGATTGAAGCGGAAGCAACCCCAGTGGAGTGGTTTGTTTTGAATACAGAAGCAATTGTGGAAGTTGATATTACTGCAATTGATACCTTGATAGAATTACAAAATGAATTAGCAGCCAGGGGAATTACCTTGGGAATGGCGCGGGTAAAACAGGATTTATATGCACAGTTGAGGCGTTCAGGGTTGTTAGAAAAAATTGGTAATGAAAATATTTATCCAACCTTACCTACGGTTATTGCTGGATTTGAAAATCGTTAAAAGAACTCTACAAAAAAGATGATTCAAGCTTGTGGGATGGGTATCCTGCCCGTTCTTAATATTACGTGAAAACTAAAATTGGCGTAGGTTAGGGAGCCACTCCGTTGCGGAGGTTCATTGAAGGTCAAAGAAAACTAAAAATGCATGCAGCACCTCTGAAGATAGTTGATAAAAAATGGGCTGCTTGGGTAGTCACTGAGGATGGTAGTATTGACCGTCTTATTTATATAGTTGTTAATGTCATTTAAGCTTTATTTTCAGTCTTTTAGACCCGATGGTTATTTACTTTATATTTGCACCAATTTAATTAAGTGATAAAAAATACATTGCAAAAATTGATACAATCAACCCCGAAACAAAAAAATCTGGAATATCGTCTAAAAACTCAGAATATATTAATTAGTTACGTCCTCACTACCTTATCTAAGATAATTATTATGAAATTTAAGACCTTATTAGGGATATTGACGGCAATGTTGATTGCGAGTTGGCTATTTCTTGTGGGTGAGTCAGCAACGGCCGAAATATTACAAATTGATTCTAAATTAGTAAAAGATCCACTAACCGTAAGTGGTAAATCTGGAGGAACAGTTACCAGTAATTGTGGTAACATACCCGCGACTCCCCACCAAGTACTCAAGTTAAAGCAATCGCTACCATATTTACGTTTAACAGTTGAAAGTGAAGGCAAACCTACCCTATTGATTGATGGACCTGGGGGTAAGTTTTGCGTACTACCTGATGCTTATTCTGGAAACAAACCAACAATGTCTGGGTTCTTTCCCAAAGGAGATTACAATCTTTCCGTAGGTCAGTTAATTAAGGCAAATCCCAATTACAATCTTTCCATATCTCAACAGAAGGAATGATATCATGTCCGGGGGCATACCCATAGTATGTCATTGCGAGTGGAACGAAGTGAAACGACGCAATCACAAGGTCTTTGGGATTGCTTCCCTACTCTGCGAGAACGCTT
>JAAUYD010062310.1_pt1 | contig 11800 bp, 11 predicted proteins | sample 7278101 | NCBI WGS metagenome assembly JAAUYD01 (sample SAMN14350128, study PRJNA611818) | marine sediment metagenome | isolation source: surface marine sediment (0.6m) | place: French Polynesia: Moorea | collected 2018-08 | reverse complement strand
GTCGATGCCCCGGGGCGTCAGGTTGAATTGTTGCCACACCGCACGCCGCTTTTGGGGTGCGCGGGCGACCAGCGTGATGGACTTTTGGCGCATGCCGTAGTCTTCCATCATAGCCTGGGCCAGGTCGCCGGCAATGGCCAGGGGCGCCTTACCGTCGGTGGCGACGCCGTATTCCTGGGCCAGGCGCCTAAGCTTGGCCTCGTCGCGAATCTGGTAGCCCAAAGCACTGCCGTCGGCCACGCCGGCCAGGACCTCAACCAGGTCGCGGCCGTGGTCGGAGTGCGACGCGGCACCGGCGGCCACCATGCGGCACAGGTTGCGGGCCACGATAATGTCGGCGTCAGCCCCGCAGACGCCGGCCTGGGGTCCTTCGCCAAATGGGTCCACTCGGCAGGGACCCATGATGCAGATGCGGCAGGAAAGGCCCATGTCGCAGAAACCGCACTGGGGCTGCTGGGCCTCGTGCCGTTCCCATACCGTTTCAACACCGTCGTGCTGTGCCTTGGCGTACAAACGGTCGCCGTCCTGGGTGACCGACAGGCTCTCTTTGGGATCAAACATGGTCTCCTCCTTGATCACGCATCAGCGTGAGCTGAGCTGCAGTTGGGATTGCTTGATGGCTTTCAACAGGGCCACGCCGGCGGGATCTCCCGCTGATTCGGCGTCGACGGACATGCTGCGGGCCACCTCACGGGTTTTGCGGCGCATGGCCGCATCCATGGCTTCGTAAGTCAATGCACCGGCCTTACAGATCTCGACGCATGCAGGCACCTGCCCATTGGCCACCCGGGCGCTGCAGTTGTCGCACTTGACGGCGATGGCATGCCCGGCCGGCCCCAGGGGATCTTCGTGGAAACGGATGACGCCATACGGACAGGCCATGGCGCAGGATGCGCAATTGATGCAGCGGTCCGGATTGATCATGACCGTGGCCGTACTCGGGCGCCGGTAGATCGCGCCCGCCAGACAGGCCGCCTGGCAGGGGGCTGGATCGCAGTGGCGGCAGCGGTTGGGAAAGCCGTCGTTGAACCGCCCGGCGCCCACATGGATCCGCGATTTGGGCTGCGGTCTCTCCAGGGTGGCGGCGAACAGCGACAGGCTGCGCGAATGGGCCGTGGCGCAGGCCGGCATGCACTGCATGCAGCCGACGCAACGTTCCGGATGGACGATGACTTGGTTCATTCCTCCTCCTCTTGGGGGCGGCTTCGTAAAAGGCCCGATATCGGCGTTACGCTTCGCCCCTCGTCACTGCGGAGTACTTCATGTACGCCTCGCTCCTCGGGGCTCACAAGCCTTGATCTCGGGCTTTTTACAAACCCGCCCACTCCATGGTTTCTCTGACTTTCACATGATGCTATGCTGTCCTGAATTACGGCTATTTAAATAGCCGTCTGACCAACTGATTTCTCAAGGAATCAACTGAGCAAAATTGAATCCAGGTGTCAGCAGTTTCTCCGGCGGCAGGCGGATGGGCACCCGGCCTTCGATCAGTGCACGCAATACCCCGCCCTGTTCGATGTGGTTGATCATCACCGCGCCCACTAAAACATCGTCCCGCAGCACCAGACGGCGGTAGACCCGACGATCAGGACCGCCGCGTTGAACGATGCGATACATTTCGGTATCTTGAGGATTGGCGTTGCCGACGGTGAGCACATCCAGGCCGAAGACGCGCATGACGTTGCGGCTGAGGCTGCCTGGATAGGCTACCGGACGACCGGCCATGTTGAGACCGGCCACCCGGCCCTGGGCCGCGGCCTCCGGCCAGAGGGCGTTGACCCAGGAGCATCCTCGGGCGATATCCGTCATCTGGGCCACGTCGCCGGCGGCATGGATGTCGGACCGACTGGTCTGCAGGTGCTGATCCACAAGGATCCCCAGATCCACCTCGATCTCATCCGCAGAGATGAAGCCCCGTGCCGGCAGGACCCCCTTGCCGATAATCACCAGGTCGCAGGGCAGCCGCGTACCGGCATCGGTGACCACTGCCTGCACCCGGCCGTTGCCTTCAAAGGCCTGCACGCTGGCACCGACCTCAACAGTCAGCCCGTGACCGACCAGTTCGTCCAGAATCATCTGCCCCGCGGTCGCATCCACCTGTAGTGAGAGCGGATAGTCCGAAGTAATCAGCATGGTCACCGCCAGACCGCGTTTGAGCAACCCATAGGCCGCTTTGAAACCCACCAGGCCGCCACCCAGGACCACGGCCCGGCGGGCACCCGCCAGGGCGGCGACCTGCTGTTTCACATGGTCTTGGGTGCGCATGTAAAAGATGTTTTGCTGGTCCAGGCCATCGGCGTTCACCGGGCGGGGATCGGCACCGCTGGCTATCAGCAAGCGGTCGAAATCGACGCGGCTGCCGTCGGCCAGAACGACCTGACGGTTATCCCCATCGATGGCGTTGGCCCGCTGGCCCAGGATCGGCGTGACGTTCACATCCCGGTAGAAACGATCGGAACGGATGGACAGTTTGGTATGGGGTTGGCTGCCGTCCAGGACATGACTGATCATGGGACGACTGTAGGGGGGAAACGTCTCGTCACCGACCATGGCGATATCGCCATGCGGATCCAGGCTGCGGATCGCCTCGGCGGCACATACGCCAGCGATGCCATTGCCGATGATCACATATCTCATGAACGTCCTCCCAGCTGAGGTGCTCATTTGAGGGCACGGCAATCAGAACACCATTGATGATCAGCGCTTGCTAGCAGGTGATCAATGACTAGTCCGAACTAAAGCAAGTCCGGGCTTGCCGGTTGAAGATGAAAGCGGTGACTGTGCGTTTAGCCGTATAGCATACGAAAGGAACGTTTCCATCAGTTGTTTATCGAGATAGAGGCACACCCGTCAAGGCTGAAATTCTTGGCGGCTGAGCATGAATGACCACTACCGCCTGTCGATATGGGTCGCAAAGACCTGGACACTCGGAAATATGCTCATTTTTCCAAATCTTTACACATCCTCTTTTCTGTCTTACCATTGCTGGAAATCACATCGGAGATCAACCACATCAAGGGGAAATTCATATGAGCGGTCAAATTTTCTATCGTGAACGGCAGAAAGTAAAAGATGGTTCCAAAACGCCCCGCTTTCGGGTAGCGGCAGTCGCCGGTGTTGATCTGAAAATATACGCCGACCATCTGCGCAAGGGGGAGCTTCAACAGATAGCCGATGCCGTAAGCGCGGAACTGATCGAGCTGAAAGGCGGCGGCGGCAAGGGCAAACACAAATAGAGGTGAGAGCATGCCCCTGGTTAGAGATAAGGATGGCAGACGCCTGCATGTCAAAAGCCGGCTCATGGGTGAAAGCCTGGTGAGCAGAGAATTTATCGACAGTTTGGACGTCGCTCCTCAGGAACGGCTCTATCCTGACGTGGCTGTAATGAAGATCGGCGGTCAATCTATCTGCGACCGGGGTGTCAAGGCACTGCCGGCCATCTTGAAGGAGATCGTCAAGATCCGCCAGGCGCACAAAATGGTGATCACCACCGGCGGCGGCACCCGCAGCCGTCATATTTACACCATCGGGCTGGAGATGGGCATGCCTACGGGCATCATCGCCAAATTCGGCAGCATGATCTCCGAACAAAATGCCCTGATGGTGGCCACGCTGCTCTCGCCATGGGGAGGCATCAAAATGTCCCATGCGGACATCGTCAAACTGCCCACCTATTTCGCTGAAGGCATTATTCCGGTGATGCACGGCATGCCGCCCTACGACTATTTCGCCATAAAACCCGAAACCGGACGGATCCCCATTCATCGCACCGATGTGGGTCTGGTCATTCTGGCCGATCTGCTGGGATCCAAGACCGTCCTGTTCATCAAGGATGAGGACGGATTGTACACGGCCGATCCGAAAAAACAGCCCGGTGCGACGTTCATTCCCGAAATCGGCGCCAAAGATCTCATGGCGCGGAACCTGGACGACCTGGTCATCGAACGCCCTTGCCTGGAAATTATCCAGAACAGCGAGGTCATCGACCGGGTGCAGATCATCAATGGCATGGTGCCGGGCAATATAACCCGGGCCATGCAGGGCGAACATGTGGGCACGTTCATATATCGCCAATGAGAATAGGGATGGATTGAACGATGGCTGCCTCTCTACATCAAACAACGGATAGCGCGAACATTCTCCAATACATACTAAAAGACGACGGCACATTTCCCAACAGCCGCCTGCCCCTGCTGGTCTACCCCAAGGGAATCGTTCGGACCGGCAGCGACCTGGTCGCGTTTTTCGAAACCTGTTTCACGCGCAATGGCTGGCCGGCCGCCTGGCGCAACGGTATCTATGGGTTCCATCACTACCACAGCACGGCCCACGAGGTGTTGGGCATCTGTCGGGGTCGTGGTCGGGTCCAGATGGGGGGCGAGTCCGGTGTTGTTCTCACGGTAACCGCCGGCGATGCTATCGTCATTCCGGCTGGTGTGGCCCATAAAAGCGTGGGCGCCAGCGGGGATTTTTTAGTGGTGGGCGCCTATCCCAGGGGCCAATCCTGGGATATGAACGACGGCAGCCCCGGTGAACGACCGCTGACCGATGATCATATCCGTAAGGTGCCTCTGCCCACTGCCGATCCGGTGTTGGGTGCAGTCGGTCCGTTAGCCGATTGCTGGAATTGAGAAGCGTTGCATTTTTTATCCCAAGGTGATAGTCTTTACCTACCAATTGAGACCATCTGTTGCTTGCAGCAACCGCAACCAAACATAGTAATGGTGATAAGATGAGCGAAACGACCCATGGGGCCAAAGACGATCAGATACCCCTTTGCTATTCCAGCGAGGAGGCCCGCACCGTCCTCGACTCCCTTTCGGCGCACATTGCCATCGTGGATGATAATGGTGTAATTCTGGACACCAACCGGGCCTGGCGCGAGTATGCCGTAAAAAACGGCATGCCCGACGGATACGACTCCATTGGCGACAACTATCTGGATATATGTGATGCCGCCGATGGTGAAGACGGCGCCAATGCCCGCTCCGTGGCTGTCGGCGTCCGCGAAGTCATCGCAGGCAACCTGGATGAATTTCTCTTCGACTACCCCTGTCACAGCGATGACGGACCCCACTGGTACTACTTGCGCGCCATTCGGATGTCAGGCGACGGTCCGTTGCGGGTGGTGGTCAGCCATGAGGAGATCACCGCCCTAAAGCTGACCGAGGAAGCCCTGCGAAAGAGCGAAAAAAAATTGACCCAACAAAAAGTGGAACTCGAAGAGTCAAATATCGCGTTGAAGGTCCTGTTAAAACAACGCGAAGGCGATAAGGCCGATTTGGAGCAAAAGGTCATCACCAATGTCAAGGAGATGGTCCTACCCTACGTGGAGAAGCTCAAGCGGGTCGCCCTGAAGCCCAAGGACAAAACGGTGGTGGAGATCATAGAGTCCCATCTGCATGACATCGTCTCGCCGATGATGCAAAAACTCGCCAATGCCAGTATCATCCTGACACCGCAAGAGATTCAGGTTGCCTCGCTGGTCAAGGACGGCAAAGCCAGCAAGGAGATCGCCGACATTTTAAATGTTGCCGAAACCACCGTCCATTTCCACCGCAAGAATCTGCGTAAAAAATTTGGATTGAGCAACAGCCAAACCAACCTGAGGAGCTATCTGATCTCCATCTCCTGATCGAACCCGCGGGCAATACCAGCCAAGACAACCATGGCTGTTGGTGCGGTCAGTCGCTTCTGCAAAGCACTGTGTGGCAGGATTCACCTCTCACTGAACTGTTAGCCGATTCACATCGTCGCTTGCTTCTTCCGTTATTAGGTTAATGCTATCAACTTGAAATTGGATTGGATCTGGAAGGAGCAAAGCATGAACATGATCAATGTCGATAGTGTTGCTGATATTGTTTTTCAGCTTAAATGGTGCAGTAAGGAAGCCGGCCACACCGAGTGTTATGCCGCACGCGGTGTCAATCTCTGGAGAGACTGGCTACCCGAAGGCGTTCGGGAAGCCGTGATGGGTCGGCACGCCTGGGAGAAGGCAGAGGTCGACTTTGCAGCAGGCGAACTGTTCGGTAGCAACGGCGGCCATCTGAAAATCGACCGTAAACGATTCAGCCTCGCCCCACGCGCAGGGCGTTTTTACCCCAAGGGTAGGCTCAGTGGCATCCCCGGTGTATTCCCTCAAAACATGCAGCCATTTCGATGTGTGAGCATCAACAACGGCCACATGGATGTGGACCTGGCTCATCCGTTGTCTTCTCATGCGCTGAGCCTGGCCATGACCATTGGTGAAGTGACTGGCAAAGCGGATGAACGCGGTGGCAGCAGCGTAGACTGGATCGGTCTGCTTACTGAAGGCCCGGGCATGCAGGCTCGCTGGCAGGGATCCCCCACGGATTTTTTCTCAGACAAACCGTTTGCTCGCCAAGAGGCACAACCCGATGCCCACTTTTATGCAACCCCGCGCCTGGTTCATCATCTGGACGTGACCGCCCGGGATATGGTGACCGACATCTACAAGCGCTTTGTCCATGATGGCATGCAGGTGCTCGACCTGATGAGCAGTTGGGTCTCCCATTTGCCTCCGACGGTTCAACCGGCCGGCGTCAGCGGCTTGGGTATGAACCGCACCGAACTGGAACAAAACCCGGTGTTGACCGATATTCAGGTGCATGACCTGAACCTGGATCCGCTGTTGCCATATGAGCCAGCGACATTCGACGTGGCCGTTTGCAATGTATCGGTGGAGTACATCACGCAACCGCTGGCCGTATTCAATAATGTAGCACGGGTGTTGAAGCCGGGCGGCAAATTTGTGGTGACCTTCTCCAACCGATGGTTTCCGACCAAGGTCGTTCATATCTGGGAGCAGATACACGAGTTTGAGCGTGTCGGCCTGGTTATGGAATATTTTCTGCGAAGTGGGGCCTTCACTGACTTGGGCACCTATTCCATGCGCGGACTTCCCCGGCCGAAGGATGACAAATATGCTGGCGAACAGCCATTTTCCGATCCGGTATATGCTGTCTGGGGATCCAGAAAGATTGAATAAACGAGCGTGGCTGATCTGCCCATCGTACGGATCGCACCATTGACACCTTTAACGGTTATTCGTGCCACGGGCATTGCATGACAATCGTAAAGCCATTCAAAGGAGTAGCCGATGAATCTTAAAACCTATTTTGACGAGACCCGCGGTCTGGGTGTGCTTTCTACTGCCGATGGAGAGGGCCGGGTCAATGCCGCTGTTTATGCCCGACCGCATGTCATGGAAGACGGCAGCCTGGCCTTCATCATGCGAGACCGTCTGTCCCATCACAACTTGCAATCCAACCCACGAGCAGCCTTTCTTTTTCGTGAAGAGGGGGGCGGCTACAAAGGCATTCGCCTGCACCTGCAGAAAGAGCATGAAGAAAACGGTACGCCGCTGGTCAAAGAGATTTGCAGACGCTGTTTGATCGATGACAAACCGGATGCGGTCCGTTTTATGGTGGTATTCTCAGTGGTCAAGGAACTGCCCTTGATCGGTGCCGGAGAATCACCTGAATAAAGGGACTTGCGTGATTTGCAGGAGGTGCTATGATCGATGACATCGATTCCTGCCAGTTTGTGCCATAAATCAAGCACCCATAATATCGTTATGGAAATAAATGCGTTTGACTTGGCCAAATTCATATTCACATATCGACGATCGCATCGTTTACCAGCACTCTAAAGTGGGACGTTTATGACCTCCGCAATCAAAATTGGTGTCAGCACCTGCCTGTTGGGTGAGAAAGTTCGCTATGACGGCGGGCACAAACACAATCGATACATCACCCAGACGTTGGGACAATTTTTTGAATTTGTACCTGTTTGTCCTGAAAGCGAATGCGGATTGGGCATACCCAGAGAGGCCATGCGTCTGGTCGGTAGTGTCAGTCAGCCGAGACTGGTCACCAACAAAACCGGCATCGACCATACAGATAAAATGATGTCTTGGGCCGAAGGCCGCTTGGATCAGCTGGAGCAGGAAGATTTGTGCGGGTTCATTTTCAAAAAGGGATCTCCCAGCAGCGGGCTTTTTCGCGTGAAGGTGTATAATCAAAAAGGCCATCCCGTGAACAGCGGCCGTGGCCTGTTCGCTGCTGCGTTTACGGCACGGTTTCCGCGCATTCCCGTTGAAGAGGAGGGACGGCTGCATGATCCCATACTCAGGGAAAATTTTATCGAGCGTGTGTTCGCCCTCAAACGGTGGCGGGAAGCCCTGAGCAACCGCCGCACCGTCGGCAATTTGGTGGCCTTTCACACGCGCGAAAAAATGCTGCTTATGTCCCACAGCCAAAAGCATTACAGGGAGATGGGCCGGCTGGTGGCTGCCGGCAAGCAGACCGAAACCAAAGTACTTTACGACCGCTACGAAACCCTGTTGAACGAAGCACTGAGTCTCAAGGGAACGATCAGCAAACATACCAACGTGTTGATGCACATGCTGGGGTACTTCAAAAAACAGCTGTCGGCCGATGAAAAGCAGGAGGTTCTGGAGTTGATCACCAGCTACCGCAACGGCCACTTGCCGCTAATCGTGCCGGTCACCTTGATGAACCATTTCGTCCGCAAATACAGTCAGCCATACCTGTCGGATCAGACTTACCTGAATCCACACCCCCTCGATTTACAATTGCGCAACCATGCCTAAATTGGTTGACCATGATGACAATTTGATTTACATGATAATCATTATCCTTAAATACTTTGGCGCCTGCCGCTGTGCTAACTTGATCTGCGCTGGTTGAATACCTTTTCGATATTTGTTACGACGTGATCATAAGATTAAAAGGAACACACGTCCGATCGATTTTCCCCGCTGATTTTCAATAAATGACTGCTGCACAGCTGTCGCAATTGCCACCCTGGCCACCGCGCAACGCCATGTAGGAATCGGTGCCAATATACGTTGCGGTAGATCTGTAACCAGACTGCCCTCGATTCGATGGGTCTGACGCAAATGTAACCCCGCCACCCTAAAAGGAGGAAGCCTAATGACTGATGAAAGCAAGTGCCCGGTCACGGGCAGAACGTTCAAAGCAGTAGCTGGCAGCGGCACGTCCAATCGGGATTGGTGGCCGAACCAGCTCAATCTCAAGATCCTTCATCAACACTCGGCCAAAAGCAACCCCATGGGCAAAGCGTTCAATTACGCCGAAGCATTCAAGACGCTCGACCTGCAGGCCGTGAAACAGGACCTTTATGCCTTGATGACCGACTCCCAGGAGTGGTGGCCGGCCGACTACGGTCACTACGGAGGGCTTTTCATTCGCATGGCCTGGCACAGCGCCGGCACCTACCGCATGGGCGACGGCCGTGGGGGCGGCGGCACCGGCAACCAGCGCCTCGCCCCCCTCAACAGCTGGCCCGACAATGTGAACCTCGACAAGGCGCGACGGCTGTTGTGGCCGATCAAGCAGAAATACGGCCGCAAACTTTCCTGGGCCGACCTGATGATCCTGGCCGGCAACTGCGCCCTCGAGTCCATGGGATTCAAGACCTTCGGCTTCGGCGGCGGCCGCGCAGACATCTGGGAGCCGGAAGAGGACATCTACTGGGGTTCCGAAGAGGAGTGGCTGGCGACGAGCGACAAACCCAAGAGCCGTTACAGCGGCGACCGCGACCTGGAAAATCCGCTGGCGGCCGTGCAGATGGGCCTGATCTACGTAAACCCGGAAGGCCCGGACGGCAACCCGGACCCGGTCGCCTCCGGCCGTGATGTCCGCGAAACCTTCGCACGCATGGCCATGAACGACGAAGAGACGGTCGCGCTTGTCGCCGGCGGACACACCTTCGGCAAGTGTCATGGCGCCGGTGATGCCGCGAATGTCGGTCCGGAACCGGAAGGTGCCTCCATCGAAGAACAGGGCCTCGGCTGGAAGAGCAGTTTCGGCAGCGGCAAAGGCGGCGATACCATCAGCAGCGGCATCGAGGGCGCCTGGAAACCCAACCCGACCCAATGGGACATGGGGTATCTGAAGGTGCTGTTCAAATACGATTGGGAGTTGGTCAAAAGCCCGGCCGGCGCGAATCAGTGGCTGGCCAAGGATGTGGACGACGAGGACATGATCGTTGACGCTCACGACCCGTCCAAGAAGCACCGCCCGATGATGACCACAGCGGACCTTTCAATGAAGTTCGACCCGATCTACGAACCGATCGCACGGCGCTACCTGGAAAACCCCGAGGAATTCGCAGACGCCTTTGCCCGGGCCTGGTTCAAGCTGACCCATCGTGACATGGGCCCCCGCGCTCGCTATCTCGGCCCGGAGGTCCCGGCAGAGGAGCTTATCTGGCAAGACCCTGTGCCTGCCGTCGACCACGCGCTGATCGACGAGAATGACATTGCCGACCTTAAAGGTAAGATTCTGGCCACAGGCCTGCCGGTCTCTCAGCTGGTGTCGACCGCCTGGGCCTCGGCCTCCACCTTTCGCGGCTCCGACATGCGCGGCGGGGCCAACGGAGCGCGCATTCGCCTCACCCCGCAAAAGGATTGGGAGGTCAACCAGCCGGCCCAGCTCAAGGAGGTGCTCAGCACCCTCGAGGGTGTTCAGAAGGCCTTCAACGACGCGCAGTCCGGCGGGAAAAAGGTTTCCCTCGCCGACCTGATCGTGCTGGGTGGATGCGCCGCCGTCGAGCAGGCTGCCAAGAAGGCCGGGCACGCCGTCACCGTTCCCTTCGCACCGGGTCGCACCGATGCAACGGATGAGCAAACCGATGCCGTGTCCTTCGGCGTTCTCGAACCAAAGGCCGACGGATTCCTCAACTACCAGAAGAAGAAATACGCCGTCTCGGCAGAGGAACTGCTGGTCGATCGGGCGCAATTGTTGACGCTGACCGCGCCGGAGATGACGGTTCTAATTGGTGGTTTGCGCGTCTTGAATGCCAACGTCGGAAAGTCCCCACATGGCGTCTTCACCAAGCAGCCCGGAACGCTCACCAATGACTTCTTCGTCAATCTGCTCGACATGGACACAGCGTGGAAGGCAACCGACAACGAAGACGTGTTCGAAGGCTATGATCGCCAAAGTGGCGAAAGCAAGTGGACCGGCACCCGTGTCGACCTGGTCTTCGGATCGAACTCCCAGCTCCGAGCCATCGCGGAAGTCTACGGGTGTGAGGACGCCCAGGAGAAGTTCGTGAACGATTTTGTGGCGGCCTGGGACAAGGTCATGAACCTGGATCGCTTCGAGCTTCTCTGATCGGATCGGTTACGCGAGAATCTATTATGGATAATAGGTTGAATAGGATATAGTGGGGGAAATGGAGCCGCCAGGCGCCATCCCCCCAACCCTTAGGAGGTTCTTTTATGGCGGTGAAAAAATTCAAACAGGTGTGCGAGTGCAAAAACTGCGGTAACGAAGCGGAAATGGTGATTACCTGTTCCCTGGAAGAAGGGCAGGCCGCCGACGAGACGCTGAATCCCAACGTAGTGGCCGAAGGTGAAGGCAGGACCGAAGGTCATGCCGTATGCAGCCACTGCGGCGGGGAGGCGGACATCTGGCTGGATGTGTAGCCGCTGAGCACACGCGATCCGTTGAAACCAGCATCACTTCAGGACACCATTAAAAAGGGCGGTCCGCAAATGGGCGGACAGCTTTTTTGGCATCAGGTGTAATGTATTTTGAGTATTTGAAAATCACGAAACACTCAATTGAGGCATGAGAAACCTCCCTACCCAAGACTAACCTTCAAAACAGTGTCGCTCCTCTATGGTTAAAGACAATGGTTGTGAAGGTGGCCGTCACGGCGTCGAAATAATCCTGTAACCGGACGGCGTTCCGGTTGCGTCGCCGAAACCATTGACCGCTGGGTG
>JAAUYD010262830.1_pt1 | contig 11801 bp, 11 predicted proteins | sample 7278101 | NCBI WGS metagenome assembly JAAUYD01 (sample SAMN14350128, study PRJNA611818) | marine sediment metagenome | isolation source: surface marine sediment (0.6m) | place: French Polynesia: Moorea | collected 2018-08 | reverse complement strand
GTTTCGGCTGCCTTGCGTAAAGTCATCAAAATCTGTGCGGAAATCTCTGCTGGACTGTATGATTTTCCGTTGATTTGGATGTGAGCGTCTCCGTTAGCGGCTTTTTCAATGGTATAGGGCAATACGCCAATATCCTGTTGGACCTCTTTGGACGAGCTCTTGCGGCCGATCAGACGCTTTACACCAAAAACGGTATTGTTCGGATTGGTGATGGCCTGACGCTTGGCGATTTGCCCCACCATCCGTTCACCACTTTCGCTGACTGCCACGATGGATGGTGTGGTTCGACCGCCTTCGGGATTGGTGATCACCTTGGCGTCGCCACCTTCCATAATGGCCACACAGGAGTTGGTGGTCCCGAGATCAATTCCAATAATCTTGCCCATTTGATGTTCCTCCTTACCTCTAACGATCCTTTAAATGAAATGCGCTTACGCGTTCGTATCAACCGATTTTTCGGCGGGCTGTCCATCCTGGGCAGCTTTGGAAACCACGACCATGGCCGGACGCAGCAGTCGGTCATGCAGCAGGTATCCCTTTTGAAATTCCTGGACGACCGTGTTGGGCGGCTGATCGGTGCTCTCTTCCTGGCACATGGCTTGGTGAAAGGCCGGATCAAACGGCTGACCCAAGGCCTCGATAGGGCTGACGTAATGCTTTTCCAAGATTTTGGTGATCTCAGCCAATGTCAGCGCGACACCGTCTACCACGCCCTTCTCACTCTGGTTTTCCGTGGAGGCCGAAGCGATCGCCCGTTCAAGATTATCCACAACCGTCAGTAGTTGTTTGAGCAGATTCTCTGTTGCGTATTTCTTGATCTCTTCCAGCTCACGGGCAGCTCGTTTTTTGTAATTATCCAGTTCAGCAGCCATCCTGAGCATGCGATCGTGATAGTCCTTGGCTTCGTTCTGTGCTGCTTCTAGTTGCGTTTCGACATCTGCCTCAGACCCATCGACGGCAGCCTCCGCTTCGATAGCACCATCCGAATCCGGTGACGGTGCCGCATCATCATGCGGTACGGTTTCAGTCTCTTCTTCGATCACAATTTTCTTCTTTTGTGCCATTGGCTCCTGATTCTCCTGGTTTCGCTGGGTGTTCTCATCTTTGCGGTTGGTAGGATCCCAATCGTCTGGAACCGCTTGAATTTAATACTGTTGATTACGATCGGGTCCGCAAAGTTGATAGAAAATAAGACCAGATGATAGCTTGTCAAGGACACGCCAAGCCTTACTTGGCCAATAATAATTATATGTAAAATTGATTAGTTGGGCAGATATTCAGCGTTCATATGGACACGACTTTGTCGGGTGCCGGACGACGTCGCTGACCGCTTGAGGGGCCGGAACCGCCGACACAGCATTCGCCTTCTGATCGGAACGCTGACCGGAAATGGCGCACTTGATGGTCAAGGGGCATTCAAGTGTGCAACCGCCACCTATTGCAAGGTATGGTGAGATGGTTGTGCACCCCCCGTCGAATTGATCCGAAAAATCGGAACCACTGTGTGACCGGGATCGATCCACGACACAGACCGCGTCCCTTATCGCTGCTTCCTTCCGGACCTGACGAGGTTCGAGACCGTCTGTTGCGCGGCGGCCGGTCATAATGACCCAATTTTCTCGGGATTAACCCTATGGAGGGGATTCAGCCCCGCATGAAGCGGATTTCGGGTACAGGGCACCGCTGGCTCCCCGCCTAGCACAACCGGGCACCCTATAGTATGATCCCAGCGTGTTTTTCAAGAGATAAGTGAATTGAGCTGACCAATGATCGGGTTGACGATCACCGCCAGAGCATGCAATAGATCAGGCAACAGGGTATTGATGAGAATAAAACCCATACGCGGAGGAATGATTATGGGCCGAGCCGTAATTGCCGTTATCTTGGTTACCGTATGGCTCTTGACAGCGGGTTGCGCGGCCGTGGTCGTGGGCGCCGGTGCCGGAACCGGTGTGTACACCTGGGTGAAAGGAGAGTTGATCCGTTCCTACGCCAAAGACCTCAGCCATACTGAAAATGCTACCCTTGAAAGCCTGGAATACCTCAAAATTACGATAGACGAGCACACTCAGCAAGGCAGCCAATCGACCATCAAGGCACATCAGCGGGACGGCTCCCCCGTAACGGTGAAACTACGCACCATCCGCTATGACATGACCGAGGTGGCCATCCGTTGCGGTCATGTGGGCTACTGGGATCGCAAAGATGCCGAACTGATCCATGCCACCATCCTCAACAACATATGATCCCGGCGGGCTGGCAGCATCGGTAAAAGCGGCCATCGCCACCCACAAGATGCTGACCCCTGGTGATCGGGTGTTGGTCGGGGTGTCCGGCGGACCCGATTCCATGGCGCTGCTGCATCTACTGGACCGGATGCATCGCCGTCTGGCCGTCGATATCGGTGTCGCCCATCTGAATCATGGTTTGCGGGGTGCTACCGCAGAAAGAGACGCGGATGCAGTCGGCAGGACAGCCGCAGCCATGGGATATCCTTTTCATACCATTCGGGCAGATGTTAAAAAGGTCAAACGTCATTTGGGCCTATCGTTGGAAGAGGCCGCACGCCGGGTACGCTACGCATTCTTCAACAAGGTGATGACGGATAGTGCCTATAACAAATTGGCCCTCGGCCACCACATGGAAGACAATGCCGAGCAGATGCTGATGGCCCTTTTGCGCGGCGCCGGCACGCGGGGACTTTCTGGTATCCGGCCGGTCAGGGACAATCGAATCGTGCGCCCTTTGATCAATGCACGGCGCGCTCAAATTGATGCCTATGTGAAGGCCAATCATATTGTCTGCATGCTGGATGAATCCAACAACGATCTTCGTTTCGTCCGCAACCGCATACGCCACCGGCTTTTGCCCATCTTGGCATCGGAATACAACCCTCGCATCACGGAACAGCTGAACCGTCTGGCCGATTTGATCCGAACGGAAGAGGAATGGATCGAGGGGGTGGTTTCCGGTGCCTACGAGCGGGTTTGCCTGTATCATGGCGCCACCAGTCTCGCGCTCTCGGTCACCAAATTGATCCAGACCCATCCGGCCGAGCGCCGTCGGATGATTCGCATGGCACTAAAAGATGTCTCGGGCAGCCTGCAGCGTATCAGCTTTTCCCATGTCCAATCGGTGCTTGACCTGCTTATGGATGGTTCTGCTGAAAGAGAATCCCACTTGCCCGGCGGGATCCTCGTCCGGCGCAGCGGTAACCAATTGATACTGATGCTCACGACCAACCGCGGCCGGGGAAAGCGCGACAGCGGGGCAGGATGGGCCCATTCGCCCGTGGAAACCGTCATCGACGCGCCATTTCCGAGAACCGTCGAAATTGATCGGTTGGGTATCGGATTGCGCTTCTCGGTCTGTGATCGCCGCCGATTACCCCAATGGTCTGAAATTGGACCAAAACAGGCCTACTTGGATCTGGACCGGCTCGCGCCTCCCTTGATCGTCAGACGGCCGCGTCCCGGTGATCGCTTCCGACCTTTAGGCGCAGGCGGCTCCCAGAAATTGAAAAAATTCTTCATCGATCACCACGTTCCCCGAAAGGAACGGGCACGTGTGCCGGTGCTGTCGGACGGCAGACGTATCGTCTGGATCGTCGGGCAGCGCATTGACGATGCCGTTAAGGTGACATCGGCATCTTCTCGTATCCTCGGGGTTGAATTTTTCTTGCTTGACACCCGATGATGGTTAATATGAACCTGTAAATAATAAGAAGTCCGCACTTTTAAATCGATTCATCCGGAGGAGGAAATCACTTTTGAATCCATTCTACAAGAACCTGGCTTTGTGGCTGGTCATTACCTTAATGATGGTGATGCTCTACAATCTGTTCAACCAGCAGCAACTGACGCAAAACGATATCAGCTACTCGGAGTTTTTGGCCATGGTAGAGGCCGACCGCGTCGCCGAAGTCACCATCCAGGGCCAGGAGATTCGGGTCACGGACCTCAACCGCAGTCAGTTCAAAATATTCGCTCCCGATGATCCCGCATTAATTCAGCGTCTGAAAGACAAGGGTATTACGATCAAGGCCAAGCCACCGGCGGAATCGCCGTGGTACATGTCCGTGCTTGTTTCCTGGTTCCCAATGATCGTGCTCATCGGCGTATGGATCTTTTTCATGCGCCAGATGCAAAGTGGTGGCGGCAAAGCCATGTCATTCGGTAAAAGTCGGGCACGGCTGCTTTCTGATCAACAGGAGAAGGTGACCTTCGAGGACGTGGCCGGTATCGACGAAGCCAAGGAGGAATTGGGCGAAATTGTCGACTTTTTGCGCGACCCCAAAAAGTTCACCCGTTTGGGCGGTCGCATTCCAAAAGGGGTTTTGCTCATGGGACCTCCGGGAACCGGTAAGACCCTCTTGGCGCGCGCCATTGCCGGGGAGGCAGGAGTCCCCTTTTTCAGCATCAGCGGCTCCGACTTCGTGGAGATGTTCGTCGGTGTGGGTGCATCTCGCGTCAGGGATCTCTTTGTACAGGGCAAGAAAAATGCGCCCTGCATCATCTTCATCGATGAGATCGATGCCGTGGGGCGCCATCGCGGGGCCGGTTTGGGTGGCGGACATGACGAGCGCGAACAGACCCTGAATCAATTGCTGGTAGAAATGGACGGATTCGAGTCCAACGAAGGCGTCATCCTTATATCGGCCACCAACCGACCGGATGTTCTTGATCCGGCACTGCTGCGCCCCGGCCGCTTCGACCGACAGGTGGTGGTGTCTCTCCCGGATATCAAAGGGCGGGAGAAAATCCTGCGGGTGCACATGAAGCGAACCCCCATTGCTTCGGATGTGGACCCGGTAATTTTGGCCAAAGGCACCCCCGGTTTTTCCGGTGCGGATCTGGAAAACCTGGTCAACGAGGCCGCATTGCTGGCGGCCAAGCGGGACAAAGAACGCTTGGATATGGTCGACTTCGAGGATTCCAAAGACAAAGTATACATGGGCCTCGAAAGAAAATCCAAAGTCATCAAAGAAGAGGACCGCCTGACCACTGCCTACCACGAAGGGGGGCATGCGCTGGTTGCGCGATTCATCCCCGGCACCGACGCCGTCAACAAAATCACCATTATTCCACGGGGACGGGCGGCCGGCGTAACCTGGTTTCTCCCCGAAGAACGCGATTTCAGATACAAAGACCAGCTGGAAGCAGAACTGGCGATCGCTTTCGGTGGGCGGGTGGCAGAAGAACTGGTCTTCGATCGCATCAGCACCGGGGCATCCAACGATATCAAGAAGGCAACCGAGCTGGCCCAGCAAATGATTCGCAGTTGGGGTATGAGCGAATCTTTGGGACCGCTCTCTTTTGCCAAGGATGAGGAGCAGGTGTTTCTCGGCAGGGAAATTGCCCAGCACCGCGACTACTCGGAGGAGACGGCCCGCAAGATCGATGCGGAGATCAACACCCTGGTCACAGAGGCCTATGAGCGTGCCCGATCGGTTCTGACAGAACATCTGGATGTATTGCACAAGCTTGCCGAGGAGCTTTTGGAGAAGGAAACGGTCCTCGGATCCGAGCTGGATGCCCTCATTCGTCGGGTTAGGCCGGGTATTGAATTACCGGAAAAGCCTGCCGACAAGGAGGAGGCCTCGGAAAAACCGAGTGCGCCCAAGCCGAATGAACCTGAGACACAGGCGAACGATGACCCTGCGCCCACCGCTGACGAAGATGCACAGACGGACGCAACGCCCGAAGCTGAGACTCCAGAAAACAGCGATAAAAACTAGTTGATAGCCATCTGATTCAATCCGGCCACCATGACGGTATTGTGTCAAAGACAATCGTGTTCTCAGGCATTGTGCATCGTGTCGGCACGTGCCTTAACAGCGACGACGAGGTTTATCTTTAGCGCCATCACCACTTGGCTGTCCCTGCCAGCGGAGATCAAATGAGCGCCACCACCCCGGTCACCACAATAAGCTGTGGATCCAGTATGTTGGAATTGGGCTCGCGAACCCTGATCATGGGCATCGTCAATGTGACTCCCGATTCATTTTCTGATGGTGGCCACTTCCTATCTCCCGGACAGGCTGTGGACCAGGCCTTACGATTGATCGAGGAAGGTGCGGACATTCTGGACATCGGTGGAGAGTCCACGCGACCGTTTTCCGATCCGGTGAGTGCAACTCAAGAATCAGACCGCGTTCTGCCGGTGATCGAAGCCCTGGCCGGCCGAATCTCCATACCGCTATCCATCGATACCACCAAAGCCTCGGTGGCGCGCCAAGCCGTTGCTGCCGGAGCATCTATAATCAATGATGTCAGTGCCCTGCGTACTGATCCCGAGATGGCCGCCACTGCTGCCCGCAGCCGGGTGCCCTTGATTCTCATGCACATGAAAGGCACCCCCAAAACCATGCAGGTCGATCCGACATATGGCGATCTACTGGCCGACATCGTGGCATTTTTGGACGAGGCCATCGGTCGGGCCGTTGCGGCCGGCGTGAGCCGATCGGCGATCATTGTCGATCCAGGCATCGGATTTGGCAAGACCATGGCTCACAATCTGATGATCATCCGTGACATCGACCGCTTCCATGAAATGGGCTGCCCCGTGCTGGTCGGTCCCTCACGAAAAATGTTTATCCGCCAACTGCTCAAGCATCCGTCGCAAAAAGACATGGACCCATTGTCGGTGGAAGTGGCCCGGGGGACCCAGGCCGTCGTGGCGGCAAGCGCCATGAAAGGCGTTCAGTTCGTCCGGGTCCACGATGTGGCCCGCACCCGAACCACCTTGAATATTGTCGATGCCATCCGATCAGCCTGAACCTGACATGAATTCATCAGCCTCCTCCCATAAGCCCACGCCCGGCACCCGGTATCGCTGGATGATCCTTTTGCTGTTGCTGGGTGTGGCCACCGTGATTCTGATTTCAAGGACCGACCAACAGGAGATGGAGATCGCTGTTGCCGTCACCTTCGAAAATATAGCCGACAATCTGCTGATAATGGACGACTCCCGGCACTCGGTGACACTGCTGGTTGTCGGAACCGCCACCGCACTCCGGACAATCGATGCCAAAACGGCGGTCGTCAGACTGGATCTCTCCGGATTGGAAGCGGGCACCCACACCATCTCCATCGATGCATCGCAGGTCACGCTACCCGATAAGATCTCTCTGAAGGCCGTGCTGACCCCTTGGCTGACCGCCAGGCTGGAAATGCTGACCGTCAAAACAGTCGATGCTGTAGCCGTTTTGGAAGGTCATCCCGCCCCGGGATTCGCTGTGGTCGGGGTGGAATTGAGGCCCGATCGGATCGTATTAAAAGGCCCGGCGACCATTCTGGCCGATATTGAAACGGTCAAAACCTACCCGATCGATCTGGAATCGGCTTCCGAACCATTTAAAAAGGAAGTCCCCCTGAACCTGCCGGAGGCGGTTGATGTGGAACCGCCCCTGCGGATTGTTTTGGCTGAAGTGGCCGTCAGAGAACGCATTGTCACACGCGTGCTGGAAGGGATTCCCGTAACCGCCAGCGGATCATCCGCGCCCCATCAGATCCGCCCCGAAATAATCAACCTGAGCGTGGTTGGGCCGGAAACCATCGTCGCTGCCATCGAATCCGATCCGGCATTCGCCGTCAGCATTGATCTGACTGGATTGACTGCAGGCGATCATCATCTGAAGGCGACCATCAATCTGCCGATCCAGACCACGTTGGTCCAAGTGAGTCCGGAACATTTTGTTGTAACCATAGAAAAATAGTTGTGGAGCCGATCATGCTGCTAGTCATCGACGTGGGCAACACCAATACAGTCATGGGCATCTACCAGAAAGGGGCGCTGGTTCAGGACTGGCGCATCCGAACCGAACGACAGACAACCGAAGACGAATTCAATGTGATTGCCACCAGTCTGTTTTCAAATGGTGGCATCCGCAACGGGGATATCGAGAGGACCATCATCTCCTGTGTCGTGCCTCCCATGGTCACGATCCTGGACTCCTTTTGCCGCAAATATCTGGGCCACGCGCCCCAATGGGTGGACGCCCGCTCCTACAGCCGCATGCCCATTTTGATCAACAATCCGTCGGAACTGGGTGCCGACCGGATCGTCAATTCCGTGGCCGCTTACCACAAATACCGCAAGAGTCTGATCATCATCGATTTCGGTACCGCCACGACCTTCGATGCGGTTTCCCGGAACGGAGAATATTTGGGTGGGGCGATCAGTCCGGGCATCATGATCGCCTCCGAGGCCCTGTTCAGGGAGGCCTCAAAGCTGCCGCGGGTTGAGATATTCGCACGGCCGGAGAGAGTGGTGGGCAAAGATACGGCCAGCAGCATCAAATCAGGCATCATTTTCGGCTACGCCGGCCTGGTTGACGGCATCGTGGATCGGATGAAAGCGGAAATGGGCACCACGCCAATGGTGCTGGCCACCGGCGGTCTGGCGCCACTGATGGCCGATGTGGCCCGGAGCATCGAGAAGGTGGAGTTATCCTTGACCCTGGAAGGGTTGCGTATCATCAGCGACGACCTGAATTGAGCGCACCTTTTGGCATATCAACTTCGATCTGCGGCCGGACCATGGGATCGTCGCCTGTATAGCGGTACTGGCGACCTTATGGCCGTTTTACCGAATGACTGTGACAGGCGATGCGTCGACCGGTGTTGAATGCCACATTTGTCAATGGCTGGTCAGATAACCGATAAACCCTTTGATGCTGTTGCGCAAAAATCCCCGCTCACGCTGTTGGACTAAAGGTGGCAGTTGCCTGAATCCGACCAGATTGGGGTCGTTGGCCAGCATCAGGTCCACGCAAGCCTCAATCCCCGCTTCCGAGATGATCCCCTCTTTGCGAACTTCAGCGGAAAGGATATCCTGCCAAAGGAGCAATTGCCGGCGATGTCGGGCCAGCAGGTCGGGGCCCTCCGTCCGCATGCCGAAATGCCCGTAGCACACAATACCGGAGGTGACTGTCATGAGCCGGTCGAGGCTGGACAAGGTGACATCCATGAAAAACCGCGGTGGCGTGGCCGGACGTAAATAAGGCGCTTCCGATGCCAACGGCAGGCAGACCCCGCCCGCTTCTCCGGCAAACACAAAGCCGTCGGCAGCAATGGCCAGATGGTGAGGCGAGTGGCCCGGTGTATCCAGCAGTTCAAACGGAGCCATGGCCAATTGCGGTTCGGTGGCGATGCGCGACGGGCTCACGGGCAGCATGCGTCCGTAGGCGCGGCCCGTTTCTCCCAACGTCTTCACCGTCCCTTGCCACAATTGTTCCGGATCGACAATATGGGGCGTCCCTTTTGGATGACAGATCACCGATGCACCGGGAAATCGAACGGACAGATGGCCCACGGCGCCGGCGTGGTCCATGTGAATGTGGGTCAGGCAGATGTAATCCAGGTGGTCCACCCCCAGGTTGTCAAGTGCCTCGATCAGTTGGCTGCCGGTGGCCGCGGGTCCCACATCGACCAGATAGACAGCCTCCGGTCCGGTCACCAGCCAGGCACCGACGAAGCCTTCAAAACCATCGATGGCTGGTGCCAGCTCGATCAGGAATAGATTGGGGGCCAGTTGGTGAACGGTGGCAGCCATCGGTCAGTCCATCCCCATCTGCTGTTTCAAGCGGCAGATCTTCTCGATAATGACCTCCCGTTCCGCATCCGGCAGCTCCGGCGCCTCCAGTCTGCGCAGGAGCCCCAATAACATCATTTCTTGACGGTATTCGGCGCAGGTGTATTTGACAGGTGGGTTCATAGCGCTCGATGCATGAATAAGCTGGCTGAGAAAAACATCGGCCCATCAGGCCAGGCAGTCCTTGTAGGCCTGGTAGAAGATTCCGGAATCAGCCATGCCCCGCCTCAGGATCTTATCGAAATCGGCAATGTTGTCCACATTGACCGCCATGTTGACACTCTTCTGGAAGGCGGTCATGTTGTCCATGGTGCGGAAACGGCGGGTAATCATGGCCACGAAGATGTTTCGGCGGATGGCCATGTTGAGACGCTCGAGGTAAATCAGCACGCCGTTGGCATCCGGGTTTTTGGCATCGAAATACTCATTCACCACGATTAGGTCATAGCTGTGGTAACGCATGGTCTTCAGGGCTTCACGACCGTTTTTGGCTTCCGTGATGTGGTATTCGAGGACATCCAGCACCGGGATGATGGCCTTTTTGATCATGGGATCGGCTTCGCACAGCAGCGCTGTCTTGCCTTCTTCTTCCACGAAGTCGAAAGGCTTGTCCGACGCATCGTAGCCTTCGCTCTCCTCTTCATCGAAGGAGAAGAAATCCTCCTCGAAGTCCGCCTGGTCGGCGTCATCTTTATCCTTGGCGGGTGGTACGCTGATGCGGTTTTTGCATTTGGGACATTTTAAAAACGCCGTCTTGTCCTTGGGCAGCTTATCGTCGGCGATCCTGAACTTGCTCTCGCAGCTATCACAGATGATTTCCATGGGTTGTCCAATCGATCCTTTGTGTTTGGCCTGCTCCGGCGCACCTTAATCAGGCTTTATCGTAGTGGCGGTCGATCTCCAGGTTGTCGATGTCGGTGGTTGACTCGCCCCGGGCACTCTTGACCCGGTCAATGCCGCGGCCGGCAACACCTTTGTGGGATGCGTAGGCCATGGCCGTCTCCTGGGTGATCAGACCCTGCTCGTAGAGTCCGACGATATGATCGTCAAAGGTGGTCATGCCGAATGGCCGACCGGCTTCCATGATTTCATAAAAGGTCTTGCCTTCGGACTCGCCGTTGAGAATGGCATCCTTGACCCGCAGGTTGGTACCCAGGATCTCGAAGGCAGCCACCCGTCCCCCGCCGATCTTGGGCAGCAGGCGCTGGCCGACGATCCAGCGAACCGTGTCGGCCAACCGGATGCGGATCTGTTTCTCCTCTTCGTTGGGAAACATGCCCAGGATACGGTTGATGGTCTGTCCGGCATCCACGGTGTGCAGGGTGGTCAACACCAGGTGGCCGGTTTCGGCGGCATTCAGCCCGATCTCGACTGTCTCGCGGTCACGCATTTCACCCACCAGGATGACTTTGGGGGCCTGTCGCAAGGCAGCCCTGAGCCCATTGGCAAAGTTGTCGAAATCGGCACCCAGTTCCCGTTGGTTAAAGGTGGCCTTTTTGTGCGGGTGCTGGTATTCGATGGGATCTTCCAAGGTCACCACATGCACCGAGCGCGCTTCGTTGATCTCTTCGAGGATGGCGGCCAACGAGGTGGACTTACCCGAACCGGTGGCACCGGTAACGAATACTATCCCGTTAATATCCTTGGCAATTTTGTAAAATGAGTCGGGTAGATTCAGATCCCGGATCGTGGGGATCTTGGATTCCAGTTTTCGTAAAACGATGGAGTAGTGTCCCGTCTGCGAGAAGATGTTGACACGGAAGCGGGCCTTGCCGGGCAGTGAATAGGAGAGGTCGCAGGATCCGGTGCGGATCAAGGTCTCGGTAAGACGGCGATCCTGATTGACCAGGTTGAGGGCAAAGGTCTCGGTCTGAAACGGGGTGAGCTCTTTGATCTCAGGTTTGATGTCGACGGGCACCAATTCTCCGGCACTTTCCACCTGGAGTGGTTTTCCCACAGTCAGATTAAGGTCGGACACATTGCTGTGGGAGTCCAGCATGCGCGTCAGGATGTGGTCGACTTCCTGCTTCTTCATGAGTTCCTCTCTGTAATCAGCCAGCGGTCCGGCCGTCCCGATAGATCACGCCTCGGTAAAATCGGTCGGCGGTGATTTGAGCAGCGGCCGGAAACGGGCTTTATCATTGGACTTCGTATAGGCGTCGTCGGCACTGATACGTCCTTTGTTGTACAGCTCCATGATCGCATCG
>JAAUYD010005980.1_pt1 | contig 11801 bp, 6 predicted proteins | sample 7278101 | NCBI WGS metagenome assembly JAAUYD01 (sample SAMN14350128, study PRJNA611818) | marine sediment metagenome | isolation source: surface marine sediment (0.6m) | place: French Polynesia: Moorea | collected 2018-08 | reverse complement strand
CGAAATTTGTTGATCTGGTGGGCCGCGGGATGCGCGCGGCCGACCGCGACGGCTGTAAGCTCGCCGTGTTTGCGGTCGGGTTTTCACGGTTTCGATTGGTTGTCGAAGCAATGGGGCAAGAGCAGGCCAACAACGTTCTGGCCGAGATCGGCAACAGGATGGCGACCTGTGTCGGCGAGTCGGAGGCCCCGTTTGACGCCCCGCAGCGCGGTCTGCGTACCGCGGCAATCGGCATGCTGGATTCCTTCCGCTTCGGCCTGATGCTCACGGTGTATGACGACGAATCACTGTCAATATTCCAGCAACGGTTGCTGGAGACTCTGGCACGTCCCATACAATTGATGGGTCAGATGGTGAATTTGTCGGCGTGCCTGGGTATTGCGGTGTATCCCCAGGATGCGGAAGAGGTCGATCAGCTGCTGCAGCGGGCGGACAATGCAATGCGGGACGCGCAGAGTCGAGGCGGTGGTTTCCGCTACTATTGCGCGGAGACCGATCGCGCCGCTGCCCGCAGGCTCAGAATCGAGCACCTGTTACACGAGGCGCTCGACCGCGAGGAGCTTACGCTCGCCTACCAGCCCATCCTCGACGTTGCCTCCAACGAAGTCGTTGCACTCGAGGCCCTGCTACGCTGGCAGCAGGCAGATGGAAGTTATATCGGACCGGAGGAGTTCGTCACGATAGCTGAGGAGTCGGGGCTCATGTTGCGGACCGGCGAGTACGTGCTGTCGCGTGCCTGCCAGAGAACGGCAGCGTGGCGCGCTGCCGGCATTGAGTTATCGCATGTCTGCGTGAACGTGGCCAAAGTGCAGCTGATGAGCCCGGACTTCGTGGTGGCAGTGCAGCGTATTCTCGCCGAAAACCAACTCGATCCGGGCTCGCTTGAGCTCGAGATTAGCGAGCGAGGCGTATTGTCCGGTGATTACCAGATTATCGCGCATCTGCAGGAGCTCAAGAATCTTGGCGTCAGGCTGTCGATCGACGATTTCGGGACCGGTGATTCGGCGATTGCCTATCTCAAGGAACTGCCGGTGGACGCGTTGAAAATCGATCGTTCCTACATCGCAGGCTTTGGCGGAGATGGCAAACACACGGCGATAGCGTCAGCGATGGTCGCTCTCGGGCAGCGCCTGGACCTCACCGTTGTTGCCGAAGGGGTCGAGTCGGTTGAGCAGCTCGATCTGCTGCGCGAACTCGGCTGCGACTGCTACCAGGGTTTTCTGGCGGCGAAGCCGATGGCGCACGATGCTGTCCCGGATTTCCTGGCGACGCACCGCCAAGCTGGCCGCGTAGACTCGATTTAACCCCACCATTATTTGAACTGCGTCACACTTTTCGGCGCAGCGCCCGTGCACCTGTCCGGGCGCTAATTCGCTGGGTATTGCCTAATACCACCCCACGAATCTTGGGGTGGACAAGCATGAAGAAGTCGTCACAGACCGGTGTATACCAGCCATGCGATTGATTAGTCGAATAAGAACAGCGCGCGGCCTGACTGCAATCGCCGTCGCGTTGCTGATATGCGCCGTGTCGGCCCCTGTGGCAGTTGCTGCGACGGAAAAAAGTCATCCGATGCGATTCGGGCATCTGTCACTCGATGACGGTTTGTCACAGAGCAACGTGCTTGCGGTCATCCAGGACTCCGACGGCTTCATGTGGCTGGCAACGGAGAACGGCCTGAATAGTTATGACGGCTACGAATTCCGTCACTTCAAGCGTGAGCGCGGCAACCCGCAGGCGCTCAGTAACGATTTTATCTTCGCCGTCGCAGAAGGTAGCGACGGCAGCCTCTGGCTGGGCACCAACGGCGGCGGTCTGGCCAACCTCGACCGCAAGAGCGGCATCGTTCGGTCGTACCGCCACGACGCGGCGGACCCCAACAGCATCGCAAGCAACATCGTGCGCAGCGTACACGTCGACAACAAGGGATTTGTGTGGATCGGCACGCGCGGCGCGGGCCTCGATCGCTTCGATCCGGTCACGCAGGAATTTACCCATATCGATCTGGGCGATGTCGATACCAGTGGCAGAGTTTTCGCAATCAGTGCGGGTGCGGATGGCGCTCTCTGGGTCGCGGGCGATCATGGGCTCGTGAGAGTCGACCGCGAGAACGGCGATGCGACGAATTTCGCGATGGAGCTGGGCGCGCTCGCCGAGCATAGCGTGCGCGCCGCGGTTGAAGACAGCAATGGCCGGCTCTGGGTGGGTACCTACGGCGGCGGCATTGCGAGGTTCGACGCAAAGGCCAATTCCTTCGAAGTATTCGCGCATGATGCCAACGATCCGTCGACGCTGTCCGACGATCGTGTAACGGTTCTCTTCGAGGACGACGCAAACCGCCTGTGGGCGGGCACGACAGCCGGCCTGAATCTCGTCAATCGCGAGACGGGCGATGTTGTTCGCTACGTGGCGGATAACGCCGACGCAACAAGCCTTAGCGACAACGATATTTCGTCGATCTACCAGGACCGTAACGGTCTGTTGTGGATAGGGACGAAGTCACACGGCATCAACAAGTGGAATCCGAGCTCATGGCTGTATGGCTATGAGCCGGCAAAAAACGTCCCGGCAGAGCGCAATCGTGAGCCGAATGTGATGGCGTTCATCGATGACGGGGCTGGCACGTTGTGGCTCGGCACGTTTGGCGACGGACTGAATGCAATTGACCGCGAGAGCGGCGAGGTTACGCGATATCGCGCAGAAGCGAGTGGTTCATTGAAGATCGCGGGCGATCGTGTCATGAGTCTCATGCGAGATCGTCATGGTCGTATCTGGGCCGGAACCATGATGAATGGCATCACGCGTCTCGACCCGACAACGGGCGCGACCACCAACTTCCGACACGTTGACGGCGACGCCGGTTCGCTGAGTGCGAACGGCATTATGACCATGTACGAAGACCGCTTCGGCATGGTCTGGATCGGCACGTTTGGCGGCGGCATCAATCGGTACGATCCCGCCGACGACAGCTTCACCCACTTCAAACCGGATGCAGACGATCAGAACTCGGTCAGCAGCTCACGCATCACGAGCATCGGTGAGGATGCCGACGGCAACTTGTGGATCGGCACCGACGGTGGCGGTCTCAACCTGTTCGACCGCGAGCAGGAACGCTTCTACCATTTCGCCCACGATCCGGAAGATGTCACAACACTGGCGGCCGATACGGTCTACGCGGTCAATATCGATGCCGACGGTAACGTCTGGGTCGGTACCCAGGGCGGCGGCCTTGATCGCGTCGTCGGCGACAGCAGCAGTCCGGCAGCGATAACTTTCGCGAACATTTCGGAGAAAGACGGGCTCGCCAATGACGTCGTCTACGGTGTGCAGTTCGACGACAGCGGTCGTGTCTGGGTAAGCACCAACTATGGCATCAGCCGCTACAACCCGAAAACCGGCGAAATCAAGAACCTCCATCGGACCGACGGTTTGCAATCGGAGGAATTCAACTTCGGCGCTCACTACCGCAGCGACAGCGGAGAGCTGTTCTTCGGCGGCCACAACGGTTTCAACTCCTTCAAGCCAGATGACATCCGGGCATCCGCGGTTGCGCCGCTCGTGGCGCTGACCGGGTTCTTCCGCGGCGGCGACTCCAGCAGGTCCGATCTGCCGATGGACGACACCGATTCGGTGGAGCTCAGCTGGAAAGACGACCGGGTGACGTTCGAGTTCGCCGCAATGGACTTCGCGGCCCCCGAGCAGAACCGATACATGTACAAGCTCGAGGGCTTTGACAAGGAATGGATTGATCTCGGTGGCCGTCGTCGTGCGACCTACACAGACCTGGACGATGGCAACTACCTGTTGCGCGTAAAGGCAGCAAACAGCGAAGGCGTATGGAACGAGTCGAGCTTTGCGCTCCCGGTCAAAGTCGCAGCGGCGCCCTGGGATACCTGGTGGGCCTATCTTGGCTATGCCGCGCTGTTCATCCAGCTTGTGGTGGGACTGTGGCTTGGCCATCGGCGCCGGATCGATCGCGAAGAGGAGTACAGTCGCCGTCTCGAGAATGAAGTGAACTCGCGCACAGAGGATCTGCTGAGCCGCAACAAACAGCTGTCGGTTCTGAACAAAGCCCTGCAGGAAAGTAGCCTGAGCGATCCATTGACCGGGCTGCGCAATCGCCGCTTCGTGTTCGAGGAGGTCTCGCGAGACTTTGACCTGGCGAAGCGTCGCCTGGACAACGAGCGACTCGGCGTCGACACGATCGATATGTCCGAGCTTGTCTTCATGATGATCGACCTCGACAACTTCAAGCCGATCAACGACACGTACGGACACGCCGCCGGTGACGAGATGTTGCTGCAACTGCGCGACGTCCTGCTGGATATCTGCCGTCGCTCCGATTTCGTGATTCGGTGGGGGGGTGACGAGTTCGTCGTGATCTCCAAGCAAACACACAAGAATGAGGCAGAGCATGTCGCCGAACGTATCCGTGCAAGCATCGCGGGCAGCAACTTCAAGTTGAGCGATGGGCAGATCGTCCGTACGACCTGTTCGATCGGCTTCGCAGCGTATCCGCTGTTCCGCTCCGCTGCCGACGAGTCGAGCCTCGACCAGATCATCAGTCTCGCTGACGGCCTGATGTACGAGGCAAAGAAACATCGCAATGCCTGGGTCGGCATGCTGGGTCCGAACGACGCGATTGCGAGTTTCGAACCCGACGAGACTCTCGAGCCCACATCATTACTCTTCCGTGCACGCCGCGCGGGCACCATGCGCACGCATTCGCGCGACACAATCGAGCAGGAAGCACCCCTGCGCATCAAACACGCAGGCTGAGGTGACAAGAATGAACCAGAACACATCGAAGAAAGCGACTTCCACCATGGTACGCAGTACTGGATTTGTTGCCGTAGCCACCGCTGTTGCCATCGCAGTGGTTTCCCTCGGTCCGCGCGCAGAACGCGTCGACGCAGTACCGGGAATGGTAGTGTCGACACCGGCGAACGAGGCCATCGGCGCGACTGAAACGGGCGCACGCCAGTACGAGATCGCCGCCGCCCGGCCGGCGCAGTCGGGCATCGACGGGCAATGGTTGCCGGCAGCGCCGACCAGGTTGGTGGAGGCCAACGGAGTATCGCCGTCTGGGCGGACGGTCGCGCATGGAGCAGTTACAAGCGAGCCGCGCGCGGATGCCGCGCCGGACCGGCCGCGCCCTGTCACACCACAGGACAAGATGAGCGGACCGGTTGCAGCTTTGCTCGCCGCTGGCGGCAACGGAGACGCAGAACTCGTGGTTCGCTACAGCGAACGCCCGGAGCTGTTCGACGATGAACTCGTCGCCGAACTCGGCGGCGAAGTCCTGCGCAGCTACGATCATCTCGAGATGCGTGCGATTCGGCTGCCGGTCGCGTCCCTCGAAGGACTGGCCTCTGACGAGAATGTGGACTGGCTGTCGCTCGATGAACCGGTCGGAACAATGTCAGTATCGTCCCGCGGAGCCGCCAACATTCCGGATTCAACCTCGGCAAATCTCGGCTACACGGGCAGCGGTGTTGGCATTGCCATCCTCGATACCGGCGTTTCGCACCACGGCGATCTCGGTGACAATGTTCTGCAGTACTCATTCTTGAACGGCGCATACCCGTTACCCGAAATCGCAAATGGGGCGCTGGTGAATCCGCGTAACGCCGCTCGTAGCGACATGTACGGCCATGGCACACATGTCGCCGGCCTGATTACGGGCAGCGGCGAGTTCTCAAATGGCGACTACAAGGGCGTTGCGCCAGGCACAACGGTCCTGTCGCTGCAGGTTCTCGATAAGGACGGTAGCGGCTCCATGTCCGATGTCATGGCCGCGATGGACTGGCTCATGACCTATGGTCAGCACTTCAACGTGCGCGTCGTCAATCTGTCGCTCGGCAAGGGGATTTCCGAGTCGAACACGACCGATCCGCTGGTACTCGCGGTCGAGGAGCTATGGGATGCCGGACTCGCCGTAGTGGTTTCGGCCGGCAACGACGGTTACTCCGGCAGCATGACGGTCACGAGTCCGGGCAACTCGCGCAAAGTCATCACGGTCGGATCGGTGACCGATAACGGTACTGGTCTGGATTACGGCGACGACTACACCTCGTCGTTCTCATCGCAGGGCCCGACCATTGGTGACTACGTTCTCAAGCCCGATCTGCTGGCGCCCGGCAATCGAGTCGTCGGCTCCGTCGACAAGCAGTCGAAGCTCGCCAGGCTGTTGAGCAAGCGGCTAAAGGCCTGCAAGAAGTCGTCGGATGCCGAGTGCGGCGACAGCACCTACCTCGAATTGTCCGGAACCAGCATGGCGGCGCCTATGGTCAGCGCAACCATTGCCCTGATGCTCGAGAAGGATCCGACACTGAGCCCGGCGACGGTCAAGGCACGCCTGATGCGCTCGGCTCGCAAGATCGATGCGGACCCGACCGACGCTGGTGCGGGCATTCTCGATGCAGATGCGGCACTCAACGAGAGTGGCTTCGTTTCCGGTGATGCGCTTTCGCCGCTCATCGTGTTCGATGACGCCAGCAGTATGGTGCTGATCGAGGATACGGGGTCACTTTGGGGGGACGATCTTTGGGGAGCTGCCTACCTGTTCTACAACGGCATCAACTGGGCCAGCGGCGCGAGCTACACCGACGAGAGCGGCGTATCGGCGAACGGCTATATGTGGACTGACGGTGACGTTACCGCCAAAGGATACATGTGGACGGGCGGCATCGAGGCGAAAGGTTACATGTGGACCGGCGGACTCGAAGCGGAGTCGCTGCTCAATGCCGGTGATGAAGACACGTACTTCCTGAACGACGACGGACCGACGCCCTAGCCCAGAAACCGCGGTCTGTTCGAAGGCCAAAAACTCCGCCACGCGTGGAGCGACTGTGGCAAGCTAACTGCCATGGACTTCGAACATTCCGCGAAAGTGAAGGCGTTGCGGCAGCAGTTGCTCGCCTTCATGGATGAGCACATCTATCCCAACGAACAGCGCTTCGCCGAGCAGATTGACGCCGGCAATCGCTGGGAGTCGCCGGCCGTGCTGGCCGACCTCAAGACCAGGGCGCAGGCCCAGGGACTCTGGAACCTGTTCCTGCCCGTGACCTACGGCGACTTCAGTCCGGGTCTCACCAACCTCGAATACGCACCGCTGGCCGAGATCATGGGCCGCGTGCTGTGGGCACCCGAAGCCTTCAATTGCAGCGCCCCCGATACGGGCAATATGGAAGTGCTGGCCCGCTATGGCAACGCCGAGCAGCAGCATGAATGGTTGACGCCATTGATGCGCGGCGAGATTCGCTCTGCATTTTGTATGACCGAGCCTGGCGTGGCGTCGTCAGACGCGACGAACATAGAGACGTCGATTGTGCGCGATGGCGACGACTACGTGATCAATGGACGAAAATGGTGGTCGAGCGGTGCCTGCAATACCCACTGCAAGATCCTCATCGTCATGGGCAAGACCGACCCGGACAATGACAATCGTTATCGGCAGCAGTCGATGATTCTCGTGCCGATCGACACTGAGGGGGTGGAAGTGGTTCGACCGCTCACCGTGTTCGGGTTCGACGACGCGCCGGAAGGCCATGCCGAGGTTAACTTCAACGACGTCCGCGTACCCGCAGGCAACCTGCTGTTGGGCGAGGGACGCGGTTTCGAGATTGCCCAGGGCCGCCTCGGGCCGGGGCGCATCCACCACTGCATGCGACTGATCGGCCTTGCGCAACGCGCGCTCGAGGCAATGTGTGTACGCGCCGAGACGCGTGTCGCTTTCGGTCGACCGCTGTCAAAGCAGCAATCGGTGCGTGAAGACATCGCGCGCTCTGCGTGCGAGATAGAACAGGCAAGATTACTGACGCTCAAAGCTGCGGAGCGCATGGACAAAGGCGGCAACAAGGCGGCCAAGGACCTGATTGCGATGATCAAGATTGTCGCGCCGGTCATGGCTTGCACGGTCATTGATCGTGCCATCCAGGTGCATGGCGGCGCGGGGGTCTGCCAGGATTTCTTCCTGGCGCGCGCCTACACGGCCGCCCGCACGATCCGTTTGGCCGATGGCCCGGACCAGGTGCACATGATGCAGCTAGGGCGCAATCTCGCCGCCGCAGCTGCGGCGCAGCTGCAAGACTGATTGTCGTGTCAAACTTCGCCGGCAAGGTCGTACTGATCACGGGTGCCGCCAGTGGCTTTGGACGCCTCCTTGCCGAGAAGCTCGCGGCTCGCGGCGCGAAACTTGCGCTGGGCGACCTCAATGCAGACGGAGTCAAGGCCGTGGCTGCCGCGCTGGACGCTCCATGCATTGCCGGTAGCTGCGACGTGCGGGCTGAGCAGCAGGTTGCTGACTTCGTCGCGAAGACGGTGTCGGAATTCGGCCGCATCGACATCGCAATCAACAATGCCGGCATCGGAACGCCGCTGAAAAGCCTCGTCGAGACCACCGAGGAGGACATGGACATCAACTTTGCCGTGAATGCCAAGGGTGTGTTCTTTGGGATGAAGTATCAGATCCCCGCGATGCTCGAGCAGGGCGGTGGCGCCATCCTGAACGTTGCGTCAATGGCTGGCATCCACGGTGCGTACAAGATGACGCCCTACGTTGCTGCCAAGCACGCGGTTGTCGGCATCACCAAGACGGCCGCACTCGAGTACGCGCGCAACAACGTCCGCGTGAACGCCATCTGTCCGTATTTCAGTCCGACACCCCTCGTGACAGAAGGTATCGATCCCGAGGTGCAGGCCATGGTGGCCAACGGTGCGCCGATGAAACGCCTCGGCACGCCTGAGGAGATGGTCGACGCGATGCTGCACATCGTTGATCCGGACAATAGCTACATGACCGGCCAGGCGATCGCCGTCGACGGCGGGGTATCGGCGATCTGAGTTACTTCAGCCAGACGACGTAAACGCCGCGCATCGTCGCGCAGCGCTTGTCATCGTGAAACGTCTCAACATTGACAGCGAAACGAATACGGCCGGTATCGCCATCTTTCAGCCGCCTGCGCACCGCATTGAACTCGTCTGCATCGACTCGTGCCCGAACCGTCAGTAGCCCGCGCGCCGGCCGTTCAAACGTCATGTCGTTCTTGAATACGACGATCTCGGAATTATGGATGCCGTCGTCGATACAACCGAGCGTTGCAACCGCCCAGCCGCCAAACAGGCAAATGCTCGCGATGCTGCCGCCGAAGGCGGTGCCCTTGTTATTGATGTTCGGAGCGAGCGGAGCCTCCATTGTGAGCGTCAGGTCACGGTAGCCGACGAACGACAACTCCATGGCCGTCAGCAGCGGGATGTCGCGCCGGCAATCGGCTTCGAATTGGGGCAGGTCGATCACTGATGTTTCTCCAGGGCCTGGTCCAGCGCGGCCAGCGCGATGTCCGCATGTTCGGTTGCAAATATCAGGGGAGGCCTGAATTTCACCGCGTTGCGCCGCTCGCCGATCAACGCGACGAGTACGCCGGCTTCGCGCATCGACTCGACGATCTCGGCAGCCTCGTCCGCGGCCGGCTCTTTCGTAAGGCGGTCACGCACCAGGTCAACGGCCAGGAACAGGCCTTTGCCGCGTATATCGCCTATCAAAGCATGTTTGTGTGCCAGCCGCCGCAGACCTGCTCGCAGGTAGTCACCACTGGAACGCACATTGTCGAGCAAATTGTCCTGCTCGACGATCTCGAGCACGGTCTTGCCCACGGCAGCGGAAACCGGGTTGCCGCCAAACGTATTGAAATAGCCGGACTCACGAGCAAATTCAGCCGCGATTTCCGGGGTGGTGACAACGACCGCGAGCGGGTGACCCGCGCCGATCGGTTTGCCCATGGTGACAATGTCCGGGACGACGCCAGAGTCCATGAATCCCCACCAATGGTCGCCCATGCGGGTCAGGCCGGCCTGCACCTCGTCACAGACGACCAGTGCACCTGCGGCCCTGACCTTTTCATGTACAAGCTGCTGGTACTCGGGCGGCGGCGTGTGCACGCCTGCCGCATCGTAGATGGAGTCAATGATCATCATTCCCGGTTTGTGGCCGGCATCTGCAAGTTCTTCGATGGCACCGTCGACGAGATTCGCATACTTGTCGATGTAGTCCGGATCCTCAGCGCCGTACGGCCCGCGATAGACATCGGGGGGTCGCACGTCCGCAACGAAGTCCGGTTTCCGGCGTTTGCGGGTGAAGCCGGGAGATAGCTCCGAGACAAGGGTCGAATTGCCGTGGTAGGCACCGTGTGTACAGATCGCGCCATCGTTGCCGGTAACCGCGCGCGCAATCCGGTAGGCCAGGTCGTTCGCCTCGGTGCCCGTGCAGACAAGCGTGCACACCGACAGGTTATCGGGCAACGTCGCGGTCAGCATCTCGGCGTATTCGATAATGGCGTGGTGCAGGTAACGTGTGTGGGTATTGAGCGTTGCCGCCTGCCGGGACAGTGCGTCGATGACCTCGGGTCGGCAATGTCCGACTGACGGTACATTGTTGTAACAGTCGAGATAACGCCGGCCGTCATCGTCGTACAACCAGACGCCTTCGCCGCGCACGATGTACAAGGGCTCGCGATAGAAGTGACTATAGGCCGGGCCAAGCGCGCGGTGCCGACGTTCGACCAGTTGCTCGTTTCCCATCTGCCTGCCGTTCCCCGTAATTGCCATGATTATGGAAGAGACGCAGTGTGCCATGCGTTGACGCGCGACGCGCGCTGACGCTACAACGTGGCATGGACAGGACTGTCGGCATCATTTGCGGAATGAGCCCTGAGGTAACCGTGGATTTCATGGGCCGGTCTTCGAGCCCGGGTCGAAATAGGCAGAGATTTGAGCCCCGGGTAGAAATAAGCCCAAGAAACCGCAATTTCATCCGTGAGATAATGCAAAGCTAGCCCAGACAACGACAGAAACAGGGTCATCGCCATGTCAGAAGCATTGAAATCCGCCGGCGCCGACTGGTCGCTGAGTGATCCCAGCCTCATCCGCACCCAGGCATACATCAACGGCAAATGGGTCGACGCCGATAATGGCGCCACGTTTCCCGTCTATAACCCGGCAAGCCATGAGCTGATTGCCAATGTTGCGAGCGTCGGCGCCGCCGAAACGCGTCGCGCTGTCGAGGCTGCCGAAGTCGCGCAGAAGGCGTGGGCGAAGAAGACCGCGATGGAGCGTGCAGCGATCCTCAAAAGATTGAATGACCTGCTGCTCGAGAACCTCGAAGATCTGGCGATCATCATGACGGTCGAGCAGGGCAAGATCCTGGCGGAGTCACGCGGCGAGGTGGCCTACGCCGCATCCTTTATCGAGTGGTTTGCCGAAGAGGGCAAACGTGTCTACGGCGATGTGCTGCCGCTACCGCAGCCGGGTCGTCGAGGCATCGTGATCAAACAACCGGTAGGCGTCTGCGCTGCAATTACGCCGTGGAATTTCCCGGCCGCCATGCTGACCCGCAAAGCAGCGCCGGCGTTGGCGGTGGGATGCGCAATGGTCGCAAAGCCACCGCACGAAACGCCGTTGTCGATGTTGGCGCAGGCCGAACTGGCTCACCGTGCCGGCCTGCCCGCAGGACTGCTTAGCATTTTGCCGGCTGAGCATTCAAAGCCGGTCGGGGACGAGATGTGCAGCAACCCGATCGTACGCAAGCTGACGTTCACGGGTTCGACAGGTGTCGGCAAGCTGCTGACGAAGCAATGCGCCGACACACTGAAGCGACTGTCGATGGAGCTGGGCGGTAACGCGCCGGTCATCGTGTTCGAGGACGCAGACCTGGAGCTTGCGGCAAAAGGCGCGGCTGCGTCGAAATATCGCAACTCGGGCCAGACCTGTATCTGCGCCAATCGAATTCTCGTTCAGGACACCGT
>JAAUYD010223855.1_pt1 | contig 11807 bp, 12 predicted proteins | sample 7278101 | NCBI WGS metagenome assembly JAAUYD01 (sample SAMN14350128, study PRJNA611818) | marine sediment metagenome | isolation source: surface marine sediment (0.6m) | place: French Polynesia: Moorea | collected 2018-08 | reverse complement strand
TAAGCAATACACATGGTTTTCTCTTCCCACCCTTCCCCCTCTTCCCTCTCTTCCCCATCCCTCTCTCAACAGATAAATTTGTTAACCGAGCAGTATTGCCCTGCCTCCTGGATCTCCCTGGAGCTTCCTCTGCTCACCTTATCTTAACGTATGGTATTCAACAGGATTTCATATAATGATAGGCAGGAGGCTCCGAGAGGTGCTAATAAGTAGATAAAAATATAGTTAAACCTGCTCATATCTTTAGGAACCTAGCTAAACTGAGAGTAGAACAGCTAGGTAGAACATGAAATATGTCACCCCCAAAGAAGCCTGCAACTACCTTGGAGTCTCCATCTCAACTCTTAGAAGGTGGGATAAAGAAGGGAAAATCAAATCTATTAGAACACCGGGAGGACAAAGAAGGTTCTGTATCCTTGAATACGAGCAGAAAGCTAAACCCACTATTCTCTATGCAAGAGTCTCTACCCATTGCCAAAAAGATGACCTTGAAAGACAAGCTGAATTTTTGCGTCAAGCATACCCAAATGCAGAACTTATACGGGAGATTGGAAGCGGACTCAATTTTAGGAGGCGAAAGTTTATCGCCATTTTGGAACGAATTTACCAAGGAGATATCGGACGCTTTGTCTGCGCCTACCCCGACAGAGCCGTCAGATTTGGCTTCCCACTTATTGAGTGGCTCTGCGAGCAGGCAGGCTGCGAACTCGTGGTTCGATAGGGAGCGTAACCTCTCTCCCTCTCAAGAACTCGTTGAAGATATCCTGTCCATCCTCCACTGTTTCTCTGGGAGGCTTTACGGACTGCGAAAATACAAAAAGCAAGTGCAACAAGCGATACAAGACAAAAGCGAGAAACCAGACGAAAAAATTGACCCCCAACGCTGTGTTGAAGATCAGGGTATATCCATCTAAAGAACTTCATCGGGTGTGGAAATCTTGGTTAGCTGGTTATCGATGGGTTTACAACTGGACAATTGCCTCTCTTGTGTCAGATCCCCATCAATCAGCTTATAGTCTACAGTCAAAGTGCAGAAAGAGCGAGAAACCAGATTGGTTAAATTGCTTACCAGGACATCAATTACAAGAGGCGGTTGCTGATGCAGTAGATGGTTTTAAACAGGCCCTAAAAAATAAAGGAACAGCTAAGTTTAAATCTTGTCGAGCTTTTTCTCAAGTTATTAAATTCAAAGCAGGAAACTTTAAAAATGGGACTTGGTATAGTCGAAAAACCAAAGGGTTAAGTTTTAAATCTTCCTTGCCTATCCCCTCTTATTGTGCTTATGGGACACAATTGGTTTATCAAAAAGGGAAGTGGTTTGGTTGTTTTCCAGAGTACAGAGACATAAATTCAACTAAGTGTAATCAAGTCATAGCATTAGATCCGGGCAATAGAGCTTTCTTGACTGGTTATGACGGAGAAATTGTCTTAGAAGTGGGCAAGAAAGATATCGGCAGAATCAATCGACTGGCAACGCATCTTGACCAATTAATGAGTAAAATCAGCTCCATCAGCAGCAAGCGTCAACGTTTTAAAATGCGAATTGCAGCACGACGCAAAAGAAGTAAAATTCAAAACTTAGTCAAGGATTTACATAGCAAACTCAGCCGTTTTCTGGTGGATAATTATAAAGTTATCTTTTTACCAACTTTTGAAACCAATCAAATGGTTTTAAAACAAAGTAGAAAGATTCGGTCAAAAACGGCTCGTAATATGCTGAGTTGGTCTCACTATAAATTTGCTCGCCATCTAACACAAATGGCTAACCGTCATAACACTTTAGTGGTTAGATGCAACGAATCTTATACTTCCAAAACCTGTCCAAATTGTGGTCATATTCATGATCGTTTAGGTGGTAACAAGAAGTTCAAGTGTCCTGAATGCGGTTTCACTGCTGATAGGGACACAAATGGCGCACGAAACATTATGATTCGTGCTTTGCAGGCAACTGCCTTCACCATTACCGGTGATGATGTACCTAGCTTAAGTTTACTCAGTTATGAGTAGGTTTGAGAAGGTTAAATGTTGCACATGAGTAATGCTATATTTCAGATAAAAGGGGTAAGATGGTAACATCCACCTCAACCCCTAAGACGGTTAACCAACCCTTCCTTCTCTACTATTGAGAGGGTAAAATCACCTTGTCGATAACATGAATAACCCCGTTACTGGTCATGATGTCGGCTTTAACTACCGTTGCATCATCGATCATAACAGTTTCCCCTAGGCCAACTTCAATGTCGCTACCTTGAACGGTTTTCACTTGACCTGCTTCGAGGTCACTGGATGTGACCACACCTGGGACAACATGATAAGTTAAAATAGCCTTTAATTTGTCCTTATTTTCGGGCTTCATTAACTCTGTCAGGGTTTCTTCCCCTAACGCTGCAAAAGCTTCATCAGTGGGAGCAAACACCGTGAACTTATCTTGCCCAGACAAGGTCTCTGATAACTCGGCCGCCTGAACCGCAGCTACTAAAATTTGAAACCCCCCAGTAGCCATGGCGGTTTCTACAAGATTCATCTCAGCTTGATCGCTTTGTTTTTCCATGGACATTTCATCATTATCGATGTCCATTTCCTTATCTTCAACGGTGTCAGACATCTCATCATCGATGTCCATTTCCTTGTTTTCAACGGTGTCAGACATCTCATCATCGATGTCCATTTCCTTGTTTTCAACGGTGTCAGACATCTCGTCACCGATATCTGTTTCTTTGTCGATGACTTCCGTTTCTGTCTCAGACGTTTCTACTTCCATTGTTTCTGCAACTGCTGGAGAAACGGAGAAACCAAGAGCTAAGAGTATACCTAATAAGACAGAAAAGGATTTTAACCCATTCATTAAATTCAGTTGTTTGATCATAGTTTTCCTTATGTAAAGTTAAGTATGAGGATAACTGTTGTTTAAGGTGACAAAAGAAAGTTAAGATTGCGATAAAGTGGCCTTGTTTTGATATGGAGCAGGGGGAATTTGAGGAGTGGGAGCTTTTGGAGACAAGGGAGCAGGGGGAGCAGAGGGAGCAGGGGGAGCCAAGGGAGATAGGGGAGATAGGGGAGACAAGGGAGACTATGACTTCCCACACTCCCCTCTCTCCCCACCCTTCCCACACTCCCTATCACCCCATCACCCCACCCTTCCCACACTTCCCACACACTCTTTCACCCCATCACCCCGTCACCTTATCACTCCCCACACTTCCCCCTCTTCCCACACACTCTTTCACCCCATCACCCCGTCACCTTATCACTCCCTATCACCCCGTCACTCCATCACCCTCTCACTCCTTATCTCAAGACTCAGATGCGGTGACTGTCTCGTTTTCCCGTTTCACGCGACGAATGGGTAAATTGGCAATTAACGCTGTCATCCGTTGATCACTCTCTAGGGAAAATTCCATTTCCTCCGGATCAATATCCACATAACGGTTAACCACTGTTAAAATTTCAGCCCGCATTGCTTCGAGCATTTCGGGATTTAATCCTGCGCGATCGTGGGCTAAAATAAACTTAAGACGGTGTTTGGCTTCATCGCCACTTTTGGTCTGAGTTTTCCAGGGAAATATTTTTTCAAGAAGATCAAGAATCATGGGTTTAACTAGGATCAATAACAGGGTTTACTTTTTGAAAATACTGAGAAGACGAGTGATGAGGTTGTCATCAGCTGCCATAAAATCAACAAAAGGAATCTCTTTTCCATTTAATCGTTGGGCAATATTAGTAAAGGCCAAACTGGGAAGAGAAGGGGTTTCTTCTAATACCAAAGGTTCTCCTTTATTAGTGGAAATAATAATCCGTTCATCGTCAGGAACAATACCCAACAAAGGAACCACCAATAAATCTAAAATATCCTCTACCCCAATCATTTGATTGAGTTGGATCATTTTGGGTTTAATGCGATTAACAATGAGATGAATTTTTTTAATATCTTCGCTTTCTAACAACCCCACAACCCGATCAGCATCCCGTACCGCTGCCATTTCAGGGGTGGTGACAATGATGGCTTCTTGTGCCGGAGAAATAGCGTTGCGAAACCCCATTTCAATGCCGGCAGGACTATCAACTAAAATAAAATCAAACTGTGTATCTAAATCAGCCACCAATTTTTTCATATCATCAGGACTGATGGCTTCTTTGGTACGATTTTGGGCAGCCGGTAAAAGCATTAAATTGGGTTGACGTTTATCTTTAACTAATGCTTTTTCAATGGAACATTCCCCAGATAATACATCAATAGCCGTATAAACAACCCGTTGTTCGAGTCCCAAGAGTAAATCTAAATTTCTTAAACCAAAATCCGCATCTACTAAAGCAATTTTATACCCTAAACGGGCGATGGCCGAGCCTAAATTAGCGGTAATAGTAGTTTTGCCAACGCCCCCTTTTCCAGAGGTAATTACAATAACACGACTCATAATGTAACGCTCAATTATCCAATAGACTTGAATTAAATATTATGCAGGATTAGGGGTGTTTTTTTGAGTCCATCCCCGATCCTTCACAGTAAATGTGTGGGTTTTATTAAAATTAAGGGCAGACCTTAACCGTATGCCTTCGGTGGTCAAATAAGCCACTTCAGCTTCAAATACCTCTGGACTGTCCCCAGGGGGTCGCGCTACGGCTTCACCAATACGTAATTGGGTGGGCTGCATTCGCAACGCCATAATACAACATTCTGGGTTGCCTTTTGCCCCTGCGTGGGCAATACCCCGTAAATGTCCCCATATAATAATATCCCCATCGGCGATCACTTCTCCCCCTGGATTAACATCTCCTTGAATGATAATGGTTCCTGGGTGACGGATGGCGACCCCAGATCGCACTGTGGTTTTGAGATGTAGGGGTTCGGTAAGATTGGTGGGACTGGCCATATCTGTGGGGAAAAGTTCCCGTTTGGGGGTTTCTTGTTCAACGGAATAACCGGCGGTAGCTGCTGTAATGGCGGTTTGACGGCGAGTGGTGAAAACACGGGTTAATTTTAATTCTGCTGCGTCTAACGCTTCTCCAATGTTGTGAAATTGCCGATTATCCAATAAACGATTTTCCACCAATAGATGAACGGGGGTTCCTGGAGTCCAGGTTCCTTTATGATGGTTTAAACAGTATTTTAAGTCCTGTAATAACTCTATCCAGTCTTTGTTCCCCTCTTTGGGTTCGGTGTCTGGCAAAATTAATAGTAGTTTTTTCCCTGCCCTTTTTAGGTGAACTTGGGAATAGGGTTTAGACGTATTGGGATTACCATTAGACAAAGATGGGGTTGACTCACGATTCATAGACTTAAATCTCTCTACATTAAACTTTGAACAATAATAAACCCCCCATCGTGGTAAAGGGGGTTTACCGTTAAGTGTTAAAAGACGATGTTATGTTTCAATTGGTTAAAGAGTAACCGAGTGGCATAAAAGCATAGACGAATTATAGCATCCTTGCCCTTAACCTTCTTTTTGTTCTTCATAACGTCCCATTTGTTTCCTAACTTAACCCCTATTTTCGTATCAAGACGACGAGGCGGTTTAGGACAAATACGGGTAAAACACCAAACATAGAAATGCGATCGCATCATACGCGAATTAAACCATTTACAATTATATGTGAAGTTAAGGTTTGAGATTGAGATAAAGAAAAAGGGAGAGAACCAGAAAACCTTTAAATAAACCTTTAAGATAGATTGAGTTGTGATCTCCACAGACAAAGCAGCGATCGCACAGTAACAGGAAGGAATAAATATCAGTAGAGGACTCTGATTAATTATGGGAAACTACCGCAAAATTTCAGGAGGAATAACAGCCCCCAAAGGGTTTAGAGCGTCAGGAATAGCAGCCGGGTTAAAACCGTCGGGCAAACCTGATTTAGCTTTAATTCTCTCGGAAGTAGATGCGATCGCAGCGGGTGTTTTTACTACGTCTCAGGTACGGGCTGCTTGTGTGGACTATTGTCGCCAAAAATTGCAAGAAAAAGCCAGTGCCAAAGCCATTTTGTGTAATGCAGGCCAAGCGAATGCAGGAACAGGAGAACAGGGGTGGCAAGATGCGGTTGAATCGGCTAACTTAGTGGCTCAAGCTTTAAATATCGCTCCAGAGGCGGTTCTTTTGGCTTCTACGGGGGTCATTGGACAAAAAATGAAAATGGAAGCCTTAAGGTCGGGAATCCCTCAATTAGTGGAAAAGTTGTCGGAAAATGGCAATGAAGCAGCAGCTAACGCCATTATTACTACAGATTTAGTGACCAAAGAGATTGCTTTAGAAACCATGATTGATGACCGTCCTGTGAGGGTTGGGGGTATTGCTAAGGGGTCGGGGATGATTCATCCGAATATGGCAACTATGCTATCGTTTGTGACCTGTGATGCAGCAGTTTCTACAGGGTTATGGCAACAAATGCTAACGGTAGCGGCGAATGAAAGTTTTAATCAGATTACGGTAGATGGAGATACCAGTACCAATGATAGTTTAATTGCTTTGGCCAATGGTCAATCTCGCACTCCAGCCATTACAGATATCAATAGTCACCATGCTCAAACCTTGCAGCAGATGTTAACAGTAGTATGTCAACATTTAGCCAAGGCGATCGCCAGAGATGGAGAAGGGGCGACTTGTTTAGTGGAGGTACAGGTATCGGGTGCGTCGGATGATGAGGCGGCCAGACGCATTGCTAAGACTATTGTTGGGTCTTCTCTGGTTAAGTCTGCTGTGTTTGGTCGTGATCCCAACTGGGGACGTATTGCTGCTGCTGCTGGCCGCGCTGGGGTTATGTTTCATCAAGAGGACTTACGTATTAAATTGGGGGATTATGTAATGATGGAGAATGGACAGCCTTTACAGTACGATCAGGTAGGAGCAAGTAATTATATGAAACAAGCGGCACAAGGAACTTATTTACAAGAGGATACGGTTTTAATCTCCGTTTGTGTTGGCAATGGTTCAGGAAACGGGATCGCTTGGGGTTGTGATTTAAGTTACGATTATGTCAAAATTAACGCTGAATATACGACTTAGTAAGTTAAGAAATAGTCTAACAGACTGTTTATAAATAGAATCTTAAGACGGTAGGGTGGGCAAGTTAAAGACTTATCTAAACTAACTTCATCCTTGGAAACCTTGCCCACCCTACAAAATTCGTTGTTATTATTTCTTTAGGAACAGTATACATCAGTTCTAATGTCTCGCCAATCTGTCAATTCTTCCTGATCAATATCTTGTTTAGCTGACTCGATATCTTCCCATAAATCAGGAATACTTAACAATTCTCGGGTTGCTTCTTCTCTTTCTTGTTCAGCTAAATTAAACATAAACTCATAGACCAGTTCTAAGTTAGGTTCAGATAAGTGATCTATATATTCATTAAGGGATTTTTTAAGATCTTTAACTTTTGACATAACTCAACTTGTAAAATATCAAGTATCTTAATCTTAGCATATTATACTTATAAGGCTGAGAAGAGGATTTCGTTCAATTACAATCTAGTCATTCATTAATTTAGAATTTTTCCAATGTATTTTTAAAGTTTTAGGGGTTGATCTTGTTGATAGTTATCTAAATTGTTGACCAAATAAAGTTCAGCTTTTTGTAATTCTGACCCTAAATACATAGCGTGTTTGACTTCAAGACTCGGACAATGATTGGCAATTTGTTGATAAACTTGTTTAGCAGTTTTCCCTGAATAACAGTTGACTATTTCTCCTGCTCCTGGAGTAATCTGTTCTACTATAATTTGGTTATTTTTAATCGAAATTAAAAAGCTACCACTGGGATCATTATAATTTTTTTTCTGACAAATTTTAGTATATTCTCTATCAATTACTTTATCTGCGTGTTCCCAACAATCACTATAAATATGTGCGCTTTGACTAATAATAATTAGTGGTCCAAATTGAAAATCATGGTGAGATTTTTGATGAATTTGTTCTATAATATGGTGTTGTAATGCTCTTAATCCCATTGCATTTGCTGGCCAAGCTGAAAACATATCGTTACTACGAAAGGTAGCAGTTAAAGATAGTTCATTATCAACTATTCTGACCCAAATATGATTTAAACAAGGGGGACTATCATTATTTTCATAATCTTTAACATCCCAAAGAGACATCACCACTCTAGATGAATCTTTATCACTAATTAATTTATCAATTGCTTGTTGAATTTGATCCCGTCCAAACCAGGATCTTAATCGTTGTCCATAGGTATATTTTACGCCTTCTTTTTGAGGTGCATCATCTAGAATTTGTTCCATATAATCATTAATAAACTCTCGCTTAATGGGTAAATAATTCGGACTGGGAAAGTAAAAATTTAAAGGTTCATCGGTTACAATGGAAGTTAGATCAATTAATTCTTGCCATTGTCCGTATTGAGTGGGTCGAATGGTTCCAGTTGTTTTAATTCGATGCAATATTTTAACCCATGTTTCTGCGATGGTTTTTCCTTCAATACGATGGCCATATCTCGGTCCTGGTAACACAGTTGGAGTGGTTTCTGTTATGGGAAATATTAAGGGTTTTCCCCAAGGTTTTTTATTCTTTTGTTGACTAAATTCTTGAATATAATTGACTGCTTCATTGATAGATTTTGCTTTTTGGTAGTGTAAAGATTGACGTAAATTTTCTAACGCATTAACATCAATTTCTATATCAATATAACCTTTAATATTAGAATTAATAACCCAACTATCTCTACCCGTATCAGTTTTTCCTTGTTTAAATCCTTGTTGCAAAAAGTCCAGTAAACATTGACATCCTCCTGCATTTTTATCTTCTTTGGTAGCATCTAAAATGACCAAAAACCTCACATGAGGATTTCCTAATAAATTACGAATTAAAGGACTTATTCCTCTAGTTGGACTGTATAAGTTTCCAATAACTGCATAGTCTTCTGGGTTTAATTTTTTAGCAACTGTTTGTCTGACTGTCCATCCTGTAATAATGGCTATTTGTCCATGACCACAAATTAATTGGTTGGGTTTATAATGAGGGGTATAAGTGAACTTATAATCAGATGATGTAGGGGTCATTATTTTTTATCAATTTTTACAATCAATATTCTTTTTATACTAACAACTCAATTATAATTTACTAATAATATAAAAGGCTATTTTTAAAGTATATTTTAATATATTCAGAGTTCATACATTGTTATTTAATACTACTGATAACTTTCGTCTAATTATTATCATCTTTGGGAAGATAATCAATGATTAAAACGTTTGTTTTAAGAAAGGGACAAATTTCAGGAAAAGTGTTAATAGGTAAACCTGTTTCTGCTTCAGCATATTTTCTGGCATTTTGATAACATTTATTGAAAATTTGTTCATAATAGGGTTTATAACTAGGACTATCTTCCAAGTCATCTAACATTCTATTACGACGTTCAATAATAGAACGTTTCCAACTTCCTGATCGTTTATTGGGTTGATACTTCCATTTTAAGAGATGAAGTAATAATTGTTCCAAATTACTACGAAATCCTCTTTTTTCGCTTCTTCCCATTGCTTCTATTTCTTCGATTAAATTCTCAATATCCAATTGATCTAATTTATTTTCTTTCAGTAATTTTGCTGTTTCTTCTAACCAAAGGTTAAAGTCAGTTTCATAAAGGGTTTTGACTGTTTTCATCATTATTAATCCTTTTTATATTCTCGTCATCAATAAGATTAAGGTGAGCAATATTTGTGATAAGTTTTTGTGAATATTGCCCACCCTAAAAATAAGTATTAAATATCTTGAGGATTCACAGGAAAATAAAACTCAATTCCTTTATCAATTAAATGCTGATTATTAGCTAAAATTTCCTTTTTGAAGTTCCAAGCTAAAACATAATAGATATCAGGAAGTTCAGTGAGTTCTTTTTCAATGACAATGGGAATGTGCATTCCAGGTGAATAAAGTCCACGTCTCAGTTCATTTTTTTCTACTAAGTAATCGAGGTATTGGGTTCCTACACCAAAATAATTTAACATAGTATTACCCTTAACTGGCGCGCCAAAACCCCAGACAGTTTTACCCTCTTGTTTAGCTTTATCTAAATAGGCTAAATTATCAACTTTCATCTGTTCAATGCGCTTAGCAAAGTCTAAATAAGTCGAGAATTCATTGCTTTTTTCTTCTACTTCTGCTTGACGCATTTTTTGGAGGCGATCGCTTGGATTTTTCTGTCCTTGATGGGTAACAAACCCAATAATTGATCCCCCGTGAATAGGGGATAAATAAGCGTCAAACATGGACAAACCATGACGATTTAATAAAACTTCAATGGTGTTTAAATTATAATATAAGAGATGTTCATGATAGATTTGATCGAAAGCTAAATTATCAACAATTCGTTTCATATAAAGGAATTGCACAACAAAAACACCATCGTCGGTTAATGCTTCTCTGATCCCTTCAGTAACGGAATGGAGTTCTTCTAAATGGAAAAATACCCCCGCTGCATTAATCGCATGAAATTTCCGATCCAGGCGTTTTACCACATCTAAATTAAAGAAATCATTGACCGTGGGAACCCCTGCATCTTGGGCTATTTTTGCAGTGGTTTTTGAAGATTCTACCCCCAAAACATCATAGCCTAATGCTTGAAAATGTTTCAGTTGTGTCCCATCATTAGAACCAATATCTAAAACTGACTTATTGGGAGTATCTTTAAAGAAGCGATCATCTATTTCATAGGCTACATTTTTAAAGTGTTCGCTTAAAGATTTTGTCACTCCAGAAAGATAGGTATGATCCCCAAACATAATCTCTTTTTTAACGGTATAATCTAACTGTACCGTTCCACAATCATGACAGTATAAAACTCGCAACGGATAAAAGGGTTCTTGACCTACTTCTTCGGGTTTTAAGAAGTTATTACACCAGGGTTGATGTCCTAAATCAATGGCTAATTCTAAATGAGTTGAATCACAAACACGACAAATAGTATTCAAAGTTAATTTTCTCTCCTAGTTAATTAAATATAGCGTTTCCTGGACTCATGAGGTACACCTAATAGCGGTTTTCAATTGGGTGTATCAATATTCTAGTTAAGTTGAGTGTGGGGAGTGTGGGGAGAATTTTTATTTTCATCGTTAATCTATTGAGATGAAAACTGATCTAATATTCAACTCCTGACTCCTGACTCGGAGACTCCTAAAACTAAAAGAGTTTGTACCTCACAAGTATGGGAACTACTATATGTCTTCAAGTATTAAAGCATTTCGTTGGAATTTTCTCCAGCATAAGTAACTTTTTTCTGGCGATCAACATGACCATTTTGCTGATTAAATGAAAATCCTAATCTTTCCCGTACTAAATATAGGGGACGGCGTTTATGTTCACGGTAAATGCGGCCAATATATTCACCAATGACTCCTAAAAAGACCAATTGAATGCCACCAATAAATAAAATAGCAATAAAAGAAATTGTCCATCCAGGAACCCAACTCAAAGTAAAAAATCGTACAAATAAAGCATAAATAATCCCAATAATAGACAAAGCAACGGTTAATAAACCGGCCCAAATTGCTAATCTTAAAGGAACCAAAGAAAAGGATAAAATCCCATCGACTGCAAAGCGAATCATTTTAAAAAGAGGATACTTACTCACTCCTGCTAAACGGGGACTACGTTGATAAGGAACCGCAACTTGACGAAACCCCACCCAACTCACCATCCCTCGCAAAAAGCGATCGCGTTCCGGCATCATTTTTAACGCTTCTACCACCCGACGATCCATCAAACGAAAGTCTCCCGTATCGAGGGGAATCGGAACATCAGACAAACCATTCATAATGCGATAGAATGCTTTTGCACTCCAGAGTTTAAAGGGGGTTTCTCCCTG
>JAAUYD010007580.1_pt1 | contig 11808 bp, 14 predicted proteins | sample 7278101 | NCBI WGS metagenome assembly JAAUYD01 (sample SAMN14350128, study PRJNA611818) | marine sediment metagenome | isolation source: surface marine sediment (0.6m) | place: French Polynesia: Moorea | collected 2018-08 | reverse complement strand
AATGGTTCTGCTAACATTGGACGTAAAAGTAAAGCCAATCTCTTTGAGAAGAGAGAGGTATTAGAGGGGCAAATGGCGCGCTCCAAGACGATTCTTTATCGTGTAAAGAATCCCCATCGCCTTGCGTTGGGGTAGTTCAATTCTCAACACTATATTTTTCGATCAATAACAATAACTCTTGTTCTCCAAAGGGTTTGGTGAGGTAATCTGTTGCTCCCATCATACGAGCTCGAATACGCTCAATAAAGCCTTCTTTTCCTGTGAGCATCATGATAGGGGTATATTGAAAAGCTTTTGAATGTCTTAACATGGCACAAATCTCATAGCCATCTAATTTAGGCATGGCAATATCACATAAAATGACATCAGGATTCAGTTCAAATATGAGACTTAATCCTGAGAGGGGATCGGTAATTAGGGAGATTTGATAGCCGTTTTTCGTCAAAATATCTTCTACAGCTTTGCCAATGGACAGATCATCATCAATACATACCACGTGAGGCTTATGTTTGGTCGTGGGGTCCCTCCAAAGGTTTTTGGTCATAGAGACTGAAGGGGACATCGTCATCACTGGATGTAACCATCCTCTCTCAACGTAAGGATAAATACCTCGTGCTAGGGTTCCTAAATTCCGTTGTAAGCGACGGCAAAGTCGTCTCAGAGATGTTTTGCTATCAGCCCAATGCAATAATTGCTCATAGGCTTTTCGGGGTAATGCCTCTTGTAATTCCTTTGGCTCGGCAATCATTAAAGCTTGTTGGGGACTCTGAAAATAAGGATGTAATTGTTTCCATTGTTGTACCTCTTTCATCATTTCTCTCACTAATGGCTCAATTTCTAAACTGATCAAGAGGGGATCTAAGGCTAAACCCATTTCAAAAATAAATTCCCCTTGTCGTAAACTTAGTAAGTCAAATAGGGTTTCTCGTACCATTTGTTGCATGATACTTTTGCCTTGCTCTGGGGTTAAGTGATTTTGTTTAATTAATTGCCATAAGTAAGCATATTCAATTTCGTTATGACTGATTCTCTGAACAGTCTCCAGTTCTTCTGGGATGATATCAAGGTGATAACGATATAAATAATCTCGCAGACGACGACAACCCCGATTTTTACTGTGGGTGGTATAAACAATTTGCCCATTGACGAAAAAAACTAACCAAAATATTCTGGGGGAATGAATCATCATCGGGGGTGATGAATATAAGTCCGATGGCTCATGAGTAGGGTCTTGATTCCCTAATGATGCTTGATCGGCTTCAATCAACAGTTCTCCCGTTCGTTGTCCCAGTTCAATAAGTTGCAGGATGCTGCGTATATCAATTTCATTTAAAGTTCCCTGCATAATACCTGACTAGACCCTATGGGTCGATCTTAAGGGACTGGATGGATGAATAATTTTTAAGCGTATTTTGTGAACATTATCGCTATTCCTGGATTATAGCACTTAAGTGATAGATGCCAGATGAATATTTATTTGTTTGTCCATTTTTGTGGAAGGCAACACTGATAGAATCAAATTGTGGTGAGACAGGGTATGATAGGGAAGGTTGGATTTCCTATTACTATCGATAATAGTAAATATTTTTATAAATTCTTGAATTAAGTTGTGTGGATATGTGACAATAATAGGTTCAGGTAGTGCCATAGAGGCGGTGTTGTGATCTCCAGGCGTAAAACCGTTGGATATTTTATTCCTACATCAAATTACGTCCCTCGACATTATCCCCATGTTAACAATCTAGGCAACAGCAATATCGAGAGGATTGTGGCTCGTGCTATATCTTGCAGAAGTCAAAAAACAGACAAGAAGTTTCATTGGTGGTTCTCGCACAGAGATTAAGCTCTTAGCTTGTCAACATAATGATCAAACTTGGAGTCCTGTCCGCGAGGAAGAACTGATCGAGCTTGAAGAATTTGATCAGGTAGGGGAAGGAACCCTCTTGATGATTAATTTAGCCAATAATCGTCAAATTCAAGGGGAGCCAGAACCAGCAGCCCCTGAATTAGTCAGACAATTACAAAAGCTATCCCGTCTCTCAGAAAAGCTAAAAAATCAACAAGAAGACATAGAACAGTGGAAACAGTCCCTCACTTATCAAAGTCAAGAATTAAGTCGTCGTGAAGCGGAGATGGAAAGTCGTCTCGAACAATTAGAGGAAGTCGAAAGGGAACTCTCTCAAATCGAGCGTCGCCGCCAAGAAGCAGACTCAGCATGGGATCGGGTTGAACAAACTCAACAACAACTTCAGGACTTTCAGCTTCGTTTTGGGCCAGTGCTAGAACTCCCTGGCGCACAAGGGGAGAAAATTCAACAACTCATTCTTCGCCTTGCTGAAAGTTCTCTGGGGCTAGAATCTTTAGAAAAACCCTTTGATGCAGCCATCCAAGCTTTAGAAGAACAGCAAGACATCCTCAATCACTTTTGGCAACAAGTGGATAGCCTCAAAGCACAAGTACAACAGCAAAGCAGAGAAGTACAACAACAAGGAGAAATCTTAGAAAATCGTTCCCAAGCTCTGCAAGAAACGCAAATTTCTCTCGAAGAAGCCAAAATTCAATGGGGGGTTCAACAAAATATCCTCAGCAATAAGGAAGACCAATTGAAAAGGGTTAACGATAATTTACGGGCTATGCAAGAATTACAACAAACCGTAGAACAAGTAGCTCAGGGGACAGGGGATGTTTCCTCAGATGCGAAAATTGATGTGGTGTCTGTGGAAAATATGCCCTTAGGAGAACTAGAAGAGAAGGTTAAAAGATTACAAGAAGATTTAGATAAATTGGTTCGTTTTGTCAATGATCAAGAAGAAGAATTGACCCTGTACTGTCAGACGGTTCAAGAGTTACAAGATAAGTTAGCCAAAGCAGGGGATTTTGAGCGTCTAGACCTAGAAAATGAACTCGCAGAAGAGCAAGAAAGAAAACAATTTTTAGACGAAACCTTAGTGGGTCAAAGACGGAATCTTAAAGAAAGACAAGAAGTGCTACTACAATATTTACGGGTGTTACGTCGTCGTCAAGGAGTGATGGATTTTGATGGCCATACACCTACGGTCAATTTACATCCCATCCTAGTTCAATTAGAAGAATGGGAAAATAATACCACTGAGGAACAGGAAACTCTAGAAACGGAAATCCAACATTTACACAATAGCGTTCAACAAATCCAGGATATGATCAAACAACTGGATACAGAACAGTCTCAAAAGATAAAACAACTTGAGTCAGAACGAGAAAACTGGCAACAAGCACAAATTGAAGTGGCTCAATTACAAGTCCGTCTGGATATGTACGAAAACGGTTTGAAACCGTTACAGCGACAATTGGATGAAACGAAACATCAATTGGCTATTCTAGGAGAGTGGTTGAATCCTTCGTAATATCAGTTATCAGTGAACAGTTATCGAAAATAATTGGGTCCAAAACCCCGCCTTTGAAAGACGTTCGGCGAAGACTTCGGCGTGAGCTCAGTCGAACGCTCAGTCGAGCCGCGAATCGTTTTTGAGACGGAACTTCTGTGCGATAGCGCATGGTAGTAGTGAGGAACTTCTGACTTCGTTAACAGTTACCCAGTTGTTTGTCTTTCAGGACAATAACCATAATCCACTCATCCCCAATCCTAGCCATAGCAAACAGCAAATTCGAGTTAAAGTTAAAGCCTTTTCAATGGTTTGGGACGTAATCGAATTGATAGGATCTCCTAATAATGGTTTCTCTTTAATCACGCCCTGATACGTATTTTTCCCTCCCAATTGAACCCCTAAAATAGCAGCATAAATACATTCACTCCATCCTGAGTTGGGGCTAGGGTCTTGAGGGGCATCTCGATGGCAAATGGATAAAACAACTATCGGCTTTCCTGATAGTATCGCCAACGTTAAAACCGTGAGACGACAAGGAATCCAAGTTAAAAGATCCTCACATTTTGCACTAAACCAGCCCATATCCGTAAAGGGTTCTTGTTGATAACCAACGGTCGAATCAAGGGTACTCGCTGCTTTATAAGCCAAGGCCAACGCAACAGAACCAACCCCAGGAAAAAAGGCTCCCGCGATCGCATAAAATAAAGGGGCTGTGACCCCATCGATTGCATTTTCTGACACTGTTTCTAGAGTAGCCCGCCATATTTCTTCTGGGGAAAGATTAGCCGTATCACGGCCTACATATTGGCTTAGTTTCCTTCTGCCTAGGTCAATGTTTCCCTCTCTCAACGGGATCAAGACATCAAAAGCTGCTAATCTTAAACTGCGTCCTGCCAAACAACTTGCCAAGAGAATAATCTCTAGAAAAATGCCCAAAAATGGATCGAGATGATATTTAATTAAATTGATACTCCATCCTACCATTCCACTGCTAATAATTAACCCTAATCCTAAAATCACTCCAGCACAACGTCGTTGCTTCTTTCCCTGACAAATGGAAAGGACAAAATTAGAGTACCTTGAGATCAGCCAACCCATGACTTGTACAGGGTGTAACCACCCCCAAGGATCTCCTATAACATAGTCAACAATGGCAGCAAAGACAAGAACGATTATGGTAGCATTGGTATCCAAATTAGGTTTTTATCCTCAGTGCGATTGGGGTCAATTATTGCCAGGGGATCGTTGAATTTTCTTGACATTTTTTTCCCAGTTTTGCCCATCAAAGGACTTGATTTCAAAGTCTGATAAGGTAACAGTATCAAGACAGTTGAGATTAATATCAAACCACCCTGGATGGGAACGGGGACGATAAAAGGAATGAATACCACAAACAGAACAAAAAGTATGTTGTGCCGTCTGGGTATTAAAGGTATAGGTTGTGAGTATTTGCTCTCCCTTAATTAAGGTAAAGTTTTCGGGGGGAACCAAAAGATGAAGAAAGCCTTTTTTTCGACAAATAGAACAGTTACAATCGAGGGCTTCAAACTTATCAATGACCGCCTTGAAGCGCACTGCACCGCAGTGACAGCCTCCTCGAACGACAACAGGAGGGTGAGAATTTACCATAACAATTATGTCCTCATACCACAAAAGTGACTGCTTCGTTGAGGGAAGCTTTCCAGCTACGAGCATCATAGTAAAGATCCGCTAAAGTAATCTTGTAAAGAGCTTCTTTGAGCTTCTCATGGAGTCGTTTCCAAAGACTAAATGTTACCCAATCTTCTACTTGTTCAATATCAGGGTTGTAGTGAGGTAATGGCTCAATTGTATCCCCAACAGCGTCTAATATTTGCCCTAAAGAAATTTGACTCGGTTGACGGGCTAATTGATAGCCACCTTGAGATCCCCGTAGGGAATTAACTAACCCACTGCGACGCATTTCAATCAGTAATTTTTCTAGGTATGGGGCAGGTAAATCTTGTCGCTTTGCGATCGCTTTTACTGAGGTTGGACCATAGTTCGGCTGTAAACTCAGATCCAGTAAGGCTTTAACGCTATAATGACTGCGAGTTGTTAGTTTCATTTGCTTTATTTTTCTCAATATTTTACAGTTATTATCATAGGACTATGATAGATTATTGTTGAGTTTATAACATTTTTATGAAGATAAAAGGGAGCAAAGTCAAAGTTATGTAAATTTGATCCCCATTAGGGTCGAAACTTTGGGAACAATGAATTATTATTGATCTTGTGGAATGGTAGATAAATTTTACAAATTGTGTGTAAGATAATGATAGAGACAGTTAGTAACTTATCCTTTTTTTACTGTTACTACCCTCTTAGTTAGTTACCATTCTGTCAACCTGATTATTCACTTAAGTTACTGTTGAAGTTAATGACACAAGACAAACCCCTAACCGGCACCGCTTTAGTAGAAAAAGTTAGAGAACTAGGTGACCTCAGTAAAGAAGAAAAAGCAAGAGCTTGCGGCTATTATACCCAGACTAAAAAAGGGGTAGAGCGCGTTAATATGATGAAGTTTCTTAATGCTTTAATAGATGCTGAGGGCATTGAGCTTGATAGTAGTGCTGAAGGACAAGGAAGAGGCGGACGTTCAGCCAGCTATAAAATTAGCGTGCAATCTAATGGTAATCTTTTAATTGGTTCAGCTTATACCAAAAAAATGGGTCTCAAATCAGGAGATGAATTTGAGATTACCTTAGGGCGTAAACATATCCATCTCAAACAAGTCGGCGCGCCGGATGAAGATGAAGAATAACTGTTATGCTCTCCGTCGGTTTAACAGACAAAAAATAGCGTCGCTTAGCCTTTAACTGAGCAACGCTAACCAAATCAGTAAATATGTATTATCTGAGACGAGGGTTGCTTTCCCGTATAGGGAGAGTAGCCCTCATGTCTTTATTGTATTAGCAAATAGGTCCCAATCTCAGACCAATGACTAAGGTCCACTAAAAACAGCAGCTTCAACGTCTTCACGGGAGAGAGAGTATTTAAAGGCCCGTGTAATATCCGAACCATCGGCCCCTGCTTGAAGGTAACAGACAATAATTTCTTCAACCTCTAAACTAAGGTAAGCTTTCCAGTTAGGTTTTGTCACGGTCCAACAGTTTAAGTTTTGTTGATCTTGTTGGCAACCTAAACTAGACAGCCATTGTTCAATCATCGGAAGGGGATGATTATATAAAGGGGTATCAGGGGCGGGAAGGGTCATAATAGGGTTAATAAGGTTTGAGTGGCGTGATGTGCCTCAGAGACGAAAATAGAGGCAACTGAAGCATAATCTTGAGGTAAGGCGGTGTTAGGAATCACTTCATCGCCCCTTAGAATAGCAATAAAAATGGCCAAAACCAAGCAACCGATCAAGGTTAATCCCAAAATAAAAAGGGCAAATAATTCTCCCCCCGATAAAGGGCGATCACTAGCATCTAAATAAGCAGAACTGGACCATTGACCCGTTTTCGGGTCTTTTTGAGGTTCTGAAGGAGTTTGGATGACATTCCAACGAGAATAACCTATTTGAAGATCATACAGCGATCGCGTCTGAGGGTTACTCAGTACCCCATAAGCTTCATTGAGACGCTGAAATTTAACCGTTGCCATGGCCGATGGTAATTCTGTAGTATCAGGATGATAACGTTTGCTCAACTCTCGATAAGCGCGACGTATTTCGATGACCGAAGCGGACGGATGGAGTCCTAAAATAGCATAATGGCTATTAGCAAACGGCATCTGAACGGGAATTCTCCCTGAAGTTGATTGTTTCGTAGTCTGCTGCTCACTCACAGGATCATTTCTATCATTCCTTGTGGACTTATTCTAACCAAACTTACGAGAAGGTTTCTACATGATTATGAGATTACTTAATTTTATCAGGGAACAGGGAACGCGCATCAAGAGAGGGAACAGACAAAAGTTCTCAAAATTATTGATTCAAGTTTGTTTGATTGGTTTGTTATCTTTAGGCATCCTTGCTAACGGTTGGGGAATACCTCCAGCTATGGCTAATATTGACGATGATCGTCTCGATGGTAACATTTTTGTGGTTTACGCAGGCAATGGTTCTTTAGTTCCGGCAAAGTTATCCCTAAAAGATTCTTTACAAAGAGAAATGCCTACCGTGCTTGTTTATTATTTAGATGATAGTCGAGATTGTAAACAGTTTGCCATTGTAGTTTCTCGTATCCAAGAGTTTTATGGTCGGGCTGCTAATATTATTCCTATTAGTGTAGATAGTATTCCTGTCAAAGATACTTACACTAAGCAAGAATCGGGTTATTATTATCAAGATGCTATTCCTCAAACGGTTATTCTTGATGGTGAGGGAAACAAAGTTTTTGATGGTAAAGGCCAAGTAGCATATGAAGCAGTTGATGATGTTTTACGGGAAGTTTTTGACCTATTACCCCGTTCTGAGTCTGTGGAGTTAAGACGAAGAACTGTTAACGAGTTTAATGAGGAATTAGTTGAGAGTTAATAGCTGATGTATCTGTAAGGGCTTAATCAGATTAAGCTCTTACTAAATTTAAAATAGTATTTAATTAAAAGGCAATGAGCTTTGATAAAATTTATCTAGTATATTTTGGGTTGCTCATATTTTTTTTACTGATATTGAGTACACTATTTTATCAACCAAGATGGTTATTAAACATAATAATTAAAATTGCTCCTGGGATTCATTATTTTGCTGAAACCACCGATAAAATTGTTGCCATTACCATTGACGATGGACCCAATACTATTACAACACCCAAAATCTTAGAAACCTTGGAAGATAATGATGCTAAGGCTACCTTTTTTTTAATCAGTGAAAGAATTAAAAATAATGAAGCTATTGTCAAAAACATGATTAATAATGATCATGAAATTGGTAATCACATGGTTAGGGATGAAAAAAGTATTTTGTTAACAAGAGAAGCATTTGAACAAGAATTTTTAACAGCAGATAAAACTTTAAATCAATTTTTCTTGAATCATTCATCAAAAGTTAGTTGGTTTCGTCCGGGAGGGGGTTGGTATAATTCTCAAATGTTAGAGATTGTCAAAAAATATAACTATCAAACAATTTTAGGCTCAATTTTTCCCTATGATACTCATATCCCATCTTCTGAGTTTGCTAGTTATCACATCTTATCAAATTTACGTCCTGGTGCTATTATTGTCTTACATGATGGTGGTAGAGACGGTAAGTCTGGAGATTGGGGAGAAAGAACTAATATAACCTTAAAAAAGATTCTTCCTGAGATTAAAAGAAGAGGTTATCGAACAGTTACCCTATCTGAAATGTTTTTTACTAATTAAAGCGAGTTTATTATGTTAATCCTGTGGTAAAAATACAAAATCATGTCTTCTGAAAAAAAATTAAATGTTGTTGGGGTAATATTTCTTCTGTTTTTTCCCAGACTAAACCTACAACATTCATTTCTTTTTTAACTTGTTTTTCAGTCATTTTATGTAAAGTTTTAATGGGAATTAAAGGATTTTCACGACGGTATTCTGCTAAGACAATTTTACCACCCGATTTCAAAGCAGTTACAATATTATCCATCATTTCTTTAGGATATTCAAATTCGTGATAAGCATCTACCATTAAGACTATATCAACAGAATTTTTAGGTAAATTGGAATTTTTTATACTTCCTAAGATAGTTTCTATATTGTTGATTTTGTTTTCTTCTTTAAGAAAGTCAATAATATCTAACATTTCTGGGTGAATATCCACAGCAAAAACCTTGCCATCAGGAACCAAAGAAGCAAGACGAAAAGAAAAATAACCACTTCCTGCACCAATATCGGCAATAATATCTGTAGGCTTTAAGTTCAAAGATTCAATGAGTTTTGACGGTTTTTCTTGTTGTTCTCTACTAGGTCTTTCTAACCACAAAAATTCTTGATGTCCCATCACTTTGGCAATTTCTCGGCCTAAATAAAATTTACCAATTCCCTGACGACTATGTAAAGAATGATATTGATAATAATTATTGCTATTTTTTTCAGGGATAATAGAAGCATCATAAGTTAAAGTTTGACTTCCAATCAGAAAAAAAGCAACTAATAAAATCAAACTAAGGATAAGAATTTTTAAAGGCTTCATAAATTTTTCAGTATTCCTCAAAAATCATTGGTTATAATTGAAGTATAGCTTACCGTAGAAGTATCATAAATTTTCAGGATCAATCTTGAGGGGTGTCAAATTAAATAAGCTAATGGGTTATTGATTGGAGATGAGAATAATGAATAAACTATTTTGGGGTATTAGCATCGGTTTAGTGACTGTTTTTGCCAGTTTATCTCCTGTGATATTGGCCAAGGAAAGTAAAGCATCCATTAGTTATTTTAGTCGTTCTCCTCGTCTTGTTAATGTGATGACAACTTATCGAGGTGCAAGGGTTGGTAGTCCTAGATATTACTATACCATTGACTTACCTCATGCAAGTGGAAAACCTTTAAAAACAATTACTATTAATAAACGTCAAGGATTTGAAGAAATTGACTATTATCCTCAAGAAACCATTGCTTTTCAAGGAACCCCTCATCATCGAGAAAACCCCTTAACCATTGAAGAAACAACCTGGGATAAAACCACAGAAACCATGACTATTACGTTTAATCCTCCTGTGTCTCCAGGGACAAGATTTACTGTAGGATTAAAGGCAAAACAAAACCCAGAACATGGAGGAACTTATTTGTTTGGAGTAACAGTATTTCCCGCAGGAAATAACCCAAGAGAATTATATTTAGGAAGTGGACGTTTATACTTTGATGGAACTGATAGTGGGGATTTTGATTAAAAAATTATACAAAAAATTAAGAAAATACACTGTATAATTTTCTATGCTATGATAAAAATAAATGAGAATTCTTGCCCATGTTATTACATCCTGCTAACTTACTTTACTGGGTTTTAATTGGTGTTGGAGTCGCTTTCTTTCTTCTCATTATTATTTCTGGCGGAGGCGATGAAGGAGGTGATTTTGATAGCGATATTGATATCAATGTTGATAGTAATGGGTTCAGTTTAGATGCAGATGTAGAAGCAGATATGGGCGCTGATATCAGTGGCGATGGAGACGATGTAAATCCTTTTCAACTATTAACCTGGTTTGGCTTAGGAAAAGCCCCTTTAATGATTTTATTGGGCATTGATTTTAGTGCTTGGGGGGTAGCAGGTTGGACATTAAATACAATTTTAGGTAGTCTCACTGGAACCATTCCTAGTCAATTTTTGGGGTTAGGGGGTTTAGTCTTTTTTGTTTCTTTATTCATTGGTTTATGGACAGGAAAACTATTATCTTATCCGATCGGACAGATATTTTCTTCCTTTGGAGAGGATGTCAAAAGTGAGCGTTTAATTGGCTGTGTTGGAACCGTAACATCCAAAACAATTCCTTATTTAATTGAGGGAAAAATAGGACAAGCGGATGTCTATGACACTGCGGGTAATTTAGTTACCATTAGTGTTAGTTTACCCCATTGGGCTGATGTCATTCCTCACCACGGACAACAAATTTTAATTATTGACCATCAAGAACATAGTTACATTGGAATTAGTAAAGATACTTCTGATGAAGATAAATGGATAAATCAAACCAACTTCCCCAAAGATTCATAAAAATGAGGTAAAAAAATGAACGCTAAATTTGAATTACAATTGATTCAATCCTTACCTAAAATAAATTTTGATTCTACTTTCTTCGTCTTAGATGAAACAGATTTATTTGAGCAAGACCAAAATCAATTAAAAATTTCTCTGAATAAACCCATTTTTGAGGAAATCTTGCCAGCTAATTCTCCCTATATTGGACAAGTTGGGTCAACTTTAAATAGTTTACCGTTTGTGGGAATTTTAGGTAGTATCGGCATCTTATTATTCCTCTTATTATTAAGCGTATGGCTGTACACCAGATTTTATGTTATTGCCCCGAATAATGAAGCCTTAGTGAGAACAGGAGGGGTTTTTAAAAAGAGTAAAACGGTGATTTTAAATGGGGGTTGTATCGTCATTCCTGGGTTCCATGAAATTACTCGTGTTCCTTTAAGAGAAATCTCCATTGATGTTGTTCGTTCCGATAAATTAGCTGTGAGAACCCAAGACTATTTAAGGGCAAATATGCGGGTTACATTTTATATCTGTATTGCCCAAGAAGAAAAGGATATTTTAGCAGCAGCAGCCAGATTATCTAAACAGGGAAAAATATCAGAAAACGACATTAAAGATGCCATTGAAAAACGGGCAGATGATGCCATTCGTGCAGCAGCGAAGAAGAAGAAAATAGCCGAAATTGACTCAGATAAATTAGGCTTTGCCGAAGCCGTATTAAACCTGATTCAACAAGACCTTAAAAAAGTCGGTTTAACCCTCAATAATATTGCGATTTCTGAAATTGAAGAAAGCGATACTTATGATGAAAATAACTTTTTT
>JAAUYD010090881.1_pt1 | contig 11810 bp, 12 predicted proteins | sample 7278101 | NCBI WGS metagenome assembly JAAUYD01 (sample SAMN14350128, study PRJNA611818) | marine sediment metagenome | isolation source: surface marine sediment (0.6m) | place: French Polynesia: Moorea | collected 2018-08 | reverse complement strand
TCGCGCCTTCGATCCCGGCTCTGTCCAGCACGTCCTCGGTCATGAACAGGTAGTGCGGGCAGGTCTCGGCCCAGACGGGCGCGCCGCGTCGCTTGGCCGCGCGGATGGCATCGGCCCCTTCGCGGGTCGAAACGTGAAAGACCATCACCGGCTGGTCCAGATACTCGGCAAAGCGGCAGACCCGTTCGATCGCCTCGATCTCGGCCATGCGGGGGCGCGATCTGGCGTGATCGCGGGGCAAGGTGTGACCGGCTTCAAGCAGGGTGTCTCTGGCCCGCGCGATGATCGCGTCGTTCTCGGCATGCACGCAGACCAGCGCGCCACCTTCCCGAGCCTGCCCGAGGATATGCAAGAGTTCCGCGTCCTCCAGCTTGATGTTGTAGGTCGTGAACACCTTCAGCGACCGGTGTCCCTTGCCAATCAGCGCGGACAGTTCATCGTCGAATCGGGGCGCGCCCGTATCGCTGAGGATGATGTGAAACGCATGGTCGATCATCGCGCCACGCGCAGCCCGCGCGGCGTAATCGGCCACAGCCTGGGACAGTGCCTGGCCGCGCGCCTGGGCCGCAAACGAGATCACGCTGGTGTTCCCGCCCATTGCCGCCGACTTCGTTGCCGTCTCGAACGTGTCGGCGTTCCATAACCCCCTGCCCGACATCTGCTCGATATGCGCATGGGGGTCGACACCGCCGGGCATGACCAGTTTGCCGTCCGCGGCGATCCGCCCCTTCGCCCCGTCGACCGGGCGGCCGATCGAAACGATCCTGCCGTCTGCAATCGCAAGATCCCCTCGGACGATCCCCTCTGGCGTGACCACCCGTCCCCCCTGAATGACAAGATCCGCGCCCATTGACATCTCTTCCAGCCTTTCCCGATGCATAGCAGCGGTCAGTAGAATGGCGCGGAATGCCGGGACTGGAAAGCAGCGTTCCGACCATCGCCATTGAGCAAGGTCCAAGACCGAGCGGTGCACCTGTACGAATAGTGTGGCCCCCCCCCCCCCCGACAGCAGCCGGCAGAAACAGCCGCCCGCCTTTGCAGCCGCATATTCACCGATGGATCGCCGCCCGATCGACCGGCCCCCGCCGAACTGCTTTCCAAGAAGGCAATTCTCTGGGAAACAATGCGAGTATGGGCGCGGCAATGGCGCGCCCGCGCAGGACACGCAGGGGCGACGATGAAGACAGCGGTGGTGACAGGCGGCACGCGCGGCATCGGCGCCGGGATTTCCCGTAGCCTAGCAGAGGCCGGATGGCAGGTAGTTGCCGCATCCCCATCGCAGGAAGAACGCGACGCCTTTGAACCACATGATGCGATCACCGTACGTGCGCTTGACGTGACCGAAGAGGCATCCGTCACGACCCTCTTCAGCCAACTCGACCGGTTGGAGGGCTTGGTCAACTGTGCCGGAATCCTTCGCCGCGGGGAGGAATACGATCTGGACGTCTTCCAACGGGTGATCGAGGTGAACCTCACCGGGACCATGCGCTGCTGTCTTGCCGCGCGCGGCCTTCTCGCCGCATCGGGCGGCGCTATTGTCAACACCGCTTCGATGCTCAGCACCTTCGGAGGTCCGTTGGTTCCGGCCTATTCCGCGTCAAAAGGCGGTGTCGTGCAGCTGACCAAAGCACTTGCAGGAAGCTGGGCAGCCGACAGCATCCGGGTGAACGCCGTTGCACCTGGCTGGATCGAGACCGGGATGACCCAGGGCTTGCGGGACGCCCCCGACCGGGCGGACGCGATCATGGCCCGCACCCCGATGAGGCGCTGGGGCCAGCCATCCGAAGTCGGCGCGCTTGTAAGCTGGCTTCTGAGCGACGAGGCCAGCTTTGTCACCGGCGCCGTCTACCCCGTGGACGGCGGCTATCAGGCGATGTGAGGAGACAGTGATGCAGGACGACACGGCGCGCATGCCTTACCAACTACCGTTCCCAAAGGACGCGCAGGACGAGATCGTGATACCGAACGCCATGACCGGGGACGAACGGCTTTGGGTCCCGCAGGCCGAAAACGTCTGGTTCCGGCCGCTGTGCCTGAACCGGTCACAGGGCTACTGGATGAACCTGCTGAAGGTGCGCCGGGCCGGCGTTCTGTCACGCCACCGGCATCCGCAGCCGGTGCACGGGTTCGTCCTGAAAGGGCGCTGGCATTACCTTGAGCACGACTGGGTCGCCGAAGAAGGCGGCTACGTCTTCGAGCCGCCGGGCGAGACACATACCCTGGTCGTGCCCGACGACGTCGAAGAGATGGTGACCTATTTCCAGGTCAATGGCGTCATGTGCTACGTCGATCCTTGGGGAAAGGTGACCGGTTACGAGGATGTCTTCACCAAGATCGACCTGTGCCGGAAACACTTCGCCGAGGTTGGACTGGGCGAAGACTACGCCAATCAGTTCATCCGCTGAACACGCGGCCGGTTCAGACACGCCAAGGTCGCATTGACCGCGCGCGGGCGGGCCGTTCTTGCGGCCCAAATCGGGGACAACGGTCAGCATGGTCGGGATCGCTTGGCGAAGCGGCGTACTGGCCGCGCGTTGCTCGGTAAGGCGGTTGTGCCGGGCATAGAGATGAATCAGCCGACATCTACCCGGACTGTATGACCCAAAACGGGACCTGGCGGGCAAATGACGCCGCAGGCGGCCCTTTCGCACCATTGATCCAAATCAACGTCACATTCCAAATGCCATATATTCTCGAATTGGTATGTATTGGGAGGACCAATCCAATGGGAGTTTCTTCCGGAAGGATGGGCATTGCTGCCGTACTTGTTTCACTTCTGACCGTTACAGGATGCGCCGATGTCGAGGGCGCGATCCCCGGTAACAGCTACGCAAGGGCCAACCCCTCGCTGGCGGTCCAGACCTGGGAAGCAACCGCGGCGCTGGCGCTTGGTGCAACACCGTCATGCGACCGGCACGATCTTATCAACACCCAGATCGTGTCCGTTGCAGAACCGCTCCGGATCGCCGGCAGCCGGGCCACGCAAGGCAAGTGGACCGAAAGATGGACCTACGACATGTGCGGGTCGATCGTTCCGGTCAGGGTTGAATATCAGGTGGATGACATCGGCGTTGGTTTCAGCGCCGCCATCGAGGTTTAGCGGCATCGTCTCGCTATCGGAGCGTCAACCGGCCCGAGGATCAGAGCCACCGGTGCGGAGGTGGCCTGGTCCGGCCGAGGCCAGATCGAGTGGCTGAACTCGTTGAGTTTCGCGTTCGACGAAATGACTTGGGAGGTATCAAATTGGCAGACATAGACAGCTCGATTTCGTTTGCGTTCAAACCTAAGCACCAGGAAGCGCTGGCGACCGAACGCAGCATTGCCGTTGCCTGGAGCAGTATCGCACTTGGCGCCGCGACAGGGCTGATCCTCAGCCTGTGGTCTTTCAACGGGCCGCTGCCTGTCCCCGAAGCGGTCGGCGCCTATGACGACCTGTCCCGGCGGCTCCTGCGGCTGGGGCACATTGCTTTCTTCGGGCTTGGGATGCTGAACATCATGCTGGCCCGGCACCTGTCGGCCTGCGGTGCGTCGCCACGGGCGGCCCGGCTGGCATTGGGTTCAATGAACTTCGGAAACATCCTCCTGCCGCCAACACTGATCGCCGCGGCCTTCTTCACCCCGCTCAAATACCTGTCGAGCCTTCCGGCCATCGCCGTGACGCTTGCCGTGATCATCGGGGCCCATGCGGCCATTCTGGCGTCCTCGGCACGGGAGCGGCGCAGATGACCCAGGCAGAACGTGAGACTTGGCTGCGGGGCGTCCTGACCCGGATTTCGGGAAAGCCCGCGGATACCGTCGCCCCCGAAACCGATCTGGAGGACGCGATCGGGCTGGACAGCCTGGGTCGGCTTGAGGTGCTCTCGGAGATCGAGGACAGATTCGATTTCTTCTTTGAAAACGAAACGCTTACGACAGCCAGGACCATCGCGCGCATGCTGGCCGAGATCGACCGGCACACGCCGCTGGACGCGGCGGGACGGGCCTGATGAGAATTGGACTGATCGCGCTCAGCGGGGTTCGGGTTCGGACGGCAGAGCTTGCTGCGATGGGCGTCACCCTGCCCCAGTTCGTCACACGCGGCCGGGTTATCGCATCGCTGCCCAGCCTGGGATTGCTGACTGTCGCGGCCCTGACACCCGATTTCGCGGAGGTATGTTACCGCGAGATCGACGAATTGCCCGAAGAGGACGAACTTGAACCCTTCGACCTGGTCGGCATTTCGTCCTTCACGGCCCGTATTGACGCCGCATATGCCCTTGCCGAGCGGTACCGGGCTGCGGGCATTCCCGTGGTCCTTGGCGGCCTGCACGTATCACTGATGCCCGAAGAGGCGGCGACACATGCCGACAGCATCGTCGTCGGGGGTGCAGAAGGCGCCTGGCCGGAGCTCGTCCGGGATTTTCGGGATGGGCACATGAAGCCCCGCTATGACGGGCTGCGCCGGGACGTGTTTGGGCCAGCGAACTACGTGCAGCCCGCCTTCCATCTGCTGAAGGGCCGCGACTACAACCGCGTGACGGTCCAGACCTCGCGCGGCTGTCCGATCGGGTGCGAATTCTGCGCCGCAAGCCTCTGCATTACGTCGAGCTTCCAGCAGAAGCCGGTCGATCTGGTCGTTCAGGAGCTTCGCGCAGTCACCGGGATCGTGCAGACCCCCTTTGTCGAATTTGCCGATGACAACACCTTTGTGAACCGCCGCTGGGGCAAGGAGCTGATGCGGGCCATGGCACCGCTTGACCTTCGCTGGTTCACGGAAACCGATATCTCGGTCGCCGAGGATGCCGATCTGATCAAGATGATGCGGGATGCCGCCAAATCCTGGTTGGTCTTGAAAGCACCGGCAGCGCGGCCCTGACCGGGCTTGATCCGCACGATTGGAAGGCAAGGCGCGCCGACCGCTACCTTGAGGCAATCGAAAAGATCCAATCCCATGGGATCAGCGTCAATGGCTGCTTCATCCTTGGCCTCGATACGCACGACACATCGGTATTCGAGACCGTTCGCGACTTCATCCGCCAGTCTAACCTTCTGGAGGCGCAGCTGACCGTCCTCACACCGTTTCCAGGCACCCCGCTTTACGCCCGCCTGAAACACGAGGGCCGGTTGCTCGCGCCGCGGTTCTGGGACCGCTGCACGCTCTTTGACGTGAATTTCGTACCCAAGCGCATGAGTGTCGAAGAGCTCGAAACCGGGCTGCGCTGGCTGTTCGCGGAAACCTACAACGCGTCCGAATTCGCCCGCCGGCGACGGGCTTACATGGATCTTCACAAGCAAATGCGCGCCATCGCGTAGACGGAAAGGAGACACAAGATGACCGAAGCAAGGCTAAGGCTGCTTTTTCTGATCGCGGGCATTTACGATCTGGTGCTGGGTATCGCGTTCTTTGTCGCCTTCGGGCGCATCTTTGAAATCTTTGGCATCTCGCCCCCGGGACATCCGACCTATGTGCAGTTTCCCGCTCTTCTGATGGTTCTCTTTGGCCTTATGTTCCTGCAGGTCAGTCGGGACCCGCACCGCTACCGCATGTTCATCCCCTACGGGATCGGACTGAAAGCGGCGTTCTCGGGGCTGGCGTTCTGGTACCACTTCACGGAAGGCGTGCCGTTCATGTGGCTTCCGCTGGCCACGATAGACCTGTTGTTCATGATCGCCTTCGTGGCGGCGTGGTTCGGCACAGAGCCGTCCCGGGAACCGGCTTGACCGCCTTGAAGGAGCCAAGGCCAGGAAACGGTGCGTCGGATGATGCGATCCGGGCGCATTACGACGTCGGCAACGCTTTCTATGCGGCCTGGCTAGACCGGACGATGACGTATTCGGCAGCGCGGTGGGACCATGCGGCGGGTCCTCCCCTGTCACTTGAAGCGGCGCAGACGGCCAAACTGGATTGGCACCTGGACCATTGCCGGTCCGAAGGGGGGACACTCATTGATGTGGGGTGCGGCTGGGGCAGTCTGATGGCCAGAGCGCTGGAGACCGGTGCCGCAGGCCGCTGCATCGGCCTCACGCCGTCTCTCGCCCAGTCCGAATGGATCACAACGCGGCTGGGTCACCTGCCGATCGATGTGAGATTGCAGGCATGGGCAGCCGCGGATGTCAGCGGCCATGTCGATGGTATTGCCGCAATCGGATCGCTTGAACACTTTGCCAGGCCCGGTCTGGGGTCAGAGGCAAGAACAGAAGCCTACCGGTGCTTCTTTCTCCGCTGTCACCGCTTGCTGCCGCCGCGCGGCCCCTTGTCTGTCCAGTTCATTTCGTGGGCGGACGGCATGGGCAGTGAGGCCGAGGAGTATCTGCCCCGCGTTCTCTTTCCAGAAAGCACCCTGCCGCATTGCCCCGAGATAGAGAGCGCCATGCACGGCCTCTTCAGATGCGTCGCGCATGAGAACAGGCCCGAGGATTACAGCCGTACACTCGCAGCCTGGCTGGCGCGGATGACGCACCAACGCGCCAACCTGATTGACCGGTTCGGCAAGGAGGTATTCAAGATCTATTCGCGCGCCTTCCGCAAGTTCATCCTTGGGTTTGAAGGCGGCACGCTAGACCTTCACCGCATGAGACTGGTGAGGGTCTAGGGACAGTCCCTGCAACAACTAGGGCGCCTCTTACAGGCCTTGGTCGGCCTTCAAAGGCTCCTGTCGCTTCTCGGCGATATTTGCCGCCGTCCAACTGGTCGGAATGCCCAGCGGATAGACAATCAACGCAACAAGACACGCGATCTGCAACCAGCTTGCGGGTTTCGCCGCCCGGACCGGCGGGGGAGTGATCGGACGGGGATGACGGACGGCCCGGATCAAGAGGATCAGCCCGATGGCAGCCATGGCAAGGTTGAAGACCTGTCCAGTGCCGATGCCCAGCCACGCCGCTTCATAATCGCGAAAGATATCCACCGCAAAGCGCAGCCCGGCATAAAGAAACACGAACAGGCTTGTAGCGATGCCCCGGCCTGGCTCCCATCTTCCGGCCGCCCAGATGAGGATAGGGAGGATCACAAAGTTCTTGGCGCTTTCATAGAGCGCGACCGGGTGCCGCGCGCCTTCGAGGTTAGGGTAGACAAAGCCCCAGGGCAGCGCGGTTTCGGATCCCACCACGCCCCCCTCGATGAAGTTGCCAAGACGGCCCACGGCAAGCAGGAAAACACCTGGCACGACGACCTCGTCCAGAAGCGCGACAAGAGAAAGTTCACGCATCCGCGCAAAAACCATCGTCGCGATCAGCCCGCCAAGCAGGACACCGTGCGAAGCCATCCCGCCTTCCCACCAGTTAAGCGCCGCAAGGGGGCGCTGACGATAGTAGTCGAGCTCGTAGACGACAATGTCGAATGCGCGCCCTCCGATCATCACGCCGATGGCGAACAAGACGGTGAACACAACCACATCCGCATCGGTCATGCCGCGCACATGGCGCCGCAACCAAAACCAGCCGAACACGCCCACGAAGCCAAGAGAATAGACCGCCCCGTACCAATAGATCGCGCCCAACGGCGTGGTCGCGATCACGGGATCGAAATCGTGGATCAAGAGAAGCCTCCATATTCCGGATCGACGCCGGAACCACGCCAAGAAGTCGGGCGCTGACGCGAAGACGACGATACCCAACTGAACGTCCGGCCCCGCATCCGATCCCCGCATCACGCTTGCCAGAACCCGGCGTGCACTTGCAGCCCTGCAGAACCCACATCCACGGCCGCGTCTATCGATAGGGGGTTGGATCGGCCTTGATACATATCACTATTGCTCAGTGAGAAGCGCCAGTCCGGCTGAATTGGCCTGCACATGTTGTGTTCTTGTGCTGCTCCCGTGCTCGCATTGATTGCGTCAAAGCGAACAATCTACAGGATTGAAACGGGCGAATTCCGTGCAGATGCTGCCCGGATCGCCCTGACCAGCGGTCTGACACTCAAACAAGTGGCTAGGGATTTCGGCGTCGGCCTGTCGACGCTTGAACAAGTGGGCGATGGCGCACCGCCCCAACCCGAACAGAATCAGATCACCTGGATGTATCGAAGGGACGTTCGCTCGCGGAACTGGGCCGAATAGAGGGTTCCCCTATCGGTGACTTTGCACGAGTGCCGCCGCTGAAAGCCCCTCGAAGTAAGCACGCGCCGCCGGTTCGCACCGCGTGTCGCTCCTACGGCCGGCCCGCCTCATCCCCTTGCGTAGACGTCCTCGTAGCGGATGATGTCGTCCTCGCCCAGGTAGCTGCCGGTCTGAACCTCGATCAGGACCATGGGGACCTTGCCGGGGTTTTCCATCCGGTGAACGGCGCCCAAGGGAATATAGACTGACTGGTTTTCGGTCACGAGCTTGACCTCGTCATCCACTGTCACCTTCGCGGTTCCTGCCACGACGATCCAGTGTTCCGCACGGTGGTGGTGGCTTTGCAGAGAAAGCGCCGCGCCGGGGTTCACGACGATCCGCTTCACCTGAAAGCGTTCGCCCACCACAAGGCTTTCGAACCAGCCCCATGGCCGGTGGTCACGCGCGGCCTGCTCGGCCTGGGGCGCGCCCTTCGCCTTCAGAGCCGCCACCGCCTCTTTCACCCGCTGACTCTCGGATTTGTGCACCACCAGCACGGCGTCGGGCATGGCGACCGCAATCACATCCTCAAGCCCGATCGCCACAAGCTCCTGCCCCGGCGCCTCGGCGCGCAAGAGGCTGTCGCGGCAATCGATCGCCGTTGCCGCCCCGGTGGCAACGTTGCCGCGCGGGTCGGGGCCAAGTTCCTGCCAGACCGCTTCCCAGCCGCCCAGATCGGACCACGCGCCGGAGTAGGGCATCGCCGTCAGCCCCGACACCTTTTCCATGATCGCATAGTCGATCGAGATATCCTCGGCCCCGGCCCATGGCCCCGGCGCAAGCCGGGTGAAGCCCAGGTCCTGAGCCGCCTCGTCTACGGCTTTTTCGACGGCTGCCAGAAGATCGGGCGCATGTGTCCTGAACGCTTCAACCATCGTGCCCGCTCCAAAGAGGAACAGGCCCGCGTTCCACAGGTAGTCGCCGGACTTCACCATCTCTTCAGCGCGCGCGGCGTCGGGCTTTTCAACGAAGCGGGCAAGCGGCTGGGGCGTGTCTGCCGACGCGCTGGCACCGTCGGACAGGTGTAGATAGCCATACCCCGTCTCGGGCTGCGTGGGCGTGATGCCAAAGAGCACGATGCCGCCCCCCTCAGCCTGGGGCGTGGCGCGGGCAACGGCGGCGCGGAACGCCTCGGCATCCGCGATCACATGGTCCGAAGGCGCGACCAGCATCAGGGCGCTGGGATCGGACTTCGCCAGCGTCAGTGCGGCGGCAAGGATCGCCGGCGCAGTGTTCCGGCCTTCGGGTTCGATCAGGATGGCCAAGGGTGCGATTTCAGCCGCCGCCAGCTGTTCGGTCACGATGAAGCGGAACGGATCGCCCGTCACGATCAGAGGCGCCGCAAAGCCCGGCGCGCGGAACCGCCGCGCTGACGCCTGAAACAGGCTTTCCTCGCCCAGAAGCTTTGCAAACTGCTTGGGGTAGCTCTTTCGCGACAGCGGCCAAAGCCGGGTGCCCGAACCGCCACACAAGATTACCGGATGGATCACTGCGCTACCTCCTGCAGAATGCCCCGCCTACGCCATGCGCAGGCTATCTGCGTCCAGATACCAGCGATAGGTGCTTTCAAGCCCCGCGCGCAGACCGGTCTTGGCTGTCCAGCCCATATCCGACAGGCGTGAGACATCCATCAGCTTGCGCGGCGTGCCGTCGGGTTTCGTGGTGTCGAAGCCGATCGTACCTTTGAAGCCCGTCACCTCGGCCATCATCCTTGCCAGATCGCCGATCGCGATGTCCTGCCCGGTGCCGACGTTGATATGGCTCAGCATCGGTTTGGTGTTCGCGTCATAGATCGCCCGGTCCAGCCCCATCACGAAGAGCGATGCCTCGGCCATGTCGTCGACATGCAGAAATTCGCGCTTCGGTGTGCCGGTGCCCCAGATCGTCACCTCGTCCAGCCCTGCGTCCGCCGCCTCGTGAAACCGGCGCATCAGCGCGGGCAGCACATGGCTGTTCTCGGGATGAAAATTGTCGCCGGGTCCGTAAAGGTTGGTCGGCATCACGCTTCGGTAATCGCGCCCGTATTGGCGGTTGTAGCTCTCGCACAGCTTGATGCCAGTGATCTTGGCGATGGCGTAGGGCTCGTTCGTGGCCTCAAGGGGCCCGGTCAGCAGCGTGTCTTCGGCCATGGGCTGGGCGGCATCGCGCGGGTAGATGCAGGACGAGCCAAGGAACAGAAGCGTTTGTACGTCGTTCACGTGCGCCTGATGGATCAGGTTCGCCTCGATCATGAGGTTTTCATAAATGAATTCAGCGGGATAGGTATTGTTGGCAAGGATGCCCCCCACCTTCGCCGCCGCAACGACCACGGCCGAGGGTTTCTCGCGCGCCATGAACGCGGCCACCTGCCCCTGATCGCGCAGGTCCAGGTCCTGCCGCGTCGCCGTCAGCGTCTCGACCCCGTCGGCCTCTAGCCGCCGCAGGATGGCGCCCCCGACCATGCCGCGATGGCCTGCGACAAAGACCTTGCCACTCATCGCTTGTCCTCCACCGATACCGGCAGATCATACCCGTGAAGCTTCAGGAAGGCATGGCGCCGTGCCGCTTCAAGGTCTGTCGCGACCATTTCGGCGCACATCTCGCGCGCGGTGATTTCGGGCGTCCAACCCAGCCGCGCCTTTGCCTTGGCCGGGTCGCCCAGAAGCGTCTCCACTTCGGCGGGCCGGAAATAGCGGGGGTCGATCCGCAGGATCGTCTGACCCGGTTCCACTGCGGGCGCGGCGTCCGAGGTGACACGCGCCACGCGGGCGACCTCATCGACCCCGGTGCCTTCAAACTCCAGCTCGATCCCCAATTCGGCCGCCGTCCAGGTGATGAACTCGCGTACCGAAAACTGTTCGCCGGTCGCGATCACGAAATCCTCGGCCGCGTCCTGCTGAAGCATCAGCCATTGCATGCGCACATAGTCTTTCGCGTGGCCCCAGTCGCGGAGCGCGTCGATGTTGCCCATGTAAAGGCAGTCTTCCAGACCCTGCGCGATGTTCGCCATCCCGCGCGTGATCTTGCGGGTGACAAAGGTCTCGCCCCGGCGTGGACTTTCGTGGTTGAAGAGGATGCCGTTGCACGCATACATCCCGTAGGCTTCCCGGTAATTCACTGTAATCCAATAGGAATAGAGCTTCGCCACGGCATAGGGCGACCGGGGATAGAAGGGAGTGGATTCGCGCTGGGGCACTTCCTGCACCAGCCCGTAAAGCTCGGATGTCGACGCCTGGTAGAAGCGCGTTTTCTGGTCCATCCCCAGAAACCGGATCGCCTCGAGCAGCCGCAGCGTGCCGATCGCGTCCACATCGGCGGTGTATTCGGGGGCTTCGAAACTGACGGCCACATGGCTTTGGGCGCCGAGGTTGTAGACTTCGTCCGGCTCCACCTCGCGGATGATGCGCGTCAGGTTCGATGTGTCCGTCAGGTCGCCGTAGTGCAAGACAAGCTGTGGATCGGGCGTGTGCGGGTCCTGATAGATGTGATCGATCCGCTGGGTGTTGAACGCCGACGCCCGGCGCTTGATCCCATGCACCTCGTAGCCCTTTTCAAGCAGGAACTCTGCCAGGTACGAGCCATCCTGCCCGGTTATTCCCGTGATCAATGCCCGTTTCATGCCCCTGCCCCTTGCAGCTACGACGGTGGCGCACGAGTTGCCAGTTTTGCGGTCGCTCTGCAATCCCGCGCAGGGCATATGCGTGGGTATAGAGGCCAAAGCGCCCGGCCCCGCGTGTTCTTTGTGGAAAATGCGCT
>JAAUYD010013039.1_pt1 | contig 11811 bp, 10 predicted proteins | sample 7278101 | NCBI WGS metagenome assembly JAAUYD01 (sample SAMN14350128, study PRJNA611818) | marine sediment metagenome | isolation source: surface marine sediment (0.6m) | place: French Polynesia: Moorea | collected 2018-08 | reverse complement strand
TAACACAGTGATTCTGTTTTTAGACCCGAAGCTCATGCCAATTTTATCGAGTGCTATAACGTCATCCTGCTCAAGGGGATATCCGAGTTTTAGCAGATTTCGGACCAGGTTACCAACACTGGCATTTTGAGCCTGAACCTCTCCCAGTAAACCGACACACAAGATAATAATACAGACGACGATTCTGCTATGCCACATTCTAAGGATTTCCGGATAGGGCTAAAAGGTTCAAAGTTCACCGTTCAGAGTTGCCGCGCTTTGGTTGACTTTGAGAGAGCGGGCTGGCGGGCCAATTGATAGACCTCAATATCCTGGGAAGGGTCTATTCCCATGCGTTTCTCTTTCAGAGCCCACGAGTCAACGGATCGGATTTGACGCAAACCTTGAACCTCTGAACGATGACTTTATTTCTTATGGTCTGGCTCTACATAACCACGTTCGCGCATAAACCTTTCGGCCTTTCCACCCATAATTTTTTTGACCTCGGGAATAAATTCAAGGTGAAATCGTTCAGCCACCTCCTGCATCCCTTGGTTCCATGCGTAGTTAGGTCCCATCATAGCAGCTCCAAATCGGGCCCTGCGGCCTTCATGGTACACCAATTTCCAATAGATCCGATCCAGTTGCTCGTCATGATTGTCCTCCGTTAGCTCTCCCATAGCAATCAAATCGTTGCGGATACGGGTAGCTGGCTCGGCAACGGTTTCATCATAGAGAGTCACAAGTCTATCAAATTGGGTATAGAATTGCTCAACAAAGTTAACCCCGTGACATTGTGTGCATAAGCTTTGCATCAACTGCCTGTTTTCCTCCCATTTTTTTTGCTTTTTCGAAATTGGAAGGCGAAGGTTCCACGAAAGCCTGGTGCCGACATCATGATTTGGTCCATAATCGATTTTTCCGGCAGGTTTTGCCGGCGGCAGAAGTGCCTCAAAATCCTTGCTGTCTTCTCCGGAAAGAACGGATCTCAAGGCCTCTTCGAGTCTCTGATCGGCGTCTTTGACAACCGCCTGCGGGGGTATGGCGCCCATATGACAACTGGCACAGGTCGGGCCCTGATAATAATCAATCCCTGCCCGCCATCTTCTCCGGTCTATGTTCATTTTGTCGCGATTCGCCTGGAATGTTAGACCGTGCTTGCTGCCGGAATAAATTTCAATGTGCGGATTCTCCGGGCCGTTGTGGCATCTGCCGCAGGTCTCCGGTTGCCTGGCTTGTTCAATGGAGAATACATGCCGGGGATGGCATGCGGTGCATGAACCTTTGCTGCCGTCCAGATTGATGCGTCCGATGCCTGTGTTGGGCCAGGTACTGGGCTCCAATTTGCCCTTACCTCCCTCTTGCAGCTTCAAGACTGATCCGTGACAAGGCATACAACCGGTCTGGTCGGCATCAGATCCCCAAATGGCGCGGCCTAAAAAGTTATCAAACGACTTAATCGCATTGACTGCATCGGCGTGATGCGAGGAGCCATATTCATTGGCCTCTTTTTCATGGCAACGGGCACAATCTTTCGGGGTAACCACAATGGCGATCGATTCTTTGTGTTCAAATGCATCGGGCTCACCTTTTTCGGCCCGATGACAATCGTAGCAGTTAACCCCCGCCTGCCCCATGGAGCTTGCGTTCCATTGATTATAAATCCCCGGTGTCACTTCGCGGTGACAGATCATACAGACTTCCCCTTCCGGAGAACCGTAAGTTTTGGGATCAACATAGTATGCTCCGGATGGGCCTGCAAAAAGAAACAAAAAACCAATTAACGGAAAAAAAATTTTCATTAAGGTTTCCGTGCGCGGCATAACAGCTCCTTTCTATTTTTATTAGTCATTCAATGTACCTTATCAAATTGTTCATGAAATTCTGGGCAAATCTTCAAGAGATACAGCACCAACAGACTCTGTCACGGTTTTGTTTTCCCCACCGGGTCTTGGTTGGGACTCAGGCTTGTTTGATGAACCGGGTGTTGCCCCAAGAACTCTCATTTCTCCGGTTTCTATAGGGATGGCGATCTTAAGCGAGAGTGTGTAAATCAGTAGACCGAGACCCCAAACACCGACTGATATCATGATTTCCGGCATTCTCGGCCAGTATTCCCATATCTCACCCAGCGGTGAGGGGATAAAACCCGGCACTATAAAGCCCAGTCCTTTTTCAAGCCAGACGCCAACAACAATCAATACACATGCGAGATTGAGTGTCACGAAATTCTTCTTGGTTGCGGGGATCAGAAATAGGAGAAATGCCAAAAAATTGAAAGCAATGGCAGTCCAAATCCATTTTACCAATCCGGTATGTCCATGCAGTCCGACAAACAAGTATACAATCGGTGCTTTGTGCCAACTATCGGTGTAAAGTTCTTTGAAGACCTCAGCACCCAGCAAAAGCAGGTTGACTCCCATTGCGATAGCAACCATTTCCGCGATTTTGAACAAGGCCTCATCTTTGACCTTAAACTTGGTGAACTTGCGGACCAGCTGAAAAATGATGATGCATAGGGCCGGACCGGAACAGAAAGCCGAAGCCAGAAAACGAGGTGCCAAAATGGCCGTATTCCAAAAAGGTCGTGCTCCGAGACCGTTATAAAGATAGGCTGTGACAGTGTGAATTGCGACGGCCCATGGTATGGAAAGAAGGACGAGGGGCATATACAGCCATTTTTTTTCTTTCTTTTCCAGATAAATCATTGCCAGAAGGTAGGTAGCAATGCCGATGTTAATGAAAAGATATCCGTTCAAAACCAGAATATCCCAATCAAGAAGAGAGGCCGGAAAATTCGGTGTACCGATAAACGGCAGCAGATGCCAAACCCGCTCCGGATGACCGAGATCCAAGGTTACAAAAAGCATGGCCATGATAAGGGCGCTGATGGCCAGAATTTCCCCTAAAATGGTGATTTCCTTGATAGGGCCGAAATCATAGATATACGCCGGAATAATCAACAATACGGCCGCCGCGGCGACACCTACCAGAAAAGTGAAGTTGCCGATATAAAAGCCCCAGGACACCTGATCGGTCATTCCGGTTATCTCCAGTCCTTTGAAGAACTGGGCCTCGTAGCCCCAGATGCCGACACCGATCATACCGAGCAGAAATGCCAGCCAGGCGTAGTAAATAGGCGGCCCTTGAAACAGCCGTTGTATGAATTGACCCAAAAAATGAATGACCTTACGCATGAGCTTAGTCCTTTTTCACTAAGAAAATTTTTATTTAAATAGAAAAGAAATAGTAAAATTTCGGCTGGGTGTTCAAATCCTCTTTTAGCTTAAAAACCCTTTGATTCTCCAACACTTGGCTTATTTCGCTTTGGGGATCTAGAACATTACCGAATTTACGCGCACCAACCGGACAGACCTCTACACATGCGGGGTAGCGTCCCTTGCGGGTCCGTTGCACGCAGAAGGTACATTTTTCCACCACACCTCGTTCTCGCGGACGATTGCCCAGGTAATGCAAATTTGGATTCAATTCATCTGTGGGTATTTGCGGTTCGGCAAAATTGAACCGTCGGGCCCAATAAGGACAGGCCGCCATACAGTATCGGCAGCCGATGCACCAGTTATAATCTACGACTACGATGCCATCAGGTTCTTTCCAGGTCGCCTTGGTTGGGCATACTTTCACACAAGGCGGGTTCTCACACTGTTGGCATTGAATAGGTACGGTATAATACCCCTCCTTCGCAACCATACCGGCTTCGTAATAGTGTTCGGAATCCTCTAAATTCATCGTACCTTTTTTAAACCGCAAGACCCTTATCCACTCGATCTGAGGGCGCCGGCTTTGATTGTTTTCCTGAACACAGGCATCGACACAACGCCGGCAGCCGATACAGCGGGAAATGTCAAGTGCATAGGCAAAAAGGACATCGGGATAGGGTGGTTCAGTTCCTAAAACAAACTCACGTCCGTACTTTTTCTTGTATTTTCTCTGTAAGCGCTCCTTGACTTCTTTGATTTCATCCGGGCTCATCTCACTGAAATGGTTTTGAATGAATTCAGCTAAACCGTCGCCAGGGAGCAACTTTTTACCAATATTTTTTCCCAGATCACAGCCGCCCAGGGCGAAGGACGCAGAGGCCAATCCCGCAGTTTTTAAAAACTTACGCCGACTGAGGTTTTTTTGATATTCCTTTCTCATTTAGAATCCTAACCTTCAGGTGTTCACCTACAGCGATTGGATAATAGCCGCCATCTTTACTACAAACACCGGAAGTGCTTTGAAATATAATCCATTTAGATAATCATCATTTTTCTTTTCATTTCTTGGCGTTCGTTAATCCTAATGACTCTTCCCGAGTATACCCTCTGATTCCCAGCGGCCATAGCTGGGAGGGCGGGGCGGATCCTGCGACATAAGTTGACGAAATTTGGGGTGGTGCGGATCATGGCAATGAGCGCATAACAGGTAAAGTTTTTTCCCGTTCCATTGGCCCACTCTCCTTCCATGAAGACCCAGCTTCCAGTCACGGTAAATCAATCCGTGGCACTGGCCGCAAAGCCGATAAGATTTTTCAAAGGGAATGGTTTCGCCGTTGATTAGCCTGAGATAATTTCTTTCATCGGTATTGTGGCAATCAAGGCACCACTGCCAGTCGGCATGTTGCAGGTTGATATCCCTGTGCATACGCACGAGAATTCTCGGCGTAGGATCTGGTGCTCTAAGAAATTTACCCAAATAGGATTTTCCCCTGTCTACCTGGCTGCTCACGCCTCGAGCGTCCTTACGATGACAAGCCTGACATGGAAACAGACCCTGATACGCAAGCGGCGGAGGCACCGCATAGGTAGTTTCCTCCTCCTGTTTTTGTTGTTCTCCAAAAACTTTGCTGGAAACCAGAATGAAGACGAATAATATACACAAAAAAGGCAATATTTTTTCAAGAGGTTTAAATTTCACCATGTTTTTCCTTTCGTTGTTTTCGGCATGGTCTGTCCAACCTTCATTTACCCTCAAAGGTTTTGATAGCCATCGATTCGATACCAATCCTCGATGCGATTGGATTAGACCCAAACCACACCTTTGTATACCACATTGAGGTATAGCTGACAAACGAATAGTGTTAAAATTCAGACTTATAGAAATTTGATATTGAAGTCATTAATCGATTATACGGCTTTTAAGTACGGACTGAACAATCGGTAGATTTGATTGAAATATCAATGCTGATATTTTGTCGGGTCATCAACGCCGGACATTTTATCAGAATTTAGTTATTGAATTCAGACTAAATCTGATGACACTCCACGCACAATTTTCCCGGCAAACGATGCCTGTATTTCGAACCGGCACCTTTGGCTGCCGGACTATCGGCCTGGATAACACCTTTGTCGTGAGGATTATGACATGTAATGCAGGTCAATCGGCCGTTTTTATCTAATGGAAGTATGATGTCGAACTCTTTTTCCATCGCCTGCATGCGGGCAAGCGCCTTGACCGACGGTTTGACCAAATGATTGACATTACCCGCGTGATTGCCTCGAATGACGTGACACCTCTGGCAAATCATTTCAAGATCCCCAACGAATTGGACATCATCATAACGATCTATTTTTTCATCCGGCTTTTCGGTATGGCAGAACAGACATTTATCTACAATAATTTTCCCCCATGGGTTAAACTGGGTATGAGGGTTAAGCATAACGTATTCAGATTCAGCATGGCACTCAAAACAGAAATCCGATCTTCTTGAGATAGGGGTGCCTCTTAAAGAATTCTTATCCACTCGGCGTTTTTGGCACTGCCAGTATATATCATGACAAGTTAAACATGTAACTTTTCCGTCTTGTAGTGGTAGATTGGTTGGAATTTTTGCCTGTTTTTCTTGAGAGGGCACAATATTTACCGGATGGACGTAATTGTCGGGTTGCTTCAGGTGGCATTTGCATAATATATTAAAATCACCTTTATATTTTAAATATTTATCACCGCCTTCTTTCGGTATGCTAACATGGCAATCCGTGCAAAATTTACCGGTATAATGATATTCTTCATTATCACCAACTCTCTTTGGTGTTGATAGCTCTGGTCTATTTCCGTCCACTACACAGCTCAATAAAAGGGCCACAGCGATGATGGAGGTTAAAGAGGTTACTCTGCTCATTGCACTAAAGGTATGAATGATATGACATTAAACTGAACTTAAAATTGCAGCCGACCTTAAAATACCGAATTACCGGAATATCGTCTGTGACTTAGTCACAAACCTTTTGATGCAAATATGTTTACGACGCTTATGCAGATTTCGCAAGTGGTATTCTAATCAATCTAATTCATTGCCGTAAAAGGACCTTAATAACATAACGCTGCAGGACTTGATTTTTATCTAAAAAAATTGAGGGATCACGAACAACATAGAATCCAGGAAGACCTGCTTAAGTCAGTTGGCTGCAAATAACGGATGCCAATCGTGAGGCACCTGCCTTCAATTCGGCTTCTTCATAATAAGCAAAACAAAGGCGCATATAATTTTTAAATTCATTAGGAGGAGAAAAGGCTATGCCAGGTGCGAAGCCCACATCATGTGCGTGTGCTTCTGACAGCAATGCTTCGGCATCAAAGTTGGGAGGGAGTTCTAACCAGGTAAAAAACCCGCCGTCGGGTTCGGCGAAGAAAACTGAATCGGGAAGATATTTCCTGAGAGCCGTGTTTAAAGCTTGCATGCGCAGCCGATAGATTTTTTTCAAGTGAGAAAGCTGTTTTTGCTGCAGGCCGAGTTCAATGGCGCTCTGAACGATTGCCGATGTAAACGGATTCAAGCCACCACCGCTGTAAATCACTCCGTTGGTCGTCAGTCGACTCATCAAATCGGGATGGGTCTGGATCCAGCCCAGACGTAACCCAGGTGCCAGTATTTTGGAAAATGATCCCAGTGAAAGAACCGTTGCGGCTTCCGTAAATTTGGCCATCGGAGCAGGCGGCGGTCCCGTATAAGCCAGCAGCTGATACACCTCATCGGCGACAACCAGAAAATGGTGCTTTTGACTTAATTCGACCAATTTTTGTCTGCGGGATGCAGAAAGATTGCAGCCCGTTGGATTGTGAAATGTCGGAATGGTATAACAAAGTACCGGCTTCTGATCGGCCAATGCATCTTCAAGCGCATCGATGATCAGGCCATCCTCATCCATGGGAAGTCCGACGACATTCAGACCATGGTCAGCGAATATCCCCAGGGCTAACGAATAGGTCGGGTTTTCAACGAAAATGGTATCGCCCGGCTGAGTAAACAGCCCACAAATGAAATCTAACCCTTGAGAAATTCCTGTGGTGGTGAATAGATGACCCGGGTCCACTCGGTGTTTATAATGCTCACTGAGAAACCCGGCCAGTACATCATGGAAGTACCCGTTTCCCTGTTCAGCGCCGTAAGCTAAAATATAGGAATTATCCTGGTTGAGGCAATGTTCGGCAGCCTGCGCCAATAATGCCAGCGGGAGTAATGACGTGCCGGGCTGGCCGATGCTCAAATCGATCCTGTCAGACGGAAAATCAAAATTTGAAGTGATGATTTTGTTCTTGTCGACAACCATGTTCACTGGAATATGTTGATTTGAAGATATGCCGGCGTAGAATTACTTTTCCTGGGCTTTCCGGACAATCTCATCAAGTTGATTTTGGATTTCGGGAGACAACAGTGGCTCTGAATCTGTCGCCAGTATATCAAGGATTCTTTTCTCCGCAACCTCTAAAATGTTTCTGCCGCCATCTTTTTCCCACAATTCCCAATTTCGGCGTTCCAGCAGACCTGGCATCCACAGTGCCTGACGAAAATGTTCAAAAGTATGGTCCTGGCTTAAAAATGTGCCTCCCGGACCAACAGCCTTCATGGTATCCAGTGCGAGGGTTTCTTCCTCGACCACGAGTTTTGCGGCAAGGCGGCGGACAGCCGCCATACATTCATCGCAGAAAACCAGATCCGGGAAATCCACCACAAGATCCATATCCAGCTGCATACCATCCATCAAGTCCGCAATCAACCCGGTCACTGTTCCGATCATTCCGGTTTCAAATCCTGCCTGGGCATCTAACGTTTTGGCATCTCTGAGCATTGCAGGCATCCGGATAGGCAGATCCAAATATCTGCCCATCTGGGCCATGGCGACCTTTAAAATGCCGAATTCGGGGCAGGCCATGGATACGTTGCCGCTTTTCATATCCATGCCCCGCGCAAAACTGGTGTAGATAATAGGTGCTCCGGGATTGATCAATTGTGATACGACCAAACATGCCAAAATTTCGGCATGCGCCTGGGCAACGGTGCCGGCAATCGTCACCGGCGAGGAGGTCCCCAGTATGGGACCGGAGCTTAACATCACCGGTATCTTCAGACGGCTCATTTCCATGAGGGCTTCCAGGGATTCGGCATCGATCGCGAAAGGTGGCAGCGTCAATACCCAACCGGAAATAAACGGCCTTTCCTGGAACCGTTTCTCGCTGCCCAGCGCAATCGCCCCCATATTGGCAGCGTCCTGGACACAGCGCGCTCCGAGCATGCCCCCGGTAATATGTTTGGTCGTATTTTTGATGGTCGTGGCCCAGGTGTACCAATCATTAAAATCACCGGGAACTTCTTGGGGTGTCACCAACCCGCCGTTGACGCGGATACTGTCAAGTTGATCGGTAATGCGAGTCAAGGCGGCCAAATCATCGTTGGTTGCCGGCCGTTTTCGCCGGGTGTGGGGGTCGATGACATTCACCGCCATGGTCATACAGGCCAGGGCTGGTTCATGTGCTTCGAAAGTGACATCATGTTTGGGGTCGCGACCGAAAAGGGTCACTTCTTCCCGTTTCGGCACCGATTCGATAGCCGTGTCAACCAATCGCTTCGGAATTCGAACCACATTATCCGCCAGGATCTCTGCTCCATTTTGCGACATGAGCTCGATCGCTTCCGGGTGGGGAAGCCTCATTCCGATTTCTCTTAATACGTTAATGGCTTGTTCGTGGAGGAATCTCACCTCCGGGTCAGATAAAAATTGAATTGCTGGTTTCATAATCTACACCGTATTTGTACCGGGGGTTTTTAATTATATTTAGGCCGCTAGGGGCCTTTATCTGACAACATATATTCAAATAATGAGGTTTTCAGGAGACAGACATGTTATTACAAGATTACAGTGCTAGTCTAGTGGGAGCGGCTTCCAGCCGCGAATATTGCAGTGACACGATGCAGCCGCCGTTTATCGTGGCTGGAAGCCGTTCCCACAAAGATAAATAACTCACTTGTACCAAAGTGCTGCTTCGTGGCTATTCTTCCGGTTTACCCTGATTAAGAATTACTGCAGACTAATGCTGAACCACCGGTTCACAGGTTTCAGATTCGGACACAACTTCGATTTCGATGGCTCCCTCCGCCGGACACACCGAGTAACATCCCCCACAGCCGACACAGTTATCTCTATTTACCCAGGTATACTTGTCGCCATCCTGCATGGCGGCGGAAAAACAAGCTTTCAGGCACATCTTGCAGTTAATGCAGCTTTTCTCGATTACCCGTGCTTTTTCAGCGGGCATATCGCAGTAAGCCATCGCGGCATCCGAGGCGATTCCCAGCATGTCATCGATGCTCTTATATCCTTTATCATCCATGAAAGTTTCCAGGCCTTCGACCTGTTTTTTTAGCCAGCCATAGCCATAGCACATCACCGCCGAACACATTTCTACAATATGGGCACCGCTCATGACGAACATGACGATATCCCGCCAGTCGTAGGCTCCGTTGGTGCCGGCTATAAAGATATCTTCACCGTAGGCCTTTCTAACTTCATTGATCCATCGCAGCGTCAGCGGTTTCGTCCAGGGGCCGCCGACACCGGCCTGACCATATATCAAAGGTTTTCCGGTCTCGATATCAGGAACAAAGCCAATGAAACGATTGGTCAGTGTGACTGCCGCCGCACCGACATCTTTCAGTCGGCCGGAAAATCCCACCAGATCCGTTACTTGGGGAGTCACTTTGATCATAATCGGTACCTTCACAGCTTCGGCGACCGCCTGAGTGATCTCGCAAGCATAATCAAAGTCCTGACCAACGTTCATTCCCGTCCGCACACCCGGCATCAGTTTTGGGTGCGGACAGCCAAAATTCAGCTCAATCAGCGGGACGCCGGCATCTTCCATCTGCTTGCCCAGGGTCACCCACCCGTCCAGCTCGATGGAACCAATGCTGCCGATGACGACCGCACCGTTATCCTCCGCATATTTGAGCGTTTCCCTGATTTCTTTGACAAAATCTTCCGGTGGTTCAATCGCCAGGCCGCTGCGACTGTATAGACTGAATCCGCGGGGGACTTTTCCGCGGCAGACTTCATGGCGTTGATTTAAAAATCGCCACTTGGCCCGGGTCGTCAGCTCCCGCATCTCCGGTGAGTCTGTCATGGTTTTGGCAATAACGCCCCCCGCCCCGGTATCAATACACTTTTTCATATTATGGGCGTTTAACGTCGGTTCGGCCGAGGCTGCCACCAAAGGATTCTTGATGCGAACACCACAAAAATTTACTTCTAGATTTGCCATAATGTATCTCCTTTTCTCCGAACCTGAATTTTTTACTAACCGAGAATTGATTATTGATAGTTTCGTAAAAAGTCTTAAAGCCACTCTTTGCGATCGGCCAGGGCCGGAAATTGCTCTCGTGCGGTTGCCAGCTCCCCCAAGTCAAATTCAGATTTAATGATGGTTTCTTTATCTCCCGCTCCAGCTAGAATCGTACCCCAGGGATCCGTAATCATACTGTGACCGACGAATTGAATACCCATATTCAGACCCACGGAATTGGCTGATATCAGAAAGCATTGGTTTTCCAAAGCCCGGACCCGGTTCAACATCAGCCAGTGCTCGAGTCTCGGATACGGCCAGGCTGAGCAGACCAAAAATATTTCGGCGCCCTGTACGACCATTTTGCGGAACAGCTCGGGGAAGCGAAGGTCATAACAAGTGGCAAGGCCGATGGTCGCTAAGGGAGTTTCAACAGTAACCATGGAGGTACCGGGAGTCAGAAGCTGAGTTTCTTTGGAATTGTATCCGAAAAGGTGTATTTTTAAATAATTTGCTAGCAACTCTCCATTTGGCGAAATCAGATAGCTTGAATTGTAGTATTTTCCGCTTTTCTTCTCTACAAAACTGCCCGTGTGCAGATAAATTCCAACCTCTTTGACCGCCTCCCTCAACCGTTGCAGGGTTTGTCCTTGACTGTCTTCCGCCTCTGAGACGTAACGATCGAAGCTCATGAAACCGATGTTCCAGATTTCCGGTAATATAGCGAGATCGTATCCCTTGCAGCGATGTATATTTTCAATGGCTTTGTCAATGGTGGCCGTTTTGTCTTTTTCAATGATAGACATCTGAATTGAGGCTACTTTCATCATATATCCTCTTTTGTACTCCCCAAGCGTAAAACAAATTAGCTCACTCCACCGTAAGGTAGTCCAGCGGTTTGACATCATAGGAAAGATCAATGCGGCGGTTCAGTTTTTCGTCAATTAATGCGGCGGAAAATTTTTGACCAAAGACAAACTCACCGGTCAATGTTCCCAGGGTTCCGGAGAAGATGATCAAATTCTCCAAAGGCCCCGGTATTTTACTTTTGACAAACGATATGAGTTCGTCCGGGTTCAAAAGCAATCCCAGGCGGCCTTCCTGGTAGCGAATGTTTTTCCCACTATTTAAAACGCTAGCAGTTATAAGGAGATCATCCCAGTGATTTTCAATCTCAGCCAGAGGCCAAACCACTCGGCCCATTATATTGGGACAAATCTGTTTAGATCTTGGAATATCGGTTTCTTCTAAATGGCGGTCGGTATGGTCGCT
>JAAUYD010297052.1_pt1 | contig 11812 bp, 8 predicted proteins | sample 7278101 | NCBI WGS metagenome assembly JAAUYD01 (sample SAMN14350128, study PRJNA611818) | marine sediment metagenome | isolation source: surface marine sediment (0.6m) | place: French Polynesia: Moorea | collected 2018-08 | reverse complement strand
GTGGAGATCAACCCGCTGATCGTGACCGAGTCCGGTGAGCTTGTTGCCCTCGATGCCAAGATCAACATTGAGGACAGCGCGCTGTTTCGCCAACCGGCGATCGCGCTCCTGCGCGATGAGAGTCAGGAAGACGAGATGGAGCGCGTGGCCCACGACCATGATCTCAACTACGTCTCCCTGGACGGCGACATCGCCTGCATGGTGAACGGCGCCGGCCTGGCCATGGCCACCATGGACATCATCCAACTGCATGGCGGCTCACCCGCCAACTTCCTCGACGTGGGCGGCAACGCGACCAGCGAGCGCGTATCCCACGCCTTCCGCCTGATCCTCTCCAACGATCGGGTCAAGGCCATTCTGATCAACATCTTCGGTGGCATCGTGCGTTGCGACCTGATCGCCGAGGGCATCATCGATGCGGTGCAGAGCGTGGGCGTGCCCGTGCCCGTGGTGGTGCGCCTGGAGGGAACCAATGCAGCCAAGGGGCGCGAGCTGCTGGCCGCCAGCGGTCTGGCGATCATCCCCGCCGAGGACATTTCGGACGCTGCGTCCAAGGTGGTCGCTGCCGCAGGAGAAAAGGCATGAGCATCTTGTTGAACTCGGAAAGCCGCGTGATCTGTCAGGGATTCACCGGCAAGCAGGGTACTTTCCATTCGGAGCAGTGCATCGCTTACGGGACTCAGGTGGTGGGTGGCGTCACGCCCGGCCGCGGCGGCCAGACCCATCTGGATCGACCGGTCTTCAACACCTGTCACGATGCGGTGGATGCGACCGGTGCGGACGTGAGCATGATCTACGTGCCCGGCGCCTTCGCGGCGGACGCGATTCTGGAAGCGGCTGATGCCGGGATTCGCCTCATCGTCTGTATCACCGAGGGGATTCCGGTGAACGACATGGTGCGTGTACGCGCAGCGCTGGCCGATCATCCCGAGACCCGTCTGGTCGGGCCGAACTGCCCGGGCGTGATCACGCCAGGCCAGGCCAAGGTGGGCATCATGCCGGGTATGATCCATACGCCAGGGCGCATCGGCGTCGTGTCGCGCTCCGGTACGCTGACCTACGAGGCCGTGCACCAGACCACGCAGCAGGGGCTTGGTCAGTCCTCCTGCGTCGGTATCGGTGGCGATCCCGTGCGCGGCATGGACTTCATCGACACGATCGCCCTGTTCTCGGCGGACGATCAGACCGACGGCATCATCATGGTGGGCGAGATCGGCGGTACGGACGAAGAGGCCGCGGCGGCCTACATCAAGGACCACGTAAGCAAGCCCGTGGTCGCCTACATCGCCGGCGTCACGGCGCCTCCAGGCAAGCGCATGGGCCATGCTGGTGCCATCGTCTCCGGGGGCCAGGGCACGGCCGAGGCCAAGTTCGAGGCACTGGAGGCGGCCGGCGTTACCACCGTGCGTTCGCCGGCGGAACTCGGTAGCGCCATCAAGGCGCGCCTGGGCGGCTGATGACGGCGAGCGACGGACGGCGCCTGCGGGTCGCCATCGCACAGCTCAACCCCATGGTCGGCGACATCGCCGGCAACGAGCGCCAGATTCTCGAGCAGATGTCGGCAGCGGCAGGCGCCGGCGCTGATCTCGTCGCGTTCCCGGAGCTTTGTCTGTGTGGCTACCCGCCGGAGGATCTGTTGTTCCACGGCGGCTTCCGCCAGCGCGTGGAGGCCGCGCTGCAACGCCTGCGTAAGGCGTCCGGTGACACGGTGGCGTTGATCGGCTATCCGCAGTTCGACGAGGACGTGATCTACAACGCCATCGCCGTGCTCCATCAGGGGCGTCAGATCGCCACCTATCGCAAGCGTATCCGACCGAATTACGGGGTCTTCGACGAAAAGCGCTACTTCCGCCGCGGCGACAGCCCCTGCGTGGTGAACGTGGCCGGCGTGCCGGTGGGCATCACCATTTGCGAGGATCTGTGGTACGCGGGCCCCGTCGAGGAGACGGCTGCGGCCGGCGCCAGGCTGGTGGTGAACGTCAACGCCTCGCCCTTCGATTTCCGCAAGCAAGCGGAGCGCGAGCGCATCGTTCGCGAGCGTATCGCGCAGGCCGGAGTACCGGTGATCTACGCCCACATGGTGGGCGGTCAGGATGAGCTCATTTTCGATGGTCGCTCCTTCGTCATGGATGCGCAGGGTGAGCTTGTGATGCGCGCGCCGGCCATGGAGACCGGTTTATACCTGACAGATTTCGTAGGCTCCGAGGGTGAGGTGCTGGAGCCCGTGGCCGGGGACGTGGCATCCGAGCCGCCGGTGGAAGCGCTGATCTACGAAGCCCTGGTGCTGGGCGTACGTGACTACCTGGGCAAGCATCGTTTTCCGGGTGCCCTGGTGGGCTTGTCCGGCGGTATCGACTCGGCGCTCACGCTGGCCATCGCCGTGGACGCGCTAGGCGCCGAGCAGGTGCGCGCGGTCATGATGCCTTCGCGCTTCACCTCCGAGATGTCATTGCAGGACGCTCAGCGCCAGGCCTCGGAGCTCGGCGTGGAGTACGACGTCATCTCCATCGAGCCCCTGTTCGAAACCGTGCTCGCCAGCCTTGAACCAGCCTTCGCCGGCAAGCCCTTCGACACGACTGAGGAGAACATCCAGTCGCGCTGTCGCGGGATCATCCTGATGGCGCTGTCGAACAAGACCGGCCGGCTGCTGCTCACCACGGGCAACAAAAGCGAGATGGCCGTGGGCTATGCCACCCTGTACGGCGACATGGCCGGCGGCTTTGCGCCGATCAAGGATTGCACCAAGACCCTGGTGTACCGACTCGCGCGCTACTGCAATACGCGTGGCAGACAGATGATTCCGCCAAGGGTGATCGAACGTGAGCCCACGGCCGAACTGCGCGAGGAACAGCTCGACAGCGATTCCCTGCCGCCCTACGAGGTGCTGGATCCGATCCTGGACGCCCTGATCATCGAAGATCTGGCCGTAAGCGATATCGTGGCCCGCGGTTTTGATCGCAGCACGGTGATTCGCGTGCTGTCGATGGTCAGGCGCAACGAGTACAAGCGGCGGCAGGCACCGCCGGGCGTGCGCGTGAGCCCGCGCGCCTTCGGTCGTGATTGGCGCTACCCGATCACCTCGGGCTACTACCTGGAAGACGGTCCCGCGGCGGAGGACTGAGCGGCGACCGCCGTGGCGGCTTCTTCTTCGGCTGCTCCACCGTCCTCACGGGCCGAGGACGAGTCCAGCGACGGCTCCGCGGTCTCGCGCCGTCGCAGGAAGCGGAACAGGCCGCGACGCTCGGGACGAACTGCATCCTCTCCATAGGTCTGCGCCAGCACGCGCTCCGTGTCGCCGGACAGGCCGTCGAGGCCGAGGCGATCGTAGGCACGGGTCAGCAGCGCCAGGGCGTCCTGGGTGGCGGGCGAGTCCGGGTAATTCTCGAGCACGTAGCGCGCCCGATTCGCGGCGCCGACGTAAGCACCGCGCTCCATGTAGAACTCGGCCACGTACACCTCGTAGGCCGAGAGCCGGTTGCGCAGGAACACCATGCGCTCACGCGCGTCCTCGGCGTAAGCGCTGTTCGGGAAGCGTTGCAGGAGCAGCTGGAAGTAGGAGAAGGAGCGGTACGCATCGTTGGGCGGTCGCTCGGCGATGTCCACGCCCAGCAGGCGCTCGATGATGTTCAGATCGGCCTCGAAGTACACCAGGCCGCGCAGGTAGTAGGCGTAGTCCACGTTCGGGTCACGCGGGTTTTCGATGATGAAGTTGTCTGCTGCATCGATCGCCTGCTCGGGGCTGTTCGCGCGGTAGTAGACATAAATCAGATCGAGCTTGGCCTGGCGCGCCTGTGGTGAGAAGGGGTGGCGTACGGTGAGCTGCTCGTAGATCTGCACGGCCGCGCCGAAAGCGCCCACGCCGAGGGCGCGCTGGGCCTCGTCATAGAGAAACTGAGGATCCGCCAGCTTTGCCAGGTCGCTCTGCTTGTTACCGCCGCAGCCGACCACGCTCACGGCGAGGATGATCGCCATGAGGCCGACTCGGAGTTGCTGGCGCCAGCCGCCGAGTGAGTGAATCGCTCTCATCATCGCCCTTGTTATGAAATCAACGCGATCGGGGCAAACGCGCATGATACCGCAGCCCCACCAATTCAGGGCTACACTCCTGCGATATTCCCCGCAGCTACCGGTGCCGATGCCGCATGACGGGCAAGATCACACTGCAGGCCAGGGTGCCCGAATCCCTGGCCGGCAAGCGCTTTGACCAGGCGCTGGCCCTGATGTTTCCCGATCACTCACGCTCGCGCCTGCGCGAGTGGATCGATCGGGGCGAGGCCCGCCTGGAGGGCGCGCCCGCCAAGCCGCGACAGAAAGTGCTCGGCGGCGAGCAGGTGACCCTGGAGGCCCAGGTCCCCGTGCGTGCCGACGACTCGCCCCAGGACATCCCCCTGCAGGTGGTCCACGAGGACGCGGCGGTGCTGGTGATCGACAAACCGGCCGGTCTGGTGGTGCATCCCGGCGCCGGCAACGCCAGCAACACGCTGGTGAATGCCCTGCTCCATCACGATCCCGCCCTCGCTGTGCTGCCGCGCGCCGGCCTGGTGCACCGCCTCGACAAGCTCACCAGCGGTCTGCTGATGGTGGCACGCACGCTGGAGGCGCACACGGCCATGGTGGCCGCCCTGGAGGCACGCGAGATCACCCGTCAGTACCGCGCTGTGGCCGTCGGTGAGATGACCGGGGGCGGCACGGTCGACGCGCCCATCGGTCGCCATCCCACCCGTCGAACGCGGATGGCCGTGCGCCCGATACACGATCAGGCGGCCAGACCCGCCGTGACCCACTATCGGGTTGCCGAGCGACTGCAGGGGTTCACGGTGGTCGACCTGCGCCTGGAGACGGGGCGCACGCACCAGATCCGTGTGCACATGGCCCACCTTGGCTATCCACTGGTCGGAGATCCGGAGTACGGGGGGCGCCTGCGCCTGCCGCCGGCGGCACGGCAGGAGACCGTGGAGGCCTTGCGCGGCTTCCGTCGTCAGGCCCTGCACGCGGCGCGCCTCGAGTTCGATCACCCTGCCAGCGGTGACCGCCTGGTCCTCGAGTGCCCCCTGCCCGAGGACATGACCGCTCTGCTGGCAGCCCTGCGCCTGCCGCGTGACGGCTGATGTACGCGCCATCGCTGCTGTTTCCCGACTGGCCCCTGCCCCCCGGCGTGCAGGCCGTGAGCACCCTGCGCCGCGGCGCCGGTGCCAGTCGCGGCGCCTGGGGCAGCTTCAACCTGGGGCAGCACGTGGGCGACGCGGCGGCAACGGTAGCGGCCAACCGCCGGCAGCTTGCCAGCCTGATCGGCCTGGATGATCGCGTGCCCGTGTGGCTGCGCCAGGAGCACGGTGTCGCCGTGGCCAGGCTGGATCAGATCGCGCCGGGAGCGCCTGCGCCCGTCGCCGACGGGGCCGTCCTGCGGGGAGCCGATCGGGCATGTGCCCTGCTCACCGCAGACTGCCTGCCGGTTCTGCTGTGTGAGCTGTCCGGTGCGGTTCTGGGGGCCGCCCATGCGGGCTGGCGCGGATTGGCCCGGGGCGTCCTGGAGGCCACCGTGGAGGCCATGAAGGTGGCCCCGCATCGCCTTACGGCCTGGTTGGGGCCTTGCATCTCCGCCCCCGCCTTCGAGGTCGGTCCCGAGGTGCGTGATGCCTTCGTCGCTCGCGATCCGCAGGCTGCCCATGCCTTCCAGGCGGGGCCGGGCGATCGCTGCTTCGCCGATCTGCAGTTGCTGGCCCGCCAGCGCCTGCTGGCCATGGGCGTTCAGGCGGAGCACGTGTACGCTTTCGATGCCTGCACCTACCACGAGCGCGAACGATTCTTCTCCTACCGGCGCGACGGCGTATGTGGGCGCATGGCCAGTCTGATCTGGCGTACGGACGTGCCCATCGTCTGAGCGCATCGCCGCGCTGCTGCCGTCCGCCCGGCAGCCCCGATCCTCCTGCGGGATGCGCTGAATCCCTGCCGCTGCAGGCCCGCGGCTCCCTTCGGGCCGACTTGAATTGCGTCCATCGCGCCCAGATAACTCCCGCCATTGAATACCCGTAGGGAGGTGTCTCACACATGCGGATGGACAAGCTCACCGCCCGCTTCCAGGCGGCCTTGGCGGACGCTCAATCGCTGGCAGTAGGCCGCGATCATCAATTCATCGAACCGGTCCACCTGATGGCTGCCCTGCTCGACAGCGAGGGTGGGGCGATTCGTCCGCTGCTGGTCAGCGCGGGCGCTAACGTTGCCATGCTGAGATCGAAGCTCGGCGAGGCCCTCGATCGCCTGGCGCAGGTACAGGGCGCTGGCGGCGAAGTCCATCTGTCCAACGATCTCGGCAAGCTGCTCAACCTCACGGACAAGCTGGCGCAGGAGCGCAAGGATCAGTATCTCTCGAGCGAACTCTTCGTCCTTGCGGCGAGCGAGGAGAAGGGGGCGCTGGGCACGATCCTGCGCGACGCGGGCCTGGTGCGCGGGGCGCTGGAGAAGGCCATCGAAGCCGCCCGCGGCGGCGAGTCCGTCGACGATCCGAACGCCGAAGACACCCGTCAGGCGCTCAGTCGCTACACGCAGGATCTGACCGAGCGTGCTGAACAGGGCAAGCTCGATCCGGTCATCGGTCGCGACGAGGAGATCCGCCGCACGATTCAGGTGCTGCAGCGTCGCACCAAGAACAACCCGGTGCTGATCGGCGAACCCGGCGTGGGCAAGACGGCGATCGTCGAAGGACTGGCCCAGCGAATCGTCAACGGCGAGGTGCCCGAGGGTCTGCGCGGTAAGCGCATCCTGGCCCTGGATATGGGTTCCCTGCTTGCCGGCGCCAAGTTCCGCGGCGAGTTCGAGGAGCGGCTCAAAGCCGTACTGAACGAACTCAGTAAGCAGGAAGGGCAGATCATCCTGTTCATCGACGAGCTGCATACGATGGTCGGTGCCGGCAAGGCCGAGGGTGCCATGGATGCGGGCAACATGCTCAAGCCCGCCCTTGCGCGTGGCGAACTTCACTGTGTGGGCGCCACCACCCTCGATGAGTATCGCAAGTACGTGGAGAAGGACGCCGCCCTCGAACGACGCTTCCAGAAGGTGCTGGTGGGCGAGCCGACCGTGGAGGATACGATCGCCATCCTGCGCGGCCTGCAGGAACGCTATGAAGTGCACCACAGCGTGGACATCACGGACCCCGCAGTGGTGGCGGCAGCGACCCTGTCCAATCGCTACATCGCCGACCGCCAGCTGCCGGATAAGGCTATCGATCTGATCGACGAGGCCGCCTCACGCATTCGCATGGAGATCGACTCCAAGCCCGAAGCCCTGGACAAGCTCGAGCGTCGGCTGATTCAGTGGAAGATCGAGCGCGAAGCCCTGCGTCGGGAAAAGGACGATGCGTCGCGCCGACGGCTCGACGAGCTGGAGAACAACATCGCCGAGGGCGAGCGCGAGTACGCCGATCTCGAAGAGGTGTGGCTGGCCGAAAAGGCTGCCGTACAGGGTTCCACGCACCTGAAGGAAGCCCTGGAACAGGCGCGCCAGGAAATGGACAACGCCCGACGCGCCGGCGATCTCACACGCATGTCCGAGTTGCAGTACGGGCGTATCCCGGCGCTCGAGAAGCAACTGGAGGATGCGGAGAGCACGGAGGCCAGCACCACCTTGTTACGCAACAAGGTGACCGAGGAGGAGATCGCCGAGGTCGTCTCGCGCTGGACCGGCATCCCCGTGTCTCGCATGCTCGAGAGCGAGAAGGACAAGCTCCTGCGCATGGAGCAGGTGCTGGGCGAGCGCGTGATCGGCCAGCAGGAAGCGGTGGTGGCGGTGAGTAATGCCATTCGTCGCTCACGGGCCGGTCTCTCGGATCCGCGTCGACCGAACGGCTCCTTCCTGTTCCTCGGTCCCACCGGTGTCGGGAAGACCGAGTTGACCAAGGCCCTCGCCAGCTTCCTCTTCGATGCGGAAGAAGCCATGGTGCGCATCGACATGTCGGAGTTCATGGAGAAGCACTCCGTGGCGCGACTGATCGGTGCCCCGCCGGGCTACGTGGGCTACGAGGAGGGCGGATACCTCACGGAGGCCGTGCGGCGTCGCCCCTACTCCGTGATCCTTCTCGATGAGGTGGAGAAGGCTCATCCGGATGTGTTCAACGTGCTGCTTCAGGTGCTGGACGACGGCCGTCTCACGGACGGTCAGGGTCGCACCGTGGACTTCCGCAACACGGTGATCGTGATGACCTCAAACCTGGGGTCCCAGCTGATCCAGGAGCTTGCCGGCGAAGACAACTACCCGCAGATGAAGGACGCGGTCATGGGCGTGGTGGGCCAGCACTTCCGCCCCGAGTTTCTGAACCGCGTGGACGACATCGTGGTCTTCCATCCCCTTGGCCAAGAGGAAATCCGCCGCATCGTCGCGATTCAGTTGCGCTACCTGCAGACGCGTCTCGAGGAGCGCGATATGGCGCTGAGCCTGAGTGACGCAGCCGTGGTGCGCCTGGCCGAGGCGGGCTTCGACCCGGTCTATGGCGCGCGGCCCCTGAAGCGCGCGATCCAGAGTCAGGTGGAGAATCCCCTGGCTCAGGAGATCCTGTCGGGACGTTTCGGACCGAACGACCACGTGCACGTGGATGTGAGTGAGGACACGGGCTCGCTGGTATTTTCTCGCGGAAGTGCGGACCGGGAAGCGTAAACGATGGTTATAGGCCTTGATTCGTGTGCGCCGCATCACGCCGCGATCAGTACCATAGGGCTACACTCAAGGTTGCCTAAGGTGTAATCCCTAGGCGCCGAGTGACGTCGATGACTGTCTGGTCGAATGCGCGTCGCTATGTAACGGCGAAGCTAGCGACCCTATTCGTAAGTGAGCCAGGAGGCCCGCCTCATGCGCATCCTGCTGTTGCGCCGAGACCCCATCGTAGCGAGAGACGACGATGGCGGCCGGGCGGCACTCGACGCTTTTCTGCCGCGCCTGCAATCGAAGGTCCCGGGACTCGACGTGGTGCAATCCCAGCGCGTGGACGAGGCGGTCCTGAGCGCCGTCGAGTCGCGCCACTACGATATCGTCATCATCGCCCAATCGGGCGCCGGCGCCACGGCGGATGAGGATTGGGATGCGTTGCTCGCTCCCGTTGCCAACCTGCGAGCCACGGCACCACGGGTGCCCCTGCTGTATCTGGCCCTGGACGGCAACGAGTGGCTGGCCGCTGCCGCCATCAAGTACGGCGCCAGCGACTACCTGCCCCTGCCCCTGCTGGAAGACCATGTGCTCATCCGCGCCATCAAGGAGTGTCTGGCCGGCGGGCGGCTACCGACGCGCGGCCGAGGCAAACGGCGTGACGTCGGCGAGCGCCAGGCAGGCGCCGGTGGCGACCAGGCGGATGTCGGCGCTGACGATCGCCAGCGCGATCCCTCCAGTCCGAAGGTGAATCCCGCCAAGGAGTCTCGTCGCCCATCGCCCGTCAAGGCGTCGCGCGACGACCGCGACGTGTCACGCGAGGTACTGGCGCATGCGCCGGATATCCCGGGCTATCGCATTGTTCGGCTGGTCGGTGAGGGTGGCACGGCCACCACCTACCTGGCGCTGGACGAGCGACGCCAACGGCTTGTGGTCATCAAGTTCATGCCGTACGTACAGAAGCTCGGCAACCTCGACAACGTGCGCGTTTTCAAGCGCGAATACGAGGTGATAGCGAGCCTCAACGACCGTCGTGTAGTGAAGGTGTTTGACAGCGGCGTGCGCGAGGACGGCGCCTACCTGGTGGTCGAATACTTCGCCGGAGGTGACCTCGGCCGGCGTATGCGACGCAGCATGACCACCCATGCGGCGCTTCACTACGGGCGCGGCGTGGCCCAGGCCCTGAAGCTGATCCACTCGCACGGCATATTCCATCGCGACCTCAAGCCCGGCAACGTCATGTTGCGCGAGGATGGCTCCGTGGCCCTGATCGACTTCGGCCTTGCCAAGCTCCCGGCGGGCCAGACCCTGGCACAGGCCGGGCGGGTGCTCGGCACACCGTCCTACCTGAGTCCCGAGCAGGGCACGGGTGCCAAGGTTGACGCGTCCAGCGACATCTACAGCCTGGGCTGCGTGTTGTTCGAGATGCTGTCCGGTCGCCGCCCCTATCTGGCGGACACTGCGATCCGCGTGATCGACATGCACGTTCGCGCCCCGGTGCCGGATCTGCCTGGCGAGGTGGCGTCGCTGCAGGGGCTGATCGACCGCATGATGGCGAAGGACAAGGCGGAGCGCTTTGCCAGCGCTGATGAGGTTATTGCGGCGATCGATGAGCATTTGCGGGAGCTCCCCTTCGAACCCACCGCCAACTGACGACGACCCTCAGGAGGCCTTCAGGCGGCGCGATCCGGCGTTGCCGTTCTGCGAAAAATGCTCACGTACCCTGTGTACGCTCCGCTTTTTCGCAGAACGGCGCCTTGTCTCGCACCACCTGAAGGCCTCCTGAGGGCCGCCGTTCTGGCGACGTTGAAGGAGCTCACGGGCCCGTGCCACTCCGCTGTTTTGCTTGTCGGCGCCTTGTCTCGCACCATCTGGGACCATCCTGTGGGTCGCCGTCCACGCGGGTACTGGCGTCAGAGAAGACTGCTCACCAATCGCCTGCACGCTGCGCCGTTTCGCTGATCAGCGCCTTTCCACCCCAACACCTGAAGCCCCTCTGAAGGCCTCCTTCCAGCTGATTCCTCTACCAGTTGTTGCGGAGTTCGCGGAGGCGTAGGAAGACCTCGCGGGGGGATGGGCTTTCGCCCAGTTCGGGAAAACGATCTCGCAGTTGGGCGATGACTGTGGGCTGCTGCAGGCGGAAGAAGGTGTTCACGCGGCGCTCTTCGCCCAGGGTGGTGACATAGGCGTTGTCGGGGTCGTGTTCGCCCTGTTGGGCGAGCAGTTCCCGGGCAGCGCTGTTGTCCGGTTCGCGATCCAGGGTGAAGCGCAGGTTGTTGGCCAGATAGTCGTGGCCTGGATAGACGCGGACCGCGTCATCGAGGCCTGCCAGCAGGGTGCTGAAGGTGTCGTAGAGCTGGTGCGGGTGGCCCCCGTTGTGGCAGTTGCCCGCGCCCGCGTTGAACAGCGTATCGCCGCTGAACAGGGCGGGTTGATCGGTCCGCGAGAGCAGGCAGATATGGCTCATGGTGTGCCCGGGGGTGTCGAGGCACTCGAGTTCGATTGTCTTGCCCACGCGGATCACATCGCCGGCACCGAGGCCACGATCGATGCCGCCGGGGATTCGTCCGGCGGCGCCGGCGTGGGCCAGCACGCGGGCACGCGTGGCACTTACCAGGCCCTTGTTTCCGCCGACATGGTCCCCATGTTCGTGCGTATTCAGGATCTGTGTGATCTCGAAGCCTTCCGTGCGCGCCGCTTCAAGGCACCGGCGGTAGTCCAGGGGATCGATGGCGAGCGCCTCGCCGGTTTCCGGGCAGGCCACCAGATAGTTGAAATTGCGATAGGCGTTCGCTGTCCAGATCTGTCGTACGATCATTATTCATGCCTGCCATGGCGGTTATAGCGTTCCGGAGAATCACACCATGCCCATCTACGAGTACCAATGCGAGTCGTGCGGCGCCCGCAAGGACGCGCTCCAGCGCATGAGCGACCCACCGCTCGTAGACTGCGATGCCTGTGGTCAGCCGTCGCTGAAGAAGCTCGTGTCGGCGCCCCGTTTCCGACTGAAGGGCAGCGGCTGGTACGAGACCGACTTCAAATCGGACAATCGGCGAAACCTGGCCGATGGCGCCGACGGCAAGTCAGACGCCAAGGGAGGCGACTCCAAGGGCGGTGACGGAAGCCAGAAATCGGACGACAAGGCGCCGGCGAAGGAGGCTGGCGGTGGCGGCAAAGCGGC
>JAAUYD010089766.1_pt1 | contig 11814 bp, 6 predicted proteins | sample 7278101 | NCBI WGS metagenome assembly JAAUYD01 (sample SAMN14350128, study PRJNA611818) | marine sediment metagenome | isolation source: surface marine sediment (0.6m) | place: French Polynesia: Moorea | collected 2018-08 | reverse complement strand
TACAACCATATCCCAACAATCAGCAGCACAATGACTCCAGCCACTGCACCAAATATTAAAGCATTTCTCGATTTGCGTGGCTTAGGGGACTCTGATTCAGTAGTTACCGTTTGCTCAATGTTAGATCCAGGGGATTTGACCTTGGCAGCTTCTGGCTTAACTGGTATTTTTGATGAGGTAATGGATGGTTTTTCTTTTTCGGATTCTCTCATGCTTCTGAGTAGCTCATCAATATCCTCTGCGATAGTTGCTAGAAGATCATGTCGTTTTCTAAATCTTACGAGCAAAGTGAGCGCATCATCAGCGCTCTCAGGAGAGCGCAACCCCCTTCGAAGATCAACTAACAGAAGGCTTTGCTCCTCAGGACTCAAGGTCGACGGCGTTTTGATCCGCTCGGAGAGCCTTCCGAGGTACGAAAGAGGCACATCTGGGGATGCTGGTAAGGGATCAGGGAGAGGTTGAGAAGGCGGAATTTCAATGAAAGCTCTGGCTAAGCGTAAGGCGGCATGACGATCCGGATTACGGTAGTCTAAAAAATGAATCTGTGATAAAGCCGGCGGCAAAAGGCTGGCCGAAACTTCTTCAGAGACCAGCACGGGCAAGATCGTTTTGCCCAAGTCGGAAGCATACCTATATTCGTACTCACATGCCGTGGAGTTCAGGGCTTCCTGGTCCAATATAAAAACGAATACATCGCAATCGCGAACCTTTGCAAGGATTTGATCCCACCAATCCTGGCCACCGCTCAACTCTTGATCGAACCACACGGTGTGGCCTAGCACTCTGATATCTTCGGCCAATTTTTCGACGATCATTGCACTGAAGCGGTTATAGCTGATAAAAATATTTGACATTAGATTCTGTTCCTAAAGCTGTCCTTGTAAAGTTTGCCTTTACAGATTCTGCCTTAGACAAGGTTAGCTTCAGCTTATCGCTTGTTTATGCAGCCTAACCCGTAATTTGAATCATAATTAGAATGATCCGTTTAAACGTGGGTTATCAGCTTTCTGTCCGCATGACACGCCGTTTTATTAAATGTTATATAACTCTTGCCAAAATCTGAAATCGAGAACTTACTGAAATTTATACAGATTGCTTATGGATATCGTATTAATTCTAAATTCTTAATAGATCAGGTGTGAAAAAAGTATATTCTGAATTCGTCCAAAAAAATTAAAAAATTTTTTTCAGACATAAACCTGCTACCGTTCGTTTACCCTAGTCGGTTTGTAAATGTCAAATATAAATACCAAAAAGAGGTAAGTCATTAATATTTATTAATATAATTGTGGTCATTGTAGCTACAAATTTGATGGAATAGCGACAAATGACAAAACTGAGGTAAATTGCCCGCTCTGCCAGGGAAGGTTAAAAAAGGTTAAAAAGCTGATGTCCTCATTCTCGGTAGGCGCTTCCAACAACCTTGCCGGCGGTATTCCGGCCGACATGGAGCCCAAGATGTGTACAAAGTGCGATCCGTCACCGACAGGATATGGTCAGAATTGAAACCAAGGTTGCGTTTGGGATTGATATTTCCATATCTGACCGGAAATATTAATCAGCGATCACCAGCAGAGCTTGGCCCCTGCCCGCTCTAAGGGTCTTGCTCGACTCTCAGCTCTGTTAGTGGTCGCTGGTTTTCGGTTTGACCCGCGCGGTGGCCTTGGCGTGAAGCGGATCGTCCGGGCAGTAATGCTTGGGGTAGCGCCCCTTGAGTTCTTTTTTTACCTCGTGATAGCCAGACTGCCAGAATCCCGCCAGGTCGTGGGTTATCTGAACCGGGCGACCGGCCGGCGAAAGCAGATGAATCAGCAACGGTTGCCGGCCGCCGCCCACTGAAGGCGTCTGGTTCAGACCGAACATCTCTTGCAGGCGCACTGCCAAAACCGGTATATCATCCGAATAGTCGATGGGAATCCGCGAACCGCTCGGCACGGCCAGGTGGGTAGGAGCCAATTCATCTAGTAGTTGATGTTGCCGATAGGGAATCAAACGGTATAAGGCCGCTTTAAGATCGACTCTCGTCAGGTCACGCAGCCGGGTCATTCCGGTTAAATAAGGTGCCAGCCATTGAGTCAGCCGCGATTCGAGACCCTCATCGGTAACATCTGGCCACTGCTGTTCATTTTCTGAAATCCGCCGTAAAAAACAGACGCGTTCCTGCCAGCACTTCAGCCCCTTGGTCCATGGCAGACATTGAAGCCCCTGCCCGCGAATACCCTTGAGCAGTGCCTCCAAAACCAGTTGAGAATCGGGTTCAGCCAGCGGCTGGCTGCGAATTGTAAGGGCACCCAGTTTTAATTCACGACGTGCAGCGACCGCCAGGCGGTCGGGGTCCCAGTCCACTCTTTGCGTCCAGCGAAGCTGCTCGGCGAATTGTTCCAAGAGTATGTCCATGCGATAGGCAGCGGCCTTAAAAATGCGTGCCTCTCGACGCTTACCATCCAGCTCGACCGCTACGATGAATTCTTCGGCTGCCAGCGGTGCAGTTGGATCGATATAGGCACCGCGTCCGTTGGTCAGCAGAAACTTTCCCCGTGCACCTGGTCGACGCCGGGCGATCCGATCGGGATAGGCCCAACCCAATAACCGGCCGATGGAAACTGCGGCACCGCCGCCGGTGTTGCATCCTATCTGTCGACGAAGGTGATCCGCCGTCCGAATCACCCGGCGGAGAGCAGCAGTATCGACGGTTGCACCCTGAATTGTTAAGGGCCGATGGCACCGCCAGGCCTGAAGCAGATCCAAACGGATGCGCATGTCTGCATCCTGCAGGCCGGGATCAAAACGAACCACATCACGTTCACCAAGCAAGGCCGCCAGATCGCAGGCTATCTCCCCATATCCGAGATGATCCGCAGCAACCAGCATGTGGGCCAGCCTGGGATGCATCGGCAGGAGGGCCATTTGCCGCCCGTGATCGGTAATTCCGAAATTAGGATCAAGGGCGCCGAGAGACTGGAGAAGCCCGCGGGCGCTGTTAAAAGTCCCCTTGGGCGGCGGATCTAACCATTGCAGCTTGTCGGGATCGTCCACTCCCCAGAGCGCCAGTTCCAAGACCAGGCCGGTCAGGTCGGCCGTCAGTATTTCAGGTCGCTGCGCCGGAATGAGCGTGGCGTGCATTTCCCGGGACCACAGACGCAGACATAAGCCCGGTTCTATCCGCCCGGCGCGGCCCCGTCGCTGGTCGGCCGATGCCTGTGACACCGGGACGGTGACCAAACGGGTCAGGCCGCTGCGCTGCTCAAAACGTGGCACACGTTGCAAACCGCTGTCCACCACGACCCGGATACCTTCTATGGTCAGGCTGGTTTCAGCGATCGAGGTAGACAACACGACTTTACGTCGTCCGGCAGGCGGCGGCCTAATAGCCTGATTCTGGGCGCTGTGTGTCAGGTTGCCGAAAAGCGGGGCAATGATCCATTGCGATCCTAGCCGGGCTTTCTTCAACCGTTGCGATAGTTGACGAATCTCGGATGCCCCAGGCAAGAAAACCAGAATATTGCCCGACTCGCAGCGGGCAGCAGAGAGTACCACATCATAGATCATATCAATAGATGCTGTCGGTGTGTGACGGCCGACATAACGGGTTTCAACGGGAAACTCCCGCCCTTGGCTGGTGAACACCGGAACGTTTCCCACCAGGGCGGCGATTGGGCTGGCATCGATAGTGGCGGACATGATCAGCAACCGTAGATCCGGGTTCAACACCCCCTGCATGTCCAAACACAGCGCCAGACCCAAATCGGCATCCAGACTTCGCTCGTGAAACTCATCGAAGATCACCAGTCCGACACCTTCCAGGGAAGGATCGTTTTGCAGCCTGCGGATCAGCACACCTTCGGTGACCACCTCAATGCGCGTCGCGGGACTGACACGACTGTCAAATCGGACCCGGTAGCCCACCGTTTGGCCGACCTTTTCTTCAATTAGATCGGCCATGCGCATGGCCGCCGCCCGGGCTGCCAGTCGGCGAGGTGCCAGCATAATAATTTTGCGACCTCCCAGCCATGGTGCTTTTCGCAGGAAAAGGGGTATGCAGGTCGTCTTGCCGGCGCCGGGCGGCGCCTGCAACACTGCACAGGCATTGTCTGCCAATGTACTTTGCAATCGATACAGGATCGTCCCTATAGGCAGGTTTTTCCACGGTAAGCCATTCAATTTCTATTGTTTCCTTAAAAGGGATTTGTTCGATTTGCTAGAATTCTTAGCTGTCTTAAGGCAAGAATCGAACCATAAATAAATTGACTAAACTTGAAAAATATTCTACCTCCACGCTGGTCATATTTTTATTCGGAAATTGAACCAAATTCTAACATCACAGGAGAATACCATGACCTGCCGTGAAATAAAATCCGCCATTACGGTTGCCGAGGAAGATGTTCAGCAACTTCAAAAAACTGTAAAATCGATTCTATCCAAAGTCAAGACGGATGGTGACAGCGCCGTAAGGTATTATGAGAAAAAATTTGATGACTTTGACCCGCCCTCTTTCCGTATCAGTGAAGAAGAGGCCGCCAAGGCCGGCCGAGAATTACCGGTGGAGGTAATTGAAGAGCTCGATTTTGCGATCGAACAGGTAACCGCCTTTGCCCGCGCCCAAAGGGACAGCATGGTCGAATTTGAAAAAGAAATCCGGCCGGGCATGCTGATGGGACAGCGCATTATCCCGCTGGACTCCTGTGGGTGCTATGTGCCGGCCGGCCGGTATCCTTGCCTGACATCGGCCGTCATGTCGGTAATCCCGGCCAAAGTGGCCGGCGTTCAAAGAATCGTTGCCTGCAGTCCGCCGGGCAAAACAGGATCCATCAACCCGGGCATCCTTTACACCATGTATAAGATGGCGGTTGATGAGATTTACTGTATTGGAGGTGCCCAGGCGATCGGCGCCATGGCCTATGGCACCGACACCATTGCGCCGGTTGACCTGATCGTGGGACCGGGTAATCAATTTGTCATGGAAGCCAAACGTCAGGTCTTTGGAACCGTGGGGATCGACTTTTTGGCGGGCCCCAGTGAGTGTCTGATCATTGCCGATGAAACCGCACGTGCCGACTATGTTGCCGCCGATTTGCTGGCCCAGTGCGAACATGATCCCCAGGCGCGCGGCGCCCTGGTTACCACATCTGAACCATTGGCCCGTAAGACTTTGGAAGAAATTGAACGCCAGCTCAGGGATCGCACCACGGAAGCAGTGGCCCGTGCCTCATGGGAAGACAAAGGAGTGGTGGTCGTGGTGGACGACCTTAGTGATGCCGCCCGGTATGCCAATGAGTACGCACCGGAACATCTGGAGATCCATACTGCCAGACCCAGGGAAGTTGTCTCCTTGTTGAAAAATTATGGCTCGCTTTTTATCGGCGAAGACACTGCCGAGGTATATGCCGACAAGATCGCCGGTCCCAACCACATTTTGCCGACCGGAGCTGCGGCGCGTTATACCGGTGGTCTGTGGGTCGGCATGTTCTTAAAAGTGATCACTCACATGGAGGTTGATCGACCGGCGTCCTTGAAATTGGCCAAGTATGCAGAAACCCAGGGCGCCTATGAAGGCATGGATGCCCATCGGTTTGCGGCCGCGATTCGCATAAAAAATTTAAAAGACTAAGAATTCTATTTTACCCAATTCAGGATAGAACTTAAGCTTGACACCTTATTATCGCTTTGCCATAATCCCGCTCCCAAAAAGTAAATTACTATTGGCTTGCATTCATTATTGAACGGGCTTTGCGTCTTAATCTAAAAACATGGTCTGCGCCACTCATACAACATCGCAAGCAGGAAGAATTTGAAAGGACATCATCGTGACAACAGCAGTACTGAAAATAGGCAAAACAACTTCACTGACCATACTTAAAACGCATAAATTTTTAAAAGAAATTTTAAAAAACTTGACCAGACCGGAATGGCTCCGCAAACTCGGATTTTTGACATTGTTTTGCCTTAAATGGCTTATTCTGCCTGCCCTTGGTTTGTTCAGCCGGCTGCGAATTGCCAAATTGGATGTCATCTTTTTAGTTTTTCAAGGATCCAAGACGGATTTAGATGGCTACTGTCCCCGCAAACTCGCAGAATCTTGGTTTTTCAAAGGAAAACCGTCTATTGCGGGAATAATTACGTTGGGATTTCTAAGGTACGGACTGACATTGGTCGTACCGGAAACGGCCGCGGACTTTAGGAGAGAACCGGAAACAGTTAAAAAAATCCAAAAAAGATTAAAGGTCCTGCGATTTATTCTGGGTGCCAAGGCGGTCGCCATAGCCAGCGTGGGACCTAAATATTTTAAAAAACACTGCGTCAGTTATGAAAAGCCTTTTGTCTATGGCCTCAAAGGCCGGGTCTTTTCGGCTGAGGAGACAATTGATAGAATTCTAAAACTGCAAAATACTACCACGGGTTCGCAAATTAATCCCAATATTGCCATTGTGGGGGTCGGCGAAATTGGGCAGGCCATCATAAAAAGGCTAAAAGGCCTTTCATATCATGCTCACGGTATAAATTTTTTACGGGATAAAAGGGGTAACGTATTTTTTAATGAAAAGGCCCTTTCGCAACTGGCTGAAGCTGACATCGTGTTCGTTCAAACCCCCAAAGGCTCTGACTTTGTGCCCTATTATTCCGCCCTTAAGACCGGCGCGATTGTCATCGATGATACGCATCCTAAAATAAGAGTACTGCCGCCCCAAAAGAAACAGTCTTTTTTTAAGGTTGCCATTGGAAAAGACGGGATAAGATTTTTTCCAAGACTACCAGGGTATGCGAATTCGTGGATTCCCGGCTGTGTGCTGGAAGCCATGGTTGAAATTGCCACGGGTGATCCGGATATGAACCAGGCGGAATTTAGCCGAGCTGCTAAGAAGCTCAATTTCTTTGCTCGTCTTGCAAGTCAAATATCTCCCCAAAAAAAATAAAATAGATTTTTTTGGGGCCGACAAAGATTATAGCTTTATTAGAGCAATCTGTGAATATGAAGAATCATTCGTTAAATAGCCTTTCGTAGAGGATCTTTCTACGGTGATGCCTTCTCATAAAGTCAGGAACGAGAGGATTACGCTGAATAAGTTTCCACAAAAATATTCGTAATATATCTTTTGGCCCCCAGTTTATTAAACGAGCCATCGCAAAGCTAAACTTTCCCTTGATTTTGACCTTGGATTCGAGAGCAAACTTCTCATTGTTCTTTAACACAATATCTCGGGCAATATCAGTAGGCGATTTTTCACTTTTCTTTGCTCGTTCCAACAGGTTTCTCACTTTCAATTGTATACCCTGGCTAAGAAAAGTACTTCTTTCCTCTTTATCTATTCCATTAATTTGCATTGTATATCCAAGAACTCCACCCGCATTACAAACAAAGCCTGGAAGATACAATATCCCTCTTTTATATAGTTGATTCTCCACTTTTTCAGTGGCCGCAACATTGCATCCTGGAACAATTATTTTGGCCTGAATTTTATCTACATTACTATTATTTATAGGATAAATTCCGGCACAAGGGCACAAAATGTCCATATCTTTTTCAAAAAATTCTTGGAAGCTTATTTTTTGTTCATCGTTATAATAATTAACAAATTCATCGCCATGTTTTTTTACCAAATTGAATATTTTGGTAGTATTAAGACCTTGCGGTGAATATAGAGCACCATGTCGAGTTGAACCAGCAACGAATTTTATTCCATGTTCGGAGGCTAGATGAAGCAGCTTTAAACCGACTTTTCCTAAACCCTGAATACCTATGCGAGTATTCTTAAGTTTTATCTTTTTGAAAGTTACGATGCTTTTCAGAACTGAAAAAACAGATACCGCTGTATAGTAGCTCGAATCAATATAATCCTGATTATCCTCAATACCATAATCAGCTACAATGCCTGCACCGGAAAGAAGATCATCGATATCCTTTTGATTGGTTCCCAAATCGGTACCAGGATAATAAATTTTGTTGTCAAAAAGAGGTTTTAAAACCTTTCCGAACTTTTTAAAAATTTCCTCTCTGTCACTATTTTTGAGTGGATTCGGACAGTAGATACCAGCTTTGGCACCTCCGACAGTTTGTTTATAAAATAACCTTTTTAAGGTCATCTCCTTTGCCAGAAGTTTTACCTCTTCCAAATTGACCTTTTCTCCTAATCTAATCCCACCGGAGGTAATACCAGATCCTATACTGTCTACAACCAACCAGCCTACGCAATCTTTTGGTAATTGTACTTGTTTTATAAATATCGGTTCTTCGCTTCGTACCCACTTTTGCTTTTTTAAATCAGTTAAATCCATGTCTATTGTCTAAAGTTCAGCTGATATTTGAAACTATTGCCCGTATTTTTCCTCTGCTTTCCCTAGGAATCTCCTTTACTAATTCTACCTCAACCTCAATTTCTTCATCGAAACTGCCTAATTTAATCTGCTTTTGTACTTCATGAACCGTCCTTTCGCTGAATTCCTGACCTTTTACTAATTTTACGATAAGTCTCTCCCTTGATTCTTGAATGGTTTTGTACGATATTATTCCTGGGATATTTTCTATAACATTTATCATTCTGGGAGATATTTTTCTGCCACTTGGAAGTATAATATAATCATCCTCTCTTCCTACGATTTGTTTTATCAAAGGTAGTCCTCTACCACATTTACATTTTTCATCTGAAAGTTCAGCGATATCCCCTAGTTTATATCTTATCAATGGCATAGTATAATTATTTAAACATGTAACTATAATTTCGCCCTTTTCACCAGATCCGAAATTTTGATGGTCATTTACAATTTCTATTATTGCATGATCGGCTATTAGGTGGTATCCGCTATGCTCTTTACATTCAAATGCTAAAGTACCAAATTCTTCCGAACCATAATGTCCAAGAATCTCTGAATTAAAAATTTCACTAAGCTCTTCTCTTGAAGAGTCTGTTAAAGTTTCAGACATTGCAAATATTATTTTAGGCTTTATTTTTCGAATATCCTTAGCTTTAATTTCTTCTGCAATAAGAGATAGCATTGATGGAAATGTAATAATGTAATCGGGGTTTATTTTAATTAATTTTTCAATAATAGTTTCAATGGGTTCAAATACTGAAATACCTTTTCTTCTAAAAAATGCTAACTTCAACTTATCTTTCCAATCATCGCCAAGTGAAGTAGAAAAATGTCTTATCATAAATATCTGATCATACCAATTTGCTCCTGCTTCACTAAAAAAATAATTAAATAAAGCTCTTCTATAGCGCATCTCTTTATTGCTAAAACATAATTTCAACGGCGAACCTGTTGATCCTGTTGTACTTCCAACGTGGCAATTATCTAAATCGATATTTCTCGAAATTATTTTATTGGGATAATTTTCTCTTACTTCTGCTTTAGTTATAATAGGAAGCTTTATCAAATCGTTCACTGTAGTAATATCATTAGGTTTTAAATTTAATGTATTGAATGAATCTTGATAAAACTGAACATTGTTATAAGCATGTTTTATTATTTTCCTAAGTTTTTTCTCTTGAATTTCTTTTAATTCATTATACTCTATCCTCTGTAGTCCTTTTAATCGTCTAAAATAATATAACATTTGAAGTGTAGAAGTTTTCATGGCCTATTCCTTTTTACCTATGCTTGCGGTAAAAGGATGAATTTTCATTTTATGCTTATTAGCAAGGAAAAAATCAAGAAATCATAAAGTTGTACTGCATTCGGAACATGTCAATGAAAATGAGACGCCTCAGTCAAAAAATTAGACTCTAATTCGTCTGTCTTAGGTTTATTGATCCATGTGACTTTTGGCAGATCAAGGGATTTTGGTACCTTTTTTTAACTTTTGAGGAGATTTCTCATAGGCCTCGAGAAGAACCTGAAGACGATTTTCAGACAATTTTTTTGAATCGTTATGTCCGCGTCTTCGATTTCGTCCGCTATCTCCTTTTCCTGGTAATTGGTGACCCGATAATTTCAGCCGAGCTCTATTCACCTATGAAAGATCAGATAAGTGTCAGCTTATCACCGATTTCCTGAAGAAGTTTTTCAGTGTTCGGTGAACTTGCAGGCATAATAGGTGGCCGTACATTGCGCCATCTCGGTTCCCCTCGTTTGTGAGCTAGCATCCCTTTCATTGCAGGAATGGGTCCATACCCTTCGACAGTCTTTCGAAAGTCCACCATCTCGTGGTTTATCTTGTCAAGGTCATCAGCTTGTGCACCGGTGGCAACGTCATATACATACCGGATGGCGGCTGGGTTGACATTACAGGTTGCGGAAATGCATCCCATCCCCCCGTGCTCAATGCCTTCTTTTAGAAAAAGCTCCGATCCCGGAAAAACGGCAATACTCGGGGCGGCCTTAATAACGGCTTTTGTATTCTCAAAGTCGCCGGAACTATCTTTGTAGGCCACAAAAATATCAGGAAAATCCCCAGCCAGACGTCCGGCCAACGAAGGCGAGAAACCAATCCCCGCCAAGGGCGGGATATGGTACATGCAGATCCTGAGATCAGGTGAATTAACCGTCTCAATCAACCGCCCAAAGTACGCGTAGAGGCCGTTGTCGCTTGCATTTTTATAAAAAAACGGAGGCAGGGTCATGACTGCCCGGCATCCCTTTTCGATTGCATGGCGGCAGAGGGTTACCGTATCATCGAGGTTGCAAAGACCGGCACCAGGCATCAATACCGCAGGATCGATTCCATTGTTAACCAACGCGTCCACTGCGGCCATTCGTTCTGTGACGGTCATACTGAGCGCCTCGCCGGTAGTGCCGAATGGCGATATAAAATGAATCCCCTGCTCAAGCAACCATTTTGCATGACCGATGTATAAATCAGGAGCAAAACTAAGGTCATCATTAAATGGCGTCAATATCGGGGTCATTACGCCGGTCATCTTATGCTTCTTCATGTCTGTCATGTCCCTCTTTTTCAGCGACTATCATCAGAGTATGTTTCTAAAGCCCCTTCGATGCTTCGATGGGTCTTCCTCCTACCCTCCAGCTTTGCTAGTGGTCGCTGATTTTGCGGTTAACGATTTCTTTGAATTCTTCCGGTGTCAGCAAGGCACGCTTTTCGGTTCCCCTTTCTTTAACTTCCCCCAGGATTTCCGCAATCGTTTCATCATTGACGTTTTGGATACCCATTTTATCAAGTGTATAGGTAATCGATGCCTTGCCGCTTTTTTTACCGAGCACCACCTCACCTTCACGCCCAAAGAACTGCGGCGCGGTGGCAAACATGGACAGCGGCTTTTTCATGACCATATCAACACCGATACCGGATTCCCGGGTATAGTTCCCTGAGCCGATGATCGGCTTATTGGTGGCGGGTGTCACCCCGGAAAGTTCTTCAGCCAACTTGCAAAGAGACAAGATTTCTTCGAACTTGTAATTGGTATCGTAGCCAAGCAATACCTGGAGGCCAACCATAAGCTCTTCCAGGGCAGCATTGCCGGTTCTTTCACCCAGCCCGTTGATACACGAATGGACAACCTCTGCACCCGCCGTCACCGCAGCCAGTTCCGTGGCAACTCCCATGCCGAAATCATTATGGGTATGAATCTCCACCGGCAAGCCGGTCAGCGCCTTTACTTTTCTGACCATATACTTAATGGCCTCAGGCAGGGCACATCCCATTGTATCTACCACACCGATCGAGTTTGGCGGCGAATCCGTCACAATCCGGGTTAAAAGATTGGTCAAGTCTTCATCCCTGGCACGGGTCGTGTCATAGGGGAAGTAGACCGCATAAAGGTTTTTTTCGCGCGCATAATTAATGCAGTCAACACTTTTGCGCAACACATCTTCCCAGGTCCAGCCGAATTGATACTTTAATTTTGGATAACCGATTGG
>JAAUYD010004853.1_pt1 | contig 11816 bp, 11 predicted proteins | sample 7278101 | NCBI WGS metagenome assembly JAAUYD01 (sample SAMN14350128, study PRJNA611818) | marine sediment metagenome | isolation source: surface marine sediment (0.6m) | place: French Polynesia: Moorea | collected 2018-08 | reverse complement strand
GTCTCCAAGATCAAGGGTATTTTGGTCGATAAAACGGGCAGTCTTACGAATGAGTTTTTCATCTCTCCATTGAGCCATGCCGGAAAGTACTCCCTTGACAAAACGGTCTCTAAGCTTGCGGACATGCCGCATCACTTCAGATGTATCTACTTCAAGTTGCAATCCATGATGAATACCCTGCTCCTGCAAATGTAGGCGCCGTGAGAAATCATTGGCCACCTGGATAAGCGCTTTTGAGGGCATACATCCGACTCGGGCACACGTAGTCCCTAATGGTCCATCATCGATAACCACATAATTGTTCGTTTTCTTCTCAACTTCACGTCGTGCAGTTAGGCCCGCTGTTCCTGCTCCGATAATGACTACATCAAAATGTCTCATAGCTAGGCACCTTAAAAATGAAGATACATTTCCCAGAGTAATAAAATGCTAACAAGATAGTATGTTATTGTCTCCCGCATTTGCATTGAACACAAGTAAATCATAAGAATTTTTTAGGTTGAGAGTTCTCCTCAGATGACTTGTTACCTGTTAAAACTTGCTTTGCCAGTCTGCTAGTCAAAGTAGCGGGTAAATTCTTCCACCGCCACCCGGGGGGTGCGATAGCTGTTGATCAAGGCATCTTCTTCCGGAAAACCCAAGGCCATGCCGCAAAGAAGTATCGTCTCCTTGGAGTAACCCAAAGCTTCCTTGACCACCGAGGCATAACCGCTGAGAGCCGCCTGCGGACAGGTGGCCAGACCTTCGTCCAATGCGGCCAACATAACCGATTGAATAAACATGCCGCTGTCCATATAAGAGCCGATTGCCAGCGAAGGATCGAGAAAAAAGAAGAGAATTACCGGAGCATCGAAGCCTCGATAATTCGCCTCCCACTGCTTCATTCTCCCGTCCTTGTCCCTACGCTCTATTCCCAAGGTTTCGTAGAGTTGGATGCCGCACTCAATCCGCCGACGTTTGAACGGTTCCTGCCAGTTGCTGGGATAATACTCATAGTCGCGATCCTCACCTTTGCCGCTGCGAAATTCCTCGAGCAATATTTCGGTAACTTTTTTCTTGGTCTTGCCGGTAACCACCGCAACCTGCCACGGCTGCGAGTTTGCCCCTGAAGGCGCATATCTGGCCACATCGAGTATTTTGTCGACGAGTTTTTTGGGCACATCTTCTTTGGTAAAAGCTCTGACTGATTTTCTCTTTCTGATTGCTTGAGAAATGTTCATAGTTTTTGCTCGTTTGGTTGTAGACACATTGAAAAATGAGCTTTTCAAAGTACCCTAAAGTTTAGGCAATAAGATTGCTTTTTTAGTGCATTAATCGTCAGAGAAATGAGTAATCACTCCCCACTAAATTGTACAGCTAGGCAAAGCTTACCGACAACTTCCAGCAACCGATCCAGGAGTCCAATAATTGCGATTGCTTTCACTTCGCGCACTAGTATAATAGTGATTGCCCAACCCCCCACCTGAGGCTATCGAGCCCTAACTTCATGAGAGAGGTTTTGAGGTCAGTATGCTGGATCATCTGTTTTCACCAAGAAGTGTCGCTGTTATCGGGGCTTCGAAAACCCCCGGAAAGGTCGGCCACGATATCCTGGCAAATCTCATTTCCGGTGGTTTCACCGGATCAATCATCCCCGTCAATTCGGCAGGAGGGACCATCTTTGACCGCCCAGTTGTCGAACGATTACAGAAATATCGAGGTGAGATAGACCAGGTCATTATCGCTGTTCCCAGGAAAAACGTGCTGGACGCCGTTTATGACGCGCTGACCAAAAAGGCGAAGGGGATTATTCTTATTTCCGCAGGCTTCAAAGAAAGCGGCCAGGAAGGTAAAGCGCTCGAGGAAAAGATCACCCAACTTTGCCGAGACCACAATGCCCGTCTGCTTGGCCCAAACTGTCTGGGCCTGCTCAATACCAGGAATAATCTCAACAGCTCATTTGCCGGCAATATGCCGGCTCGTGGCAATATTGCCGTTTTCTCCCAGTCTGGCGCCCTGTGTACTTCCATGCTCGATCTGGCCGAGGAGCGGCGGCTCGGTCTTTCCAAAATGATCAGTATCGGCAACAAGGCCGACATCAATGAAAACGATCTGCTCACCTACCTGGCTGGTGACGAAGATACAAAGGTCGTTGCTGGCTATCTGGAAAATATCGTCTCCGGTGAAAAATTCATCAAGGCCGCCGAGGCCATCTGTTCCAGGAAGCCGGTTGTCCTGCTCAAATCAGGTACGACCGACGCCGGTCAGAAAGCGGCTGCCAGTCACACCGGGGTGCTGGCCGGCACCGACACCGCCTACGGTGCAGCCTTTAAACGATCAGGGGTAATTCGAGCGGATACCTTTGAGGCGCTTTTTGACTATGCCACGGCATTTTCCATGCAGCCGCTCCCCCGGGGAGACCGGGTTTTGATCATTACCAATGCCGGCGGACCGGGAACCATGGCAGCCGATGCCGTGGAACATTCGGGTATGAAGGTTGCCGAGCTCGCTTCCAATACCGCAGCAGCCCTGCGCGGAAGATTGCCGGAGGAAGCCCGCTTCGGCAACCCGGTGGACGTACTAGGCGACGCTCCGCCGGAGCGCTACACCGAAGCCCTACGCGCAGCACAAAAAGATGACAATGTTGACGCCATCATCATAATTCTCACACCGCAGGTGATGGCCAAGCCAAAGGAAACCGCCAGAGCTATAGCCCGGGCAATCGATGGGAAAAAACCGGTTCTCGCCTCCTTTATGGGCGGCAGCAAAGTGCTTCCTGGTAGAAGCGAACTGACCGCAGCTGGTCTGCCCAACTATGAGTCTCCAGAGAGAGTGGTTGCCACCTTGAAGGTCATGTATGAGTATTACACCTGGCTGAACAAACCACCGCGCATGGTCACCCGTTTTCGGGTGAACAGACGAAGGGTTGAGCGGATCATTACCCGGAGCAGGCGATTCAACCTTCTCCAGCTCAACGAGGTAAAATCGAAAAAAATATTGGCATCCTATGGCTTCAATGTTCCCGATGGCAGCCTGGTTACCAATGCCGAAGAAGCCGTCGAGCAGGCCCGACGCACCGGCTTTCCAGTGGCCATGAAAATCGTCTCGCCGGATATTGTCCACAAGAGCGACATGGGTGGTGTCAAGCTCAACCTGACCACGGCCCAGCAGGTCCGGGACGGATTTGACCTGATGATGATGCGTATCCTCCAGCAGGTGCCCAGCGTGGTGATTGAGGGCATCTATGTGGAAAAAATGGTAGATCCCGGACTCGAAGTCATCATCGGCGTGAGCAGAGACCCGCAATTCGGTCCAATGCTCATGTTCGGCCTGGGCGGCATATTCGTTGAAGTTATGAAAGATGTCACCTTCCACCTTGCTCCCATTACCCAGGATGAGGCCATCCAGATGCTCAAATCGACCAGGTCCTATGATATCCTCAAAGGAAAAAGAGGCCAGAAAGGGGTGGACATCGTCGGTATCGCTAAGGGCTTGCAGCGGATATCCCAGTTGACCACCGACTTTCCACAGATTATCGAACTCGACATCAACCCGTTCATTGTCGGTGAAACCGGAACGGACCCGGTGGTTGCCGATGGCAGCATGACCCTGATCTCAGCCGATAAACAGATAATTATCTGAGTACTACTGAACCGGGAGACTTTATTGCATTATGGATTACGATTCGAATTGGCGGGATCGCTACAAAGAGATGTTGAGCACGGCCAAGAAGGCCATGAAACTGGTACGTTCCGGCAATCGAGTGTTCATCGGCACCGGCTGCGGTGAACCGACCGAACTGGTCAAGGCACTGACCGCGAGGTCATCAGAGCTGGCCGACGTTGAAATTGTCCAGCTGTTCACCAGGGGAGATGCACTTTACGCTCAGAAATCCCATGCGGCAAGCTTCGCTGTCAACTCCTTTTTCATTGGCCGGAATGTCTCGGACATGATTCAGGAAGGCCTAGGCAACTATACTCCTATTCTGCTCTCCAATATTCCCGAATTGTTTAACTCAGGCCAGCTTCCCCTCGATGTGGTCCTTATCCAGGTCACTCCCCCCAATATCAACGGCAAGGTCAGCCTCGGTATTTCCGTAGATATTATCAGGAGTGCCGTGGAAAACGGTTCGCTTATCATTGCCCAGGTCAATCCTCAGATGGTCTGGACCATGGGGGACAGTCTGGTTGATGTCTACGATCTTGACATTCTGGTTCCTGTCGATGTTCCGCTTATGGAGCGACGGGACGAGGACTTGCCTGAAACCAGTCTGACCATTGGCAAAAATGTCGCCGCCCTTATTCCGGACGGCGCCACAGTGCAGTTCGGTCTGGGCCGCACTCCCGGTTTCGGCCGAATTCCCCATGCTGCCATCCCCTTCCTTCATGATAAAAAAAATCTTGGCATCCATTGCGAGATGATCACCGATGCCATAATTGATTTGGTCGAGTCCGGAGTGGCAACCGGACTGCGCAAAAGTACGGATAGAGGGAAAATCGTCACCAGCTTCTGCATGGGCACCAAAAAAATATACAACTATGTAAACAATAATCCGTTGTTCTGTTTTCGGCCGACCGATTATGTGAATGACGTCAACATCATCAGTGAGCAAACCAAGATGGTGGCCATCAATGTCGGACAGGAAATCGACCTCACCGGCCAGGTGTGCACCGATGCCGTTGATGGCAAATTTTATTCGGGTATTGGTGGGTTGGTAGATTTTAATCGCGGGGCGGCAAGATCGCGAGACGGCAAGACTATCATTGTTGTGCCTTCAACCAGTCTTGACGGTAAACGCTCACGGATCGTGGTCAACCTCAGCCCCGGTGCAGGTGTGACCATAACCCGGGGTACCATCCATTACGTGGTCACCGAGTATGGTGTCGCTTATCTTCATGGCAAGTCGGTACAGGAGAGGGTGATGGCACTCATTTCCATTGCTCATCCGCGTTATCGGGAGCAGCTTTTTCAGGCAGCGGTGAAAGCACATTACATCCGTCCCGAGATGGCCGATGTGGCCACCGGTTTTACGGTACCCCGCGACGATTTCATGCGGACTACCATGCTACTCAAAGACGGTACTCAGGTATATTTCCGTTCCATCCAGCCAACCGACGAACCAAGGATGAAAGATCTGCTTTATGATCTCTCCAAAGAAACCATCTATTACCGCTTTATGAGTCAACAGTCCAAATTCACCCATAAGCAAATCCGGGATTTTGTCTATATCGACCACCGCAAGGATGTTGCCATCGTCGGTACTGTCCCGGAAGCGCACGGAGAGGATATCATCTGCGTCGGTCGATATTATCTTGACGAGGAAACCAATAGAGCCGAAGTGGCCTTCATTATCAGAGACGACTGGCAAAATCAGGGGTTGGGCACATTTCTCTATAATCACTTAGCCGACGTGGCCAAGAGAAACGGAATCGCCGGATTTACCGCCAAGGTTTTGCGTAATAACGATCGAATGCAGACCATCTTTATTCACGCAGGCCACAAGGTATCTCACACGCTGGAAAAAGATGCCTACAGCTTCATAATCGACTTCTAAAGGCAGTCAACTGACAAATACATATTAAATCGAAGAGAAAAAGAATTGTCGCAGCGACAGGGATTGAACCAAATCCTGGTGCAGGGAACACTCACTTTTGCTTCTAAATATTCTTTTCTGACTCATTAAAGGGCAAGCTTAAAGAAAGTGAGGAAGCCGAGCATTACAACCTCCTCACTGTCCTGAGATTAATATTATCAACCACCACCTTCGCTATACATTAGCTCCTGCCTGGCCTTCAGTTCCCTCAACACCATTTCTTTTGACCAGACCGTTTTAAAGGTATCATCCTTCATGACCTGGAGTTCATCGACATCGATGGCCCGATAACGAGGGCTCATGGTGCCAACGATACGAATGGGTTTATGAACGTACTTTGCCTTAACCACTTTTGACACATTGGGCAGGAGATAATACTCATCGCTATCCTTGTAGAGCACAAAGTCAGGCTCAAGTTCCAGGTGAGGGTCCAGCGCATCACGCGGGCAGGTATGACCGTGCAAAACACAGTTATATCCCTGTATAGAGCCTTCAAAAATTCTCTTTTGTGCTCCCATTGCCGGAAAAGACAAAAACACAATCAAGACAAACAATATCGAAGATATTTTTAATCGTTTCATAATTGATCTCCTTGCTATCGAGTTGAGTCCTTGTTATGCGATTTTGCCAAGGACGTTATTGTAAATCTTTTTCACTGAGCACTCCCACCAACTACTTCAGCAGGCCCAGCAAAACCAAAGAAAACACCGTTCTCATGCCAGAGCTTGTAGCTGTTTCCGGCAAGATTAAGTTGGGTATCCGCTATGGTGGTAAGCGGTTCCACAAGTTTTGTCTGATAAAGGGTATAGAAATTTCCTTCTCCGTCTGTCATCTGAATCTGGGCGGCAATTTTGCCTCGTATTGAACAATATCTGGCTCCGGTTATTTTCAAGGAGCTGGGAAGCCTTGCCGGCAGCAGGAGTGTAAAGTCGAGCTTGTCCATCTGCTTGGCGAGCTTGGCAACGGTTTGCTCTCTAAAATCCACTTTGAACCTGGATGTGTGGTTCATTGCTATTTCCTGACTGACTGCCGCGCTAAGCTCCGTCTGAAAATCGCTCTGATAGGAAACACCGGCCAGATGATAAGCTGCATAGCTAAAAACGAGAACTACAGCGGCATAAGCAAGATTTCCAGGTCTGAAAAGGAGGTGGAGAAAATGCAGCAATTTTGATTCTTTCTTTTGGCTGTCGATTTGTTTGCGATTACCATTATTGATAAGGGCAAGCATCTCCTTTTTGCGCTCAGGTGTGAGTTTTTTGGCGTTATAGTAGGTCACCAGGTGTTCGTCTAATAATTTTTTGGTCATGGTGAAACCTCCTTATGCTCTTTCTCCAGCATCTTGCGCAGCTTAATTCTGGCTCGATGGACGATACTAAGAATCGAATTTCTCGGTCGGTCAATCAATCTGGAAATTTCCTCTGCGGTATTACCCTCAACAAAGAAGAGGAAAAGTATCTCCCTCTCATCGGTGGTCAGGTTGGCGAGAGCCTTTTCGAGTGTCTCTGTATTAGCAACAAGTTCTTCTGCATTCCTCAGGTGTTTTTCGTCTGGTATCTCTTTATTGCTGTTTTCATCGAATGGAATTGATGGAAACTTCATTTGGTGACGGTACCTTTCAATAAATCGATTTCTGATAATCGTAAAAAAATAGGCCGGCTCCCAGTTCATCCGCTTTTTAACCATGCGCATACACGCTTCCTGAACAAGATCCTCCGCCTGCATATCATCGTGAGTAAGAGCAAGGCCATAACGAAAACCGCGGTCTAGCAGATTTTCAAGCTCTGCCAGTTTCTTATTATCTGTGTTTTTCATGAGGAAACCTGTTTCTTTTTATCAGAAGGAATCCATCATCTTCACCATTGCCGAAAAGAGGGATGCTTGCTGAAATTATATTCTATCAAGTTGTTTTTTGCCCTCTTGTATGGTGTAACGATTCAACGGGCTGTTTGATTGCATAAAAAATTTCAGTTGAGCTAGTTTTATTTTTCTCTCGCAAATACAGTACTGTAATAATTAAAGAAACAGGGCGTTAAAACGTTGCAGCTGGACATAAAGACAGAAGACACTATATTCTTGCCTGATTAAATTGTAGCTGACAGGTTCTCCGGTGTTTTTTGAACACAGAGACGACCACTAATTATCCAGAAGAGTAATGCAATGTTAGAAAAACCAGCAATTAAACGAATCCTCTACTGCACTGATCTTGGCCAACATACCATACCGGTATTTCTCCATGCCCTGGCCCAGGCTGAAAACAATAACGCTACACTAACCATTTTGCATGTCGTTGAACCCATGTCGGAAACGGCACAGGCGGTTATAGAAACCTACATGTCGGAAGCCGATATTAAAAAAGTACAGAAGGATGGCATGGAAAAAGTTTTCAATTATATGAAAAAGCGTGTGGAGACCTTTCTCCGAGAACAATGTGGCAAAAGCATCGAGGATGAACCCATCAACCAGATCAAAGTGGTCAACGGCACACCCAGCGAAGAAATACTGCGAGTCGCAGAAGAAAAAGATATGGATATGATCATCGTCGGCAAATCCTCTAACAGGGTCAGGGGCAACAGGGTAATGGGCTCCACCACCCGTCAGGTCAATCGGCTCTCCAAAATACCAGTACTGGTCGTGCCAAATAAATAGGATGAAAATGCGAGGCAACTAACACGGCTGCCTCGTTTGCCAATTATCATGCTGCGACCCACAGATATACATTGAAATTCTGCCTTTTCGTCAAAACACGAACTCAGTTTTCAACAAACGATGGCCGTACAAGACAACTATTCATCCCAGGCATCAAGGCGCCTCAAGCGTCTACGTAAATTCAGTCGGTTGCTGGATAGCTCCATTCCGCTACCGGGCGGATATCGTATTGGCATCGACGGATTTCTAGGCCTTATACCCGGGGTTGGCGATATCGCCGGTGGACTGGCCTCGAGCTATATCATCATCGAAGCAGCCCAATTAGGTGCTTCCACTACAACGCTGCTGCGCATGGTTTTCAATGTCCTGTTGGAGTCTCTTGTCGGGGTCATACCCTTTCTTGGTGATGTGTTTGACTTTATCTGGAAAGCAAACGACAAAAATTTTGCTCTACTTGAAAAACAGCTCCAAGCCACCAAACTTAATAGAAGCCAAAACAGCAGCCCCGAGCGCCGCCTGCAGAAAACAGCCGTCATTCTGATCGTTCTGTTACTTTTGGGCTTGCTTAGCCTGGCGTATGTGTCTTTCGTGATTCTTCGCTACCTAATAGGATTGGCCGCGGGCGCAGCCTGATCACCGCTGCTCTTACAGTGGCCGTGAATGATATATCTGTCCCCTCAAGATCATCTCATTTTCAGGAAATATTGGGATTCAGCGTCCACTTGATAAACCAGCCTTTGTTTTTGTCATCCCCCTGGTCCTGATCAAGGCAAACAATACCGGAGTTCTGGAATTTGTAGATGAACAAATCGTTTGATCCGGTGACCAGATAGGAGACCAGCCGCTCCATGTAAGGAAGATGACCGACCACCATCATATTCTTCTCCGATTTAGCTGTTTCTGCGAAGACCCGAACATCATCGAGGGGTCCGATATCTGCAGCCACCTCCATGGCTGCATTAACGGACAACGTATCATGATAGATCATGGCTGTCTGCTCAGCTCGTTTCTTGCCGGAATGCACCACTTTTTCAACGTGGATGGAATAGCCGCGAGCCACCTGAGCAATTCGTTCCGTTTCCGTTGTGCCCTCCTCGGTAAGCCCCCTTTCAGGATCATCGTCTTTGGCAGCACTTAAACCATGCTGGACGAGATAGAGTGCCATAATTCCCTCCGCATCATCATTTTTATGAGTTATTGGTCAATATCTATACTACACATTGTAACCCCAAAAATGATGGATTGACCAGTTATTTACCAGGCCTGAACGGACCCGTCTGCTGCGCTGACAAGAAAATGTCAGCGCAACGCCCTGTTGTAGAAGTTTCATTTGGCCATATCCTGTCTCAGGATTTTTTCCAACTCGCCAGAGGCATGTTCAAAAGCATCCCGACCATTGCCAGCGCTTTTTCGCACCTCTCGTTGGGGGACCATGAAAAAATATAGACTCTGCAGCAAGAAAAACAGACAAATGGTCAAGGCGAGACTCAAAGGGCCATACGGAGGCATCAGCCACAGAGAGCCGGCTCCGGCCATGATAGTAAATACTTCTGCCAGCATGGTTCTCCGGGGAAAATGAGCAAAACACAGACCGCTGCGTATCCAACTGAATATCGCCAGTGCTGCCAGAATAAAACTAATTGGAGAGGAGGAAAAAAAGGCGATACCCGTCAGTAAGCCAAGCGGAAATAACAGCTTTATTAACGGAGTCCTACTCCAGCGACAGAGCAGGATACCGTAGATGGTCACATTCAGCAGCAGGTAAAGTTTGACTGTGGCGGACCAGCCAAACAGATGAACGGGTAGAAAGGAGAGAAGGAGGACGATTATACCGCTGATAATACCGAAAAATATGGTTGTGCGAATCGGTTTCATGCTTCTTTCCTCCCGGTTTCTTGAAGTTGCTCTTTACGGCGCAACAACTCAATTTCAATTTCTTCTTCCTCAATGGTGAAATCACCCTCTCCTGTGGTAAATACCTTTTCGAAATCTCTTCTTCCGAGGTTTTTCTCAGTCGCGCAAATTGCTTCCACCCGGGCTTTCAAAGTTTCATAGCGGATGCGCTGATTATCCAGCAAACCGCTGAGTTTTTCTTGTTCTTCCCTGAGCATCTTCAGCCTCTGCTCGAAACTTTCGCTCTGGTTTCGTTTGGCATGTTGCCTGCGAATAAGCAGTCTGGCAATATCGTCCTTTTCCTTGCGTAGGGCAAGTTTGAGGTCCTCCTCAAGCCTGATAATCTCCTGGTTGGCCTTTTCCCGGACAGTACGCAGCTTTTTCTCATCTTCATCTAACTGGTGGCGGCGGACCTCCTTCTGTCGTAAATCCGTCTCCATTTCTCGCAGATATTGTTTGAGCAGGAGTTCCTTATCTTCCAACTGATCCATAACTCCATGCATATCTGCTCTACAAAGTCTCACTATACGTGACATTATTCCCATTGGTTATTTCCTCCTGGTGTTCGGCAGTGTTGAGATTCTTAATTTAACTGATACCCAGTCCGGCTATTTTTTATCGCGACGAAGTCGGTAGCTCTCATACTGTAGAGACTTGGCCTGCTGTTTACGTTTCTCCATGACTGCAGAAGGAGCACCGGCAAAGGTCTTTTCCACACTCTGGCGCAACGGTGCCAGCTCATCCTGCAGGTTTTCGGTAACAGCCGTTGAACCTACACTTCTGTTGATCATATCAGTCTGGGTCTCATATTCCTCTATCACTTTTAACGCCTCATCCTTCCGGCCCTCGCGTACAGCATCTGCCACTTTTTCTCGGAGGTTGTTGAAATCCTCCTTGAGGACCTGTTCGGACCAGACTTCCTTGTCAATACTTGCCACGACTTCCTTCTCATCCTGCACACAACTAACCGTCAGGGTTTTGGTGGCGGCAGCATGACGTAACTCGTTTTGATGGTGATAGGAAACCTGGATATTGCCCAGACCGTATTCTCCCAACTCTTCAGCTGGTATCTGGTAGGTGAGGAAAATCCTGCGTTGTTGACCGGCCAGCACGTCCCCTGGACGGATGATGGCAACACCATTTTTAACGGAAACTGGATAGCCGCCTGCATTGGTAAGTTTCACACCTTCCTGGAGAGGAATCCTTAGCTCAACCATACCGGCGACAACATTACGGGCTGCTTCGAATTCCTGCCTGAATACCTCGGCGAAAGCGGCTGGATTTTCCAGGAAATAATAGCTTCCAGAACCATGGTCCGCGATGGTGGTCATCAGTACTTCATTAAAATCATAGCCGACTCCCACGGTGCTCACTCCCAGGTTTTTCTCAGTTGCCCTGGCAGCCATGGCACCAAGAGCCCGGGGTGAAGTTATACCCTGATTGGCGAGACCATCGGAAATCAGGATCACCCGACGTTGGCGGTTGTCTGCTTCCGTTTGCGAAAAAAGATCAATACCACTTTGCAAGCCTCCACCCAGATTCGTACCACCTCCGGCAAAGACTTGGCGGACCACCCTGATCAGCCGGTCACGCTGATCGCCTCTGAGATAGACCAAGGGGGAGAGCCGTTCAACCGTATTAGAATAACTGACGATTGCCATACGGTCATCAGCAGCCATTTGGTTAATCAACTGCACCACTGCCC
>JAAUYD010286300.1_pt1 | contig 11819 bp, 9 predicted proteins | sample 7278101 | NCBI WGS metagenome assembly JAAUYD01 (sample SAMN14350128, study PRJNA611818) | marine sediment metagenome | isolation source: surface marine sediment (0.6m) | place: French Polynesia: Moorea | collected 2018-08 | reverse complement strand
TTCGTAAGAAATATTGGCAGATTCCCACAACTTTTCTGGTGAACAGTATAACCTCCAATCTGGTTGAAAGGGTTAATACCGAAAAACCCAATAGCCCCGAGCCACTCAGCGGTAAAGCTCTTCTAAAAAATACCAGCTATTTATTAGACAAAGAAGAGTTCATTCGCCATGCCGATGTAAGCCATCCTTTGTTCAACCATCGTTCAATCACGGCTATAAATAGAGAGAAAGAACAAGCTCTTCAATTGAAGGATTGCCGTGTTGCACTCTGCATGTCAGGGAGTTGTCGGGGGCTATCAGAAACATGGCCAAATTTCAAGGAATTTGTGCTCGATAATATTGGCGAGTGGGACCTGTTCATGTACGCACCGGATGATGAGCACGCTCATTTGGCTGCAAATCTCAAACCGATAGTTTTAAAGACCGAATCTGACAGCCCTATCAATGAACAGGAAACCGTCAATGATGTGCATTGCATATTGAAGAACGGGCTGCAGCCTTACCTTCAACAACTTTACGGACTGCAGAAATGCTATGAATTGATGAGTGAGCATATCAACTCAACTGGTGCTGAATATGAACTGGTGATCCGGTGTCGGCCCGATTTGCTGTTTGTTGCCCCAATCGAGCCGGAGACGACTTTTGATCCCTGGTATGTACATGTGCCTGACTTTCATCAATTTGAAGGGTGTAATGACCGGTTTGCGGTCGGCAGCGTGAGTAATATGGAAAAGTACATGGAGCAGTTCGCCCATTTCCATGACTATATTCAGCGATGGCACTCTGGTAAATCGTCTTCGCCACCAGTGTCTGCAGAAATGTACACTGCGGGTCATCTTCGCAATATGGGTGTTCCAGTGCGTCTGCATCCGTTCAGATTTCATCGTGTTCGCTCAAACCGGGTGTGTCTCGATGCTCCCCCGGCCCTGAATACAAGAAATTTAAAAACAGGAAATATGGAATCAACATCAACCTAGAATAGCGTAAATGAAAAAAGCCATAGTGATAACCACCATAAACGGTGAGACAGACGCCATACGGAAGTGGAAAACTATTGACGGTTACCATGTCGTTATCATCGGAGACAGAAAAAGTATACCAATAGAGTCATCGGAGAAACTGATCTACCTATCACTCAAAGATCAGGAAAAGCTTGGTTTTCAACTTGTCGATTCTTTTCCTGTAGACCATTATGCCCGCAAGAATATTGGCTATCTCTATGCCGCCTTAAACGGTGCTGAAGTCATATTTGAAACCGATGATGACAACTTTCCCCTGGAAAATTGGGAACAACCGGACTTCAGTTGCAATACGACACTGCAATCGGTTAATCGCTATCTCAATGTGTATAAGGTCTTTTCACCGCAAAAAATCTGGCCTAGGGGATATCCGCTTGATGAGCTTAACACTCATGATGTGCGGGAGGCACATGAAAACACACCACTCCAGATAGGTGTATGGCAGGGACTTGTCGACGGTGACCCCGATGTAGATGCACTCTACCGACTCATTTGTGCAGAAGGCACCCACGCATTTGAGCAAAGATCACCAGCGGCATTGGCAAAGGGTGCATATTGTCCTTTTAATTCCCAAAACACTTTCTGGCAGCAACAGGCATATACATATTTATATCTGCCAGTGACAGTAAGTTTTCGCTTTACCGATATTCTTCGGGGGTATATTGCCCAGCGACTTATCTGGCAACAGGGTATGCATCTTGGTTTTCTCAGTTCCAATGCCAGACAATTGCGCAACGAGCACGATTTAATGCGTGATTTTGAGCAGGAAATTGAGTGCTATCTCCATGTTAAACCGGTGATCAAAGCACTCGAGGAGCTCAATCTTACCACAGATTCCGGTGAAAATCTCTGGCAGGTGTATACACGCCTGGTAGATGACAAACTTGTCAAGAAAGAAGAATTACACTACCTGAAGATGTGGCTTGAAGATCTCAGATCAATCGGTCTTCTCCCTTCATAAGATTGGAATTGATTTCTGTGCTATTCAGATTAGTTACCAACTAAGAAGTTTGAGCATTGTGACGGAGAAAGCAGGTATAGAATACTACGATACGTTGAAGTTGTATAACAACATATTAGCTTGGGCTGTGAATCACTTCTTGCTGATCAGTAATGGTCTGCAAAAACGTTTCAATGGGTAAAAGAACCTCTTCTTCACCCAGAAATGAGTTGGACAATCCCAGCACTATGGAAAAATGGCCCATTTCCGCAATCTCAATGTATTCAACACTTCCGCCACACTCATTTATACTGCGACTGAGCTCACGAGAGTTCTCGGCTATTACGACACCGTCATCTTCGCCATGAAACAATAAAAGAGGTGATGTTGCTGAGCAGGCATAGGTTACAGGTTTTGTCTTGGCAGTCGGTTTGCTGCCGGCAAAAATGGGCCGGGTACTTCTGTATTTCATCGGGTCAAAACCATATGGTCCTGCCAGACCTATCATTCCACGGATAATGTTTTGGGGCTGACCTACCCCTTCAAGATATTTCTTATCAAGAGCAAGAAGTGCAGCAGTGTGCGCACCAGCCGAATGACCCATTACGACTACACCATTTTGGGCCTGTTCAATATTCTCGCGTAACCACGAAATTGCCAAAGCCCCGTCCTCGACAAAAGCCGGAAAAGTAACTTCAGGATACAAACGATAATCGGGAACAACGGTTATGTATCCCTTTCCACTTAGAGTGTGACCAACGAAACCATATTTTTCCTTTTCACCCCGCTTCCAACTCCCACCATAAAAGAAGACCACCCCAGGAGAATCCTCTTTAATCTGCTGTGGGACATACATATCCAACCTTTGCCTCTTCTCTTTGCCATAGCTGATCTGGGTTACGGTGGCGGCACTGTCATCAGCCGATAGTCCACTCACAATCTGTAATGGTGAACATCCGGAAAACGATACCAGAAAAATCGCAATGAATGTCCACAACGCGAGTTGCCTACCAGGGTTAAATTTTTTCATGGCGAATATCTACCTCCTGAACATGGCGAGGATATAGAAAAGAAATCCTGCAAATTTACTTATCCTCAACATTTGTACTTAAACATTAAGATAGTTTCCATTGCTCACCATTCAATACACCTTAAAGAGAAAATTCGATTCAGCTGCGTTGTACTAAGCACTTGAATATCGTGTGCCTGCGTCTATTATTTCACCTAGGAGGTATAAAAGTATGAAAAAAATTGTACTCATTATTGTGACGATATTTCTGCAGGGATGTTCTGTTTTCGGTATTCGTACCGTCGAGATCCTTGAATATACAATCCTGGAAAAAGAAGAAGATTTTGATATTCGCCAATATGAAGACTACTGGGTCGCTCGAACGGAAAGTGAAGGGGAGTATGATCAGAGCACCAATCAAGCCTTCAATCGGCTTTTCAAATATATTTCTGGAGAAAATACACAGCAGGAAAAAATTGCCATGACCGGCCCTGTTCTACAGCGTGAAAAAGGCGAGAAAATTGCCATGACCGGACCTGTTTTTCAGCAAAAGCAAGGGGAAAGCTGGATTATGGAATTTGTACTGCCCTCCAAATATAACCAAGGCAAGCCACCGGAACCAACAGATCCACAAGTAATTGTAGTCAAGGAACCTGGATTTAAAGCTGCTGCTCTACGCTACAGTGGCAACCTGAACGAAGAAAAGTTCAATGCCAAGACAAAAATTCTCATGGAGATTATCAAGCAAAAAGGATTGCAACCGGTTGGTGAAGTTTTTTCAGCCGGTTATGATCCTCCCTGGACTCTCCCATTTCTTAAAAGAAATGAAGTTTTGATTATGATTGAATAAGCTGAATACACCTCTTCGATTGCCTGCGTATATACATCTAATGGAAAACTGTTACTTGGTGCCAGCTGTAGAATCTTTGCAATTCATCAGTGGAATTGAAGGAGAGAGTTAGAAAACAAATTTATTATAATAAAGAGTAATTATTTACCTAGGATTTTATAGTTTTTTTAACCAATGAGATATTCAAGGGCTTTGACCACCTCATTCACCTTAAACGGTTTATTGACAAGATAATCTGCACCTTCCTGAAGGGCTAGATTCATCCGTTCTTCATTAGTTTCTGAGGTGAACATACAGATTTTAATATGCGTATGGGTTTGCTTCACCTTTTGAATCAGCTCCAATCCATCCATCTCACCCATATACCAGTCAGTAAAAAGAATATCAGGTGGATCTTGTGCAATTGCCTCAAGAGCCGTTGTGCCATCATCAGCTTCCGAAAAGGTAATATCACTCAAGCCAGCTAATGCCTTTTTCAAGCTATTACGCGCGACACGACTGTCATCCACTATTAGTATTTTCATAGGTCACCCAAAAAAGAATTAAGCCGTTTGACACACTTGAATAAGCACCTGTTCATCCTTTTCAGAAACGAATGCTCTTTGAAAGATGGCATCAATCTTAAAAACGGATATCATTGCATCGCTTCCTTGCATCACAACAGGCTTTGCCATGCTGCAACTACCAAAAAAACCGGTTTTTATGTTTCCGGCCAGAACATTGGCCAACTCGCCTATACTGTCACGAATATCGTCCAGATTTACTGATTCAATAGTAGAATCGAACATATTGCTCGCCAGTTTTTTCGCAAGCACTTCGCCCATCGCCACGGTTAACGAACCTTGGGTTTCGCCGCTGAATATTACCGAAGCTATAAAAAGATTATCAGGATTAGCTAAATCACCCAGGTTGGTTGATGTAATCTGAAGACCTGTGGTATCAAACCAACATTTGTCTATCAATTCCTGAACATCGTTGTTTTCTATGACGCTCATTTTGTATTCTTTTCACCCGAACAAGCCTATACAACAGCTTGAATATATGCTATCAAAGTTTGCAGGAACCTATAACACCAGGATTGTCATATGTTATCTTCCTGCAGTACTTTTGGTAATTGTACAGCTTACTATCTCTGCCAGTAATAAGCTTAGCAAGGGTAGATGGTAAAATCAAATTGAAGGAGTTGATATTTCTGAATAGAACGAGTTACCCCTCAATTCTTTTAGACCAACCTACAGTGAGTAACACTCTAGCTTTACCTGATTTTTTCTTAAGAAATAGCCATAAGTAACTATAAAAAGGTCACTATTAAAATTATAGCTTGCAGAGTTGCACCTTTTAATGATATTGCTTAAGTGAAACTTGGGTTTGGTTTTACAAAACCTACTCGCTGCTTATTCATCCCAACCATGACTCGGAAAGGATGGAAATCTATCTACCATTCAGCAGATCTGGAATATGGTACCGGCAGTTTGAGAGAATAAAAATATACCGTTCTCTTATGTCGGTTTGCAGTACAGCTACGCCCACCTTTCCAGAACCTTTCCGTAAACCCTAACTTATCTTCGAATACCGCCCACCACCAATGACTTGAGAGGTCGAGTTCAGGCGATAGTCACCCAGAGAAAATCTGCCTTAATCACAGTCCAACAGGAGAGCATATGGATCAACGGCATGCCAAGCAGAATCACCAGGAAAAATTGGCATCCTCCAGAAGTATATAAGGGGCTTGAAAAATCCCTGGCAAAAGCCATGGAACTTAAGGAACAACTCTTTCGTAAAACAGCCAAAACCGAAGCGCGCTTTGTCCTTGCGATGGATCGCGTCAAAGATATAGGCGGTATTGTAATTGATGAGAATTAACAACGCATAACTGCAATCGGACAATTGCATCACTTATGTATCTACTTCCATTTAATATTTTCTACACGTGCTTCCTAAATTGCTTATACTGCAAGATATGCAAATTAAGACTAGAGTCCACTATGAAGAGCTGAGGTTGAGCGAGCTGATTCAAGGCTGATGCCTCTACGTTCAAGCAGGCTGCCTTCTGCCAGATAAAACCTGACAAGGGCGATACGATAGTCGACTATAGCCTCTATCTCACTAAGCTGGCTTACCAGTAAATCTCTCTGCGCCTGGGCAACCAACAAAGAGGTGATGTCACCTACTGAAAATCTTTCCTGCTCTGCTTTGAGAGTCTGCTCCTGCAAAAGCTTGGTCACTTTAGTGGCTTCTATCTGTTGGCGAGTTCTGTTAATCTCATTAGCAGCAAGTAGAACATCAAGCTGAATAAGATTTTTGAGATTCTCTATCGCAGCAAGCTCTTTCTCACGTGTGAGTATAGCAGCAAGATGTTCGTTATTTGCTCTTCTATTTCCCAGATAGTGTGAAAATCTCAAGCCGGTGAGAAAATCATAGTTGTCGTTTTCAAGGTCGGAAAAGGAATCACTAAAAGATTCTGCATATCCGGTTTTTCCAATTTCGATAAAGAAATCGAGTTTTGGGAGTAGACCATTACGGGTGCGGACTACCTCAAGCTCCTGCTGTTTTTGCTTCAGTTTCGATTCATTAAGATCCGGCCGAAATTGCATCGCCAGATCAACATGCCTATCAAGTTCAGTAACAGGAGTGGTTTCGGTCTGTGGGATGCTTGTCGGTGTAACCTCATTTAGAAATTTTTTATGGTCAGTCACGTTAAGAAGCCTCAGCAGCCGTAACCGTTTCTCAACGGCATTGCTCCTGGCTTCAATAAGTGCCTGTTCTCTGCGTGCCACCTCAGCACGCGCAGCTGCAGCAGAATTTCTTGGGATTACTCCAACCTCAATACGATTTTCGACTTCCTGCAGTTGTTTTTTGGCAATTTCCAGCGACTGCTTAAATATAGCAATCCCCTGCCTCGCCAGGACATGTTGCCAATACACTATCTCCACTTCGGAAACAAGCGCTTCAGTAAAACCCCGCAGCTCATAGAATGACGCCTTGGTATTGAGTTCTGCCTGACGAATATCTATGAGATTGACAACCGGCCCAAATCCCTGGAGAAGCGACTGGGTCACAGTCAACCCTAATCGCATTGCCTGTTGTTCTGGAGTACGATTGGAGGTTGAACGCTCATAATCCACAGTTGTCTCAATTGCACTTCCGGTCGGCAACTCTTGTCGTAGCCCAAGGGTTACATCGGTGTCCTCCCCTTCGACACTGAAACGATCCCTTGTTGATCGTGATACCTCTGTCGCAGTCTCCTCAAAATATTGCAGCTCTGCAAAAACCTCCGGATCATATTTGCCACGTTCAATCTGTTCAAAAGTTACCTGAATTACAGGGCCATAGCGGTTCGCCAACAATTCAGGGTTGCGTTGCAGGGAGTACAGGACAGCCTCTTCGAGGGAGAGTTCTATAGTGCCATCTTTTGGCTCTGGTAATGGTTGCTCCAGGTTTTGGGGCTCCGGCTGGGGTTCTTTTTGCACTGGGCTCATGTGCTTCTGAATTTCAGGAGCAGAAAATAATTCAGTAGTATCGTACCAATAGTCAGGAGATGAACAACCACTGACCAGAGAAAAAGCTGCTATTGCGGTCAATATAAGGCGGGTCCGGAAAAATGGTTTCTGTATATTTATCATTGGGCTTTCTTCCCATGGCTGTGAAACAACGAAAAGATCACTGGAATAAGTACAAGGGTAATCAATGTTGAGGCAGAGAGTCCGCCAACTACCGCGCGGGCCAAGGGTGCCTGTGCATCAGCGCCTTCACCAATTCCCAGCGCCAAGGGTACGAGGGCCAATATGGTCGTCAGTGTTGTCATGAGTATTGGTCGTAGTCTTCTCCTTCCGGCCTCGGACACTGCTTCAGCAGCTGAAAGACCTCGTTGCATGAGCCTCGATGCTTGATCAACAAGAAGAATGGCATTGTTTACCACGATACCACCAAGCATGATACAGCCGATATAAGACTGCAGGTTGAGGGTGGTGTTGGTAAAATACAGCGTGAGCAAGACTCCAATGATAGCAAGAGGTACACTTGCCATGACGATTAGAGGATCAACGAAGGATTCATACTGACAGGCAAGCACCATTAAAACCAAAATACCGGCAAGCAGTAAGGAAATACGCAGTTCACGCGAGGCTCTCTCCTCCTCTTCCACATTCCCTCCAATGAGCAATTCATATCCTGTAGGTGTGACAATGTCCTTTAAGGCCAGGCGTACATCCTCAGCTACGGAACCGAGAGCACGACCTGAAATATTAGCCTGCAGTTCCACTCTGCGTTGTTGCTCTTTTCTTTCAATTACAGCTGGCCCACTGCTGGATTGTGTGGTAACGAGATTACCGAGTGTCACTAGAGTTCCGTCTGGCGTACGCAGCATCAGTCCCAGGATTTCATCGAGTTCCACATTTTCTGCATTTTTAAGCTGCACCAGTATCCTCGATGATTCACCTTCTGATCTGAATTCTCCTACCTTTGTCCCTGTAAGTGCTGTTTCCAGGATCTTGCTGACATCCCTAGGGGTAAGTCCCAGATCGGCGACTTTCTCACGATCGATGAGAACATCTCGCTGCGGAACTCCGGCATTACGGCTTATTTCCACATCAGTAATACCTTGTATATCCTCAAGAACCTTGCCAGCTTGTACAGCCAGAGAGTCCAGTGTGGCGAGATCGTAGCCGCGCACTTCAACGGTGAGCCCCTGATCACTGCCCAATATCCTCTCAAGAATAAACTGCCCCTGAGGGGCTCTTACCCGTATCTTCATCCCCGGAACCTTGCCTTCAAGTTGTCTGCGAAGATCCGCGGCGATTTCACTATTAGACCTGTGGCGCTCTGCTGCGGGTAATAAGGAGAGGCGTATTTCACCATTTGGTTTGGCATTTCGCCAGCCAATTCCAATCCGAGTTGCCGAGGATACAGTCTCTGGAACAGCAGGAAAAACAAGTTTTTCCAGGAGCTGCGTCTGCTTATCAAGTAAGTCAATCCGTGTACCAATTTCCATTTCACCGATGATACGCACCTCTCCTTCATCACTTGGCGGGAGGAAATCTGATTCGATAAAGGGTAACAGCATCAAACTTAAGGTAAGCAGAATAAGAGCAGTAAAAATCACCAGTGCCCGGTGCTGCAAAGCAACATCAAGCACACGACTATACCCCTTGGAGAGTTTTTCAAAAAAGATATTGCTAGTTTTTAGCAGTCTTTTATAGAAGAGCCGTTCGCTTTTTCTATCACGATCAGCGGGAGAAAGCATTTTCGAAGCCAGCATGGGCACCAAACTGAGGGCTACCCCCAGTGAACAAGCAAGAGAGAACATGACCGTGTAGCCAAGCTCTCTAAAAAGTAAACCGGAAACGCCCTCAATGAAAGCTAGTGGCACAAAAATCACCAAACTTGTAAGTGTTGAAGCCAAGATTGCAGAACTCACTTCCTCTGCACCGGTTATTGCTGCAATTGTTTCGGATTCACTGTTCTCCTGGCGTCGTCGATAAATATTCTCCAAGACTACAACGGAGCTGTCCACCATCATTCCCACCCCAAGTGCCAGACCACCTAAGGTCATGAGATTAATGGTAAAACCACCAAAATATATCATAGCAAATGTAGCAATAATCGATATAGGTATTGCCATTGTAATTACCATGGTAGAACGAACACTCCGGAGGAAAAGAAGGAGCACCAATACCGCCAGCCCTCCTCCATAGAGCACTGATTGGGCGACATTGCGTATAGATCGTTCTATAAAGTTGCCCTGATTGGTTACCGGCACTACCAACAACTGGGGAAAATCCTGGTTGATCCGCTCGATTTCGGCTAGCACACCTGCTGCAACATCTACTGTGTTGGCACGAGGTTGTTTACGAATAGCAATGTTAAGCCCGGAATTTCCATTCAATCTGGTGATACGATTACGCTTTTCATAGGTTTCTCGAATATCGGCAATTTGACCAAGAGTAATGAAGCCTCCTTCCTGCTTGGTGATGACCGTATCGCGTATCTGGTTGAGATCGACATATTCAGCCGGAGCTCGAAGCGTAATCTCATATTTTCCCTGGTAAATATTACCGGCAGGTAAATCAAGATTGGCATTACGTGGGGCATCGAGAATGTCATTGATGGAAATTCCCAAGGCATTGAGTCTGTCAGGATAGAGTTCGATGCGGATTTCCCTTTTGTACTGTCCCCAGGTGTCAACCTGGGCAACTCCTGGTATTCTGGCCAGACGGAAACGTAGTTGATTTTCAATGAGACTGGTGAGCTCCACAGGGTCCATAGAACTCGAAATACCCATAATTACGACAGGATAGCTCGCAACATCAAACTTACTCACCCGAGGTCGTTCAATATCATCTGGGAGTTCGTTGATTTCATCTTCAAGCTGTGCCTGAACGTCAATTGCCGCGGTATCAATATCGGTACCCCAGTCAAACCTGACCCTCACCCTGCTTCTCCCTTCAGAGGATTCAGAGCTCAACTCCACCACCCCAGGTACAGTAGCGACAATTTCTTCGATTATTTGAGTCACCAACCGTTCTATGACTACTGGTGAGGCGCCCTCATAATTCGTTCTAATTGAAAGTGTAGGCATCTCGATACTTGGCAGAAGATCGATTTGCAGCCGTACAAAAGCGCTAAGACCTAGAATGATCACAATCATCGTGACCATTGAAGCAAATATGGGCTTACTGACGCTGAATTTAGGCAGACTCACTGTGAAACCGTACCTCCTTTCGTCATGGCGTAAGTACCTGCCACCCTTACTAGAGATCCGTCTTCGATAAAGAGTTGACCAAGTGTTATCACCTTTCCTGAGAGAGAAGGTTCAATGATTTGCACCTGATCACCGCTGGTGATGCCAACCTTTACCGCAATCCATTCAACAGCTTGTTCATCATCAGTTAACCTAAATACACCGATCTGGTCGTTACGCTTGGTAATCGCCATTTGTGGAACACTTAATGCTTTTTCAACCTGTTCAAGTTCCAGTGTACAGCGTGAAAACATACCGGGTTTGAGTAAATACTCAGGATTGGCAACCTCTATTTCCATTCTGGCTTGGCGCGAAGATTCGCGAAAGATCGGTGAGATCCTGATCACTTTCCCAGAAAATGTACTGGTTGGGTAGGCATCAGTACGAACTTTGACTGCTTGGCCAAGCCTGATGAGAGGATAGTCTTTTTCGGTTACCTGAATAATTGCGAGCACAGGGTCGATTTCCACGATTGATAGCAGCGATGTATTTGCGGCAACAGTATTGCCTTCATCTATATAGCGCTCGGCTACGGTACGATCATCGTCACCTTTCTTCCACTCTGCTTTGACACTGGCATATCCCAAACGAATTCGGGCTGATTTCAAGGTTGCTTCTTCCCGCCGTAGATTAGCCTCTGCAACTTTGACTGCAGCCAGACTTGTTAAATATTTAGCCTGGGCGGTGTCGAAGCTGCTTTCTGAGGCTATGCCTCGATCAAAGAGGATTTTAATCCGATCGAGCTCACGCTGAGCAATTTCAAGATTACTAACGGATTCATCCCGGTTCGCTTCAGCCACAGCCAGTCTTGCTTCAGCCTCTAGCACAGCTTGTCTAAATTCAGCGTCTTCAAGCTGAACAACAGTCTGACCTCTTGACACATTATCCGAAACTTCAACCAAAACACTGCGGATGCGACCATTTATTTTCGGCGCTACAGTGAACTGAGCACGTGCCTCTATGGTGCCGCTGAAAGTTCGCCTGAGAGAAAGGGGACCCTGTTGCACATCAGCCACTTCTACAGGGACAACACCTTTACCACCATTCTTGACTGCATCGTTAGAAGGTTTTTGTAATTGTGATGTATATGTCAAAAATCCTGCAACAACTATCGTGATTATCGCTGAAATCCAAAATATGCGTGAAGTATTGCTTGCCATGAAGACTCCCTGGAAACATTGTTGAATCAGCAAAATGGGAAGAAATAGATACCTTACGGTTAATAAAAATGATTTGATATATTACATGAGTTACACACGTGG
>JAAUYD010029689.1_pt1 | contig 11823 bp, 11 predicted proteins | sample 7278101 | NCBI WGS metagenome assembly JAAUYD01 (sample SAMN14350128, study PRJNA611818) | marine sediment metagenome | isolation source: surface marine sediment (0.6m) | place: French Polynesia: Moorea | collected 2018-08 | reverse complement strand
TAGCGACCTTACCTGAAGGTCAATTGATCAATGGAGCCTATTATGCAGATTGTAAGGTAGCCAAGGAAGCTGAAAGTGCAAAAAATATGGAGGACAGCCAAAAACTTTTTGAATACTGCAATGAGGTTACAAAAGCCTTTCAGTCCTAACTTCTAACGATCATGACTACTTTGCCGTTTATTGAGCTTTGGATTGTCTGTGGCGTTTGACAATATCATTAACCGTCGTCTTGCTCAAATGCAGAGTACTGGCAATTTTGCGATATGAATACCCCTGTTCCACCATCTTTAATACCTTGGGAGCCAACTTGTCTGACTTCACCCGTTGTCCTGGTTGTCTGCCTAATTTCTGACCCCTTGCTTTAGCTTGAGCCAACCCAGAACGCACCCTCTCCCGCACCAAATCCCGCTCAAATTCAGCTAAAGATGCCATCAAATGGGCAATTAACCTACCTTGTGGTGTATTCAAATCAAACTGAAATCCAGTTTGAGCAATTAAAGAAACCCCCCAACTATGGAGTGACTGTAACGTCTCAATCAGGTCAATAGTACTACGTCCCCAACGGGTCATCTCCGTTACCAAAATGGCATCAATGCCACGATTTTGAGCCCAAGCCATTACTTTGACAAATCAAAAATCTCCATTGCTGCATTGAATGCCATTTGATACACTTCCAAATCTGTGTGACTTTTGATAAACTCTCTACCCATACTTATTAAACAATTCGTAATTCGTAATTCGTAATTCGTAATTATGTTTTGTAATGGGGATTTAAACCCCAACACAAAACAAACAACCCGTAGGGGATGGGGTTTTAAACCCCGCTTGAGTATAGATAAACTTATCTGTACATTAATTACATACAGGTAGTATTCCCTCATATCTTTTCCGCTTACATCGGAATGATAAAAAATATTAGCAAAAAAGCTTTATTCTTTTTCGGGCTTCCTTCTACACTCCTTTGCGTTCAAAAAAATATAATTCCGATGCCAACGGATTTGATATCACTCCTTCACTCCCTCACTCCTTCCCTCCTTCACTCCTTCACTCCCTCACTCCCTCACTCCTCTCCCTGATATTCTGCAATCAACTGAGGGATATAATCATAACCATCCACACCAATCACAGCAATAATCCGGGGACGATGCTGCTTTAATGTTGCCTGAAAAGCTTCTTCTCCCATTTTCCCTTGCAAAATGCTCAGTAACCCCGCAGGTTTGCGCCATTCATAGGAAGCAATTTGATTTAACAAATACATCCCCAAACAACCCGTATAAATTGCCCGTTCTAAATTCTCCAAACTATAATTAGCTTCCGCTAAATTAGCTAAATTCAAACCTTGGAGATATAAGTCCCCAGAAACTTGCGCTACCTTAAACCCGGCTTCTAAATTTGTCACCGCATCCTGATATTGTTCAATTACTTGGTAAGCCACACCCAAGCTACTCAAACACAAAGCCTTGCTCTGTAAATCCCCCAACTGTTCAGATAACTTTAAACCCTGTTGTAGATAGTTAATCGCCATTTCATAGGTTTCTGGTTCTAGCCTTTCCAACTCCTGGGCTTGCATAACTTGGCTATAACCCAAATTTGCCAAAGCATTTGCTTCTCCAGTTTTATCCCCCGCTTGTCTGCTGAGAATTAAAGCCCTTTGACTGTAATCAATTGCCTCACCATAATTTTCCTCCTCAACACAAGTACGGCTAAGATGGTTGAGATTGGCAATTTCACAAGGTCTATCGCTGGCATTTCTGGCTATATCCAAAGCCTGTTGGTGAAAGGAAAAAGAACGTTCATGTTCCCCTAATGCTCGTTGGGAATAGCCCAACAGTGTCAAAATCCTAGCTTTCTCTTGGGTTCCTTCCACATAGCGCAGTGGTTCATCTAAATAGTTCAATGCATCGCGCAGGTAACTACCAGAGAAGGAAGCGAAAATTCCCCCATACATGGGGAAATACGGTTTTTGAGCAAAGATACGCAATATTTGTAACATAATTTGCGATGCCCACTTTCCGTATGGCGTATCAAAACCAAAACTGTCCGCCAATTGGCTCCAAATCACAGCAAAGGTCAGAAACGTGGAAATTGATAACTTAGAACCCGCCTCAATATTGTAAGGTTGGTTATCGAACCAACTCACTAGCCCCCGTTGGATGTACTGTAAAACCAGGGTTAACTCTACCCATTCACCCAAAGTAATATCATCGTAATCATAATCATCAGCAAATTCCCCTAAGGATTCTTCCATTGCCAAGGTATGAAATAATGCTTGGGGTAGTCTGCTGTTAGCCTTTTTTGCCCACAACGCCCAAGGTCCCCCCTCCCCTGGAACACCACCAAATCCCAAGGATTCCTGCCGTTCATACATCCAACTGAGCAGGTGTTCCTGCAATCTGACCCAGGTAGCAACACCGCAGCTAATTCCGTCAGCTATTTGTTGTAAATCCGAATCTGCTTGGGCAAACTGACCTAAAGATTTTGACAGTTGTTGCAATTGTTGGATATTGAGGGGATATTTGCGATTGGGGTCAATGGTACTTAATAAAATCCCTAAACGCTCCTCCTCCCCAGCAATAGTAATTTCTTTCGCAGCAGATGCGATCGCTTCTGCGGCTTGATTTTGCTCTTGTGCCCTTAACCATTGAGTTTGAATGGTTTTCATCGCTCTCAAACGGCGATTGGCTTTTGCTTGTTTGAGTTCATCCGTTTCCCTGTCTACTAGCTGCTGGGTAGAATTGAGGCTCTCGCTCAAAGCCATCTCAAATATCTCCCCCGTGCCCATAGTCATACCTTTGAGCAACATTCGATACACCTGCTCCCCAGAACTAATTTTACCTTGGAGAGTGGCTTGCACAATTTCGTCAATTAAGGACAGGTATTTTTCTCGGAATGACGCAGATTCAGACACGTTCGCAACTATAGAACATCACATCAATTTTAAATGGGAATGGCGCGACAGAAGAATAAAGTTAACAGTTGATTTATAAAGATGGCCAGGAAAAGGCAAGGGAAGCAGAGGGATGATGGTTGTTAGTTGGTTGTTGGTTGTTGGTTGTTGGTTGTTGGTTGTTAGTTGTTGGTTGTTAGTTGTTGGTTGTTGGTTGACAGTCTTTCATTCATTACTCCTTCCCTCCTTCACTCCTTCCCTCCTTCACTCCTTCACTCCTTCCCTCCCTCACTCCTTCCCTCTCCCCTTGGGGTTCTATTAAGAAAATAATGATGTTACACCGATTTTGAGTTGCAAGAACTACCATTGAAATCAAAGAATAAACATAATGGTGGTTCATATGGCGACTAAAAAGCAATTTAATAGTTTCGAGGATATGCTATCTAATTCGGATGTACCAGTATTAGTAGATTTTTATGCTGACTGGTGCGGTCCTTGTCAGATAATGGCGCAGGAACTAGAGATGGTCAATGCCGAACTCCAAGGTAAACTGCAAATTATTAAGATTGATACAGAAAAGTATCCTCAATTGGCTAGCCAATATCAAGTTTACGCCCTACCCACTCTCATGCTTTTTAAGCAGGGTCAAGCTGTGGAAAAAATTGAAGGGGCACTAAAAGCAAAGGAAGTGGTGCAAAGAGTGCAGAGCTTTATTTGATGCGCGTAAAACCCCATCCCCTTGTGGGTGGGGCGGTTGACTCTCACTCTCATCCAAGGTGCGGTTACCTTTGGGAGTATCGTTGAATGCACCCATATTCTGTGTCATATAGAACATTCCCGTCATCGTAGTATTTTTAATTTTTTAGTTAACTTGATGGCTGGTTTGGCGGCTTATACCTATTTGCCTCAAAAACCATCCCTTGACATTTACCCCAAAGACTTACCTGCTCTACCTCCTGCTGTTTTTTAGTTTCCTCGAACTCACGTTATTTTTAACGAACACCGAACACCGAACACCGAACTCAGGTTAAGAACGTCGGACATTTAAACAACACCATTCTTTTCTTTTCCATAAGGTAGCAACTAACCAACCATGTTGTTCTAAGACATCAGCCACATCTTGGGACTGTTCGATTAAAATACCACTAAAGATAGCCCAAGTACTTGGTTTAGCGATCGCACTCATACCTGGGATTAAATCTATAATTACATGGGCGAGAATATTACAAACAATCCCATCTACTGGTGTGGTAATCATTTGTGACAAAGCATCTACGCTACCCTCTCTTGCCACCAAACCTTCAGGAGCAATATCATTGAGGGCAAGATTATCCATAGTTGATTTTACTGCTAGGGGATCTATATCTACTGCATATATTTGTTTTGCTCCTAGCAGTAATGCGCCGATAGAAAGAATACCAGAACCACAGCCAATATCAGCAATGACCACATCTTGTTCCAGTGATTTTTGACCATAAGGATCTGGGGCAAATCGCATCTCCAGAGATTCCAGACATAGCTGAGTAGTAGGATGATTTCCCGTTCCAAAAGCTACACCAGGGTCAAGTCTGAGAACCAGCCGATCGCAGTTTTCTGGTGCTGGTATCCAAGCAGGATTAATCAAAAAGCGATCGCCAATTTCTTCTGGTTGCCAATATTGCTTCCAGCTAGTTGCCCAATCTTCCTCATCAATCAACTGCCAAGACACATTTGGCTCACCACTCCCCAAGCACAGAGCGTCTTGACGTAATAATAACGACAGTGCAGATAAATCTAGGAGTTGAACCTTGATTTTTGGTACATAGGCTTTGATAATAGAGCGATCGCCCTTTCTTTGACTAGCTGTACCCTGACAACCAAAGTTTTCCAGTCGCCAAAAGATGGAATCTTCTTGGACAGATTCGCAGATAATTTGTATTTCCCACCAACTATTGGACATATCTGAAATTTAAATTGTCAAGGACAAAGGGTGAAGCGAGCGTCACTTCATCCTTTATCCTAACCTGCGGTGAGTCACCCTTATGGGTATTTACAGAATTTTAAAGTGTGACAGTATAGGCATCTCGGATACCTTGTACTTTGGTAATCTCAGATAAAATTCCTTCTGGCAAGGGGTCATCAATGCTGAGAACCATCACTGCATCACCGCGAACAATTTTCCGCCCCACTTGCATACTGGCAATATTGACATTAAAACTACCCAAAAGGGAACCAATCTTACCAATAATTCCAGGCATATCCCGGTGTACGGTAAATAACATATGTTGACTTGGGGGTACATTAATTGGGAAACCATCAATATTTGTCACCCGGATTTCCCCATCACCCAACAAAGCACCAGTTACCGAATGAGTACCCAAATTACCAGTAGCTTCTAAATGTAGAGAACCTGCATAATCCTTTACAGCCTCATCCCTGGTTTCAATCACGCGAATGCCCCTTTCCTTGGCCTCAATACTGGCATTGACATAATTTACCCGTTCCCTTAAAGCCTGGAAAAGCAGACCCTTCAGAGATGCAATTACCAAAGGCTGACTTCTGTTAGTTGCCAATTCCCCTTGTAGGCGGACATTAAGTACTTCCACCCTACCACCAGCTAACTGTCCTACCAAGTTACCCAGGGTTTCTGCCAACTGCATATAGGGTTTGAGTTCTTCCAATACATCTGGACTCAGTCCAGGAATATTTACCGCAGAACGTGCAGGTAATCCCAACAATACATCCCGAATTTGCTCGGCAACATCAATAGCCACATTGACTTGGGCTTCCGTAGTTGATGCACCGAGGTGGGGTGTCAAAATCATTTCCTTGCCCAAGGACTGTAAAGGCGATTCTTTCAGGGGTTCAGACTCGAACACATCCAGGGCAGCACCGGCAATTTTACCAGACTTGAGAGCTTCAGCTAAGGCTGATTCATCAACAATCCCACCCCTAGCACAGTTAATAATCCGAGCATTGGGCTTCATCTTTGCCAATCTCTCAGCATTGATTAAGTGGGTAGACTCCGGTGTTTTGGGGATATGTAGGGTGATGTAATCCGATTGTTGTAGCAACAAATCTAAATCTACCAATTGACAACCAAGCTGTTCGGCTCTTTCGTTAGACAGGAAGGGGTCGTATGCCAATAACTTCATTCCCATCGCCTTAGCTACCTTAGCAACGTGGGAACCAATTTTACCTAAACCCACAACGCCAATGGTTTTTTTGTATACTTCTGCTCCCACATAAGTTTTGCGATCCCATTTACCACTTTTAACCGAAGCATTGGCATCAGGGATATAACGGGACAAAGACAACATCATTGCTAAAGCATGTTCTGCCGCGGCTATGGTATTCCCTTGGGGAGAATTGACTACCACAATCCCTTGACGGGTAGCAGCAGGAACATCTACATTATCAACACCCACACCAGCACGACCAATAATTTTCAGATTATTGCCAGCTGCAATGATTTCTTCTGTGACGCGGGTTCCAGAACGAATCATTAAGGCATCATAATCACCTATTATTTGGACTAATTCTTCTGGTTTGAGTCCAGTTTTGACATCAACTGTAGCGACTTGGGATAAAATATCAATCCCAGTCTGGTCAATTGGATCGGAGACGAGAACCTTAGACATGATTGCTTAGTTTTTCTTTTTAGAGGTAATTGCGGTCTGTGGACTTTTAAGTTTAAGGTTTATCTGCACCCATTAAGCAAGCATTATTTTTCAGCTGAAGCACAACCACACCCCTGTTTTATGGTATGAGAGCACCAGTGGAAATAGTCTTTCATAATTTGAACATAACAGGATTGCGACACCCACGGCGTAAATATAAACTACGAACAGCGTAAATACCTATTTTTTTATTAAAAATTTCAAAGTAAACCTGTAGTGGAGTTCGGAGGGAAGGAGGGAAGGAGTGATGGAGTGATGGAGGGAAGGAGTGATGGAGTGATGGAGGGAAGGAGTGATGGAGTGATGGAGGGAAGGAGGGAAGGAATGATGGAGGGAAGGAGTGATGGAGTGATGGAGTGATGGAGGGAAGGAGTGATGGAGTGATGAGATGATGAGGAGAATGTTATACAAGTTTCCCCTCCGCTCCCCACACTCCCCACACTCCCTTCTGCCTTGACTAGATAAATTATGTCAGCCTTGTAGAAGTCGCTATAATTCTCATTAAGCTTTGGGACACTCATCAGGATTACAGCGATTTTCAGGTAAATAGACCACACCGTAGGGGTTTAGCATTGCTAAACCCCTACATGAAGATGTGGTTCAAATAGATCAAAACTGCTGTAATACCAATCTCCCTTAGCTTCCGCGCTAAACGTTCTGCACGTTGGCGTTCCTGTTCCGCCCTTTGCCGCTCTTGTTCTGCTTGTTCGCTACTCCACAACAGCAAGTTACCTTCCCCATCCCACCACCGCAACCAATTCATGGTTTGACATAGTCTTTCTCCTTGCCACATTCCCAAAAATAGCTCTAATTCCGCAATCCAAAAACTCCCATTAGTATCTGCTTGCTGCAACATATATTGCCCATCTTGCAAACAGCCTAATATTAAGACTATTACAAAAAATTAGCGATCGCTTCTGTACACTACTCAGAAGTTGGAGGAACTTGTAGAGAAAATCTCCGTCACTCCTAGGGAACTCCAAAACAGCAGGATAATCATTTTTAGCCCCAAAATTAACTATTCTACTTTTTTTGATCAGCGATCGCCACAAATTGACGCAAACTCAATAAACTTAAACTATGCCCCAAAGCTAAAGGTAGAAGTGTTACCCCCTCTAGTCGTGATTGCACCCAACCTTCACCCCAATACCATTCATGAAACCCATCAATGCCTTGACTTAGTATGAAACGCAGGCAATTATCACCCACTACATTTACACTATGTTGAATGGGAACCGGACCATTCCAGCTAGTAAACTCAAACCCAGGATGTAATTCTGCTGGCATTTGTTCAGGTAGACGACTCATTGTCAGCCATTTTTTCAGTTTCTCAGGCAACAATAGACTCTCACGAATGCTATTCGCCGATGCATCAATTTCTATCCGCAGTTGACTTTTTTGAAAATTACCTAGCATTGCTTTGTTTTGCTCACTTTTTTTCAGTATGACAAATCCATACCTGTAAAATTATTTTACACAGCAAAAAAATGTGGATGTTCCCTACCCATCTGCCTATTCTTTGTTCAAACAGGTTTGATAGTTTTGATGGTATGGATGGAGAAACCGATAACTGAAGTAACAAAAGCCTTACAATAGGGAAAGTGAATATGTTAAGAAATGTAAGGTCATTTCATGGCAGATCAATTAATTCGTGCGACGGCGGCTGAGGGAGGAATTCGAGCGGTAGGTGCTATTACTACCAGGTTGACAGAAGAAGCACGACAGCGTCATCAGCTTTCCTATGTAGCTAGTGCAGCTTTAGGACGTACTATGGTTTCCGGTTTATTGATGGCTTCTAGTATGAAGCGACCGGGTTCTAGAGTCAATATCCGAGTCAAGGGAGATGGTCCGCTGGGCGGCATTTTAGTAGACGCTGGTTTAGATGGAACGGTGCGCGGCTATGTGGGAAACTCCGCCATTGAATTACCTCCCAATGACCAAGGTAAATTGGATGTTGGTGGTGCGGTTGGTAGTGGCTATCTCTATGTTGTGCGGGATATTGGTTATGGCTACCCCTACTCTAGTACGGTAGAACTGGTTTCTGGTGAAATTGGGGACGATGTCACAAATTACTTAATGCGCTCGGAACAAACTCCTTCAGCCTTGATTGTGGGCGTGTTTGTCGATCGTTCTGGTGTTACCGCTGCTGGTGGTTTATTGGTACAGGTATTACCAAAAGCAGCCAGAGATGAGGCATTAGTAGAAAAATTGGAGTCTCGTGTATCTGCTTTGACAGGGTTTACCCCCTTACTACAAGCTGGTAAGACATTACCAGAAATTTTTCAAGACCTTTTGGGAGACATGAACCTGAACATATTTCCCGAAACCCAAATGTTAAGATTTCATTGCGGTTGCTCTTTTGATCGCGTCTTGGGAGCATTGAAAATGCTAGGTGAAGACGAATTACAAGACATGATTGTTAAAGATGATGGTGCGGAAGCAACCTGCGACTTTTGCGGTACCGTCTACCAAGCTAACAAGGATCATCTATCACAGCTAATTTTTGATTTACAAGCAGAATCCTCTACTACATAATATACGTATAAAATAAAACCATGTTTTTTGAAAAATAGTTGTATATGTGTAGATACCACGGATGTACAGTAGCTTTTTCAGATATAGAAAGTTACTATGACAACAATGAAATTTGCGATCGTCAGGCGATCGCTGCTAAATTATTTTGGTGTGAGCAATGGCAGAACGGGATATTCCAGAAAGTTGGTCTTTAGACAAAACGGAACAGCCACAGACGATGGCAAGGCTATCCCGAATCGGCAAAATTGGCGATCACCACCTCCCTAGGGGTTCAGCAACTAGTTCTAATTCAAATCCTGTGAATCGAGCTACAGACAAGCATTTTATGGCAGATGGTCAGTCACAAACGGCTCCATCAAGTCAAATTCCCGAACAAAAATTCCCAAAACTGCCACGCTGGGCAAGAAGCTGGGTTTTGTGGGCATTGATATTATCATTGGCTCCTGGCACCATCGCCTTTTTCGCCATATCAATGCTGTTGAAATTACCATCGGCCCCCAATTGTCCGTCAATTTTTTGGCCCCTTGCCAGTGCATCTGTGAGATTGCATTGTGCCCAGTTGGCAGCTTCTAAGCAGAATCTCCCAGACTTACTACAGGCTATTTCCTTAGTTAAGCATCTACCAAAAAATCACCCTCTGCGGGGAGAGATAGATAGTTCCACCGAAGAGTGGTCACGGGATATTTTAAAGTTAGCTGATTTAAGTTTTCAGGATGGCAAATTAGAAGAAGCGATTGCTACAGCCCGAGAAATACCCAAAAATTTAGCAGCCTATAGGCTGGTAGATGAAAAGATAGAGTACTGGCGTTCTACTTGGTCTAAGGCAGAAAACCTCTACAAAGACGCAGAAAATCACATACGCGAGGAACGCTGGTATCAAGCATTTTTGACCGCAGCAAAATTGCTACGTATTGATAATGAGTACTGGGCAAATACAAAGTACAATCAACTTAATCAGTTAATTACCAAAACAAGGGAAGATGGGGATAAGTTAGCTCAAGCTAAATCTTTAGCAAAAAGTAGCAATGTGGAGAAATTGCTGAAAGCGATTAAGCTAGCCGAATCTATTGGTAAAGATAGTTATATTCATGCCAAAGCCCAGGAAATGATTCCCGAAGTTGGGCAGAAAATGTTAGATTTAGCTCAATCCAAGCTGGATCAGAAAGATGGTGATGAAGCAATTGCCATTGCCCAAGAAATCCCAGATAGTACTGGATTGACAGCAGAAAAAGAAGACTTCATTGCTTTAGCAGAAGCCCAAAATAATGCTTGGCTGGGAACTGTTTCTGGTTTGGAAGTAGCCATTTCTCAAGCACAACAAATTGACCCCTCCCGACCAAATTATGATCAAGCACAACAATTAATTGCCCGTTGGCAGTTGGAAATAGAAGATGTTGCTCGTTTAGATAAAGCTCGGTTGTTAGCTAGTCAGGGAACAGTAGGAGATTTGAGTGCAGCCATAGCCGAGGCGCGACTCATCCCAGTTAATAACCCCCGTTCCCGAGAGGCAAAAACAGAAATTGGACGTTGGGTGGCTCAAATCCAAACCATTGAGGATCGCCCCTACTTACAACGAGCTGAAGAAATCGCCTTATTAGGAGATGCCAACTCCTTGCAAGCAGCAATTACCGAAGCTAGTCAAATTCGTCGCGGTCGTGCATTATACAGAGATGCTCGTCGTCAAATTGCCACCTGGAGGGGGCAGATTCAAAAGATTCAGGATCGTCCCATATTAAATAGAGCGCGATCGCTTGCTAATAATGGTAACTTAAATGATGCGATCGCTACAGCAAATCAGATTTCTCGAGGTAGGGTACTTTCTAGGGAAGCCAAAAAGGATATTAATAAATGGCAAGAGGAAATTAATGCCAAACAAAACTGGAATAAGGCGAAAGAGGTAGCACTGCGAGGAACCCCAAAAGCTTTGGCTAGAGCCATTCGTTTGGCTCGTCGCGTACCCCGCAGGAATGTTTTACGCCTTGATGCCAATGTTGCTATGGATCGGTGGAGTCAGCAGTTGTTGGATATAGCACGCTCCCAAGGAGAATCTGATATGAACAGGGGTATTGAAACAGCTAAGTTGATTCCTAGGGGTACTGCTGCTTATGATGCCGCGAGGGAGCAAATTAAGAGGTGGCGACGGTTCCTTCAACCAATACCCCAGGAAATAGAGCAGGTAATTACACCTACACCAAAAGTAAGAAATACTATAACTCCAGAGCCAGCACCGACACCAACACCAACAGCAATATCGACACCAACACCAACCCCAACACCAACCCCAACAGCAATATCGACACCAACCCCAACCCCAACAGCAATATCGACACCAACCCCAACACCAACACCAAATTCTATCAGCAACGAGCAGTAATATGGTATTAGCGTCCTTGGGGCACTTTAATTACTTTTTGAAGAATGCTTGCACATACAAATTTCCATTATGGGAATCCAGCTTGATTCTTTTTTCTTGCTAAGAATATTGAGAATCAATCTGACATTGGAAAATGGCACATCTGAAATAATTAGAAACTCCAAGTTTCAAGATGAACAAGGTTTACAGTAAACAAGCATCTACCAATTGTATTGATTAATAACTATAAACTCTCCTTTTACTGATAACCCTGTTTCCTCTAAATTTGATATTGCTTTCATAATCGCAATATAATTCATAGCTTTTGTTGGATCGGCATCCTGATATATCGCCAAAATTCCTGGATGATTTGGGTTTGCTTCATGAAG
>JAAUYD010033461.1_pt1 | contig 11828 bp, 12 predicted proteins | sample 7278101 | NCBI WGS metagenome assembly JAAUYD01 (sample SAMN14350128, study PRJNA611818) | marine sediment metagenome | isolation source: surface marine sediment (0.6m) | place: French Polynesia: Moorea | collected 2018-08 | reverse complement strand
GCTCCGCCGAGCGCATGCGAATCAATCCCGCGCGTCAGCGCGAACAAAAAAAACACCCTCCGCGTCGGATCAGCAGCAATAGCGTTTGGAACGGCCGCGATAACGTGCCGCCGTGCACAAAAATCGTGCCGCGTGAGGTAAGACCGCAGCCACCCGAACTGAATCCGTCTCACCCGGCCGATCCCACGGATCAGCAACGCCGCACGTCGACGAGTCACGCCGCCGCACCTCCGCGTGACCCAGGTCGCGCACCCCACGACACCGTTTGATAGGCTCATCCCATGGTCGCACCCGAGCCGCATCACCACGACCTGGTCGCCTGTCCCGACTGCGATCTGTTGCAGCGTCTGCCGGTTGCCGCGGCGCGGGCGCGCCTGGCATGCCCGCGTTGCGGCTGCGTCCTCGATCACGGCGGTCGCGACCCGGTCGCGGTGCCGCTGGCACTCGGGCTCACCGCGCTGATCCTGTTCGTTGTCAGCAACAGCTACCCGCTGCTCGAGTTTGCGCTCAGCGGTCAGCGCGACAGCACCTACCTGCTCGCCGGGATCGCGCAGCTGTACGCGCAGAATGCGCCGCTGCTCGCCAGCGTCGTGCTGTTTACGACCGTGCTTGCACCGCTGCTGCATATCGGCCTGCTGATCTACATCTACCTGCCGCTGCAGCTCGGGCAGCGTCCACCGGCCTTCGCCGCTGCGCTGCATGCAGCGCGGGTCATCGTGCCGTGGAGCATGCTCGAGATCTTCCTGCTCGGTGTGATCGTCGCGTCGGTCAAGCTCGCCGAGCAGGCGAGCATCGCCGCCGGGCCGGCCGCGTGGTCGCTCGGGCTGCTGATCGTCGTGCTCGCCGCGGCATCCACCCAGGTCCACCCGCAGCGCCTGTGGGACCGCGTCGCATGAACGCGGCCGAGGATGGGCACCGCCCGGTACCGGGTGATGCGCTGGTCGCCTGCCACAGCTGCGGCCTCGTGAACCGCTGCCCGGCCGCGTGCGGCGGCGTCCGCTGTGCGCGCTGCGCTGCCCGCCTGGCGCGGCGCATCCCGCGCAGCCTGTCGCGCAGCTGGGCCTTTCTGATCGCCGCCGTGATGCTCTACCTGCCGGCCAACCTGCTGCCGATCATGCACGTGACGTCGTTCGGCCGGACCCGTTCGGACACGATCCTCAGCGGCGCCGAATTCCTGCTGATCAGCGGCATGTGGCCGCTGGCGCTGATCGTGTTCGTCGCCAGCATCCTCGTGCCCCTGGCAAAGATGATCATCCTCGCCTACCTGCTGCTGTCGGTGCAGCGGCGATCGCCGGCGCGGGCCCTCGATCGCACGCGCCTGTACCGCTTCACCGAGTTCGTCGGCCGCTGGTCGATGGTCGACATCTTCGTCGTCACCGTGCTGGTCGCACTGGTCCACCTCGGCGCCGTCGCCGAGATCGCGGCCGGTCCCGGCGCGCTGTTCTTCGCCGCCGTCGTGATCCTGACCATGCTGGCCGCGATCACTTTCGATCCGCGCCTGATCTGGGATAACGTTGCTGTCGATGGCCGATCCCGAACCGACTGATGCCGCACGTCGCGCCGCGCCGGCCGACGACCTGCCCGTTGCCCGGGTCGACGGCGGACGCCGGGTCTCGCTGGTCTGGCTGGTCCCGCTGGTCGCGCTGCTCGCGGCGCTGTGGCTCGGCTACCGCGCCCATCAGCAGCAGGGCCCGCTGATCACGATCGCGTTCCAGACCGCCGAGGGCCTGGATGCCGGCAAGACACCGGTGCGATTCAAGGATGTCGACATCGGTGTCGTCGAGACGATCGACCTGACCGCGGACCTGGCGCAGGTGCTGGTGCGGGCGCGCCTGAACAAGCCGATGGCGCGCTACCTCAACGAGCGCGCACGCTTCTGGGTCGTGCGGCCGCGCCTCGACCGCGGCCAGGTGTCTGGTCTGGGCACCCTGGTCGGCGGCGCCTACATCGCGGCCGATCTCGCCGTTGGCGACGGAAGCCAGGAGCGCTTCGAGGGCCTGGAGTCGCCGCCGATCGTCACCGCGGCTGCGCCCGGGCGTGCGTTCACGCTGCTCGCCGACAATCTCGGTTCGCTGACCGAGGGCTCACCGGTGTTGTACCTGGGGATCGAGGTCGGACGCGTCGTCGGCTATGCACTGCGCGCCGACCGCACGGTCGAGATCCAGGTGTTCGTCGATGCCCCGCACGACGCCGCCGTCGACGTGGCGACGCGGTTCTGGAACGTCTCCGGCCTCGGCCTGTCGCTGGACGCTACCGGGATCCGGCTCGACAGCGATTCGCTGACCGCGCTGCTGCGCGGCGGCGTCGCGTTCGACAACGCGGACGGCGCAACCGGCGCGCCGGTCGCGGCCGGCCGCGAGTTCGTGCTGTATGCCGACCGTGCATCGGCGCTGGCCGAGCGCTTCGATCACCGCGAGCTGTGGCAGCTGACCTTTTCCGGATCGGTACGCGGTCTCGTGACCGGGGCACCGGTCGAGTTCCGCGGCATCCGCATCGGCGAGGTCGTCGATATCACCGTCGACCTCGATGGCGCCGCCCGCGGTGCCGAGATCCCGGTCACGATTGCGATCGAACCGGCGCGCCTGGGTGCCGTCGACCGTGAGCTCGCCGACCGCGAGGCGCAGCGGCGCCTGTGGGACGAACTGGTCGGCAACGGCCTGCGCGCGCAGCTGAAGACCGGCAACCTGCTGACCGGCGCCCGCTACGTCGACTTCGATTTCTACGCCGACGACCCGCCGCGCGAGATCGCCTGGGGAGGCGACATGCCACGCCTGCCGACGGTGCCGACGCCGCTCGACGAGCTCAGCGGCCTGCTGAGCAAGCTCGCCCGCCTGCCGCTCGACCGCATGGGCGACGATCTGGCGAGCAGCCTCGCCGCGCTGCGCGACACCATGGGTGCGACCAACCGGCTGCTCGGCCGGCTCGATCGCCAGACCGCGTCCGAGCTCGACGCGACGCTGGTGCAGACCCGCCAAACGCTGGCCGCGGTGGAGAAGACGCTGGCGCCGAACGCGCCGCTGCAGTCCGAGGCCTACCGGGTGCTCAACGAACTCAGCGCCGCGGCGCGCTCGCTGCGCATCATGGCCGACTACCTGGAGCGCCATCCCGAGGCCCTGCTACGCGGCAAGGGGGGCGAGGACCCATGATCCGGCCGACCGCGCTGCTGCTGGTCTCGACGCTGCTGGCGGCGTGCACGACGACCCCCGAGGCGACGTTCTACCGCCTCGGCGGCAGCGACGCGACCGCGGCCGCTGCGCTGTCGACGGTGTCGCTGTCGATCGGCCCGATCGAGCTGCCGCAGTACCTCGACCGGCCGCAGATCGTCAGCCGCGATGGCGCCAACCGGCTGCGCATCGACGAATTCCACCGCTGGGGCGGTTCGCTGCAGGAGGAGATCCATCGGCTGCTCGCCGCACGGCTCGGCGAGCGCCTCGCTACCCAGCGGATCTACCGCTATCCGAGCCGCATCGTCGCGCAGACCGACTACCGGATCGCCATCGATGTGCGGGTATTCGACGGCGTGCTCGGCGGCGCGGTGCAGCTCGATGTCGCTTGGTCGCTGATCGACGATCGCAGCGCCGACGTCCTGGTCGTACGCCGCAGTCGCCACGTCGGCGACGCCGCGGGCGCCGACTATGCGGCCTACGCGGCGGCACTCGGCAGTCTGCTGGAGCGGCTCGCCGACGACCTCGCGGCGGCCATTGCCGCGGCAAAGAAAAACCCGCCGGGGGCGGCGGGTTAACTCAAAATGTCAGGAGGAGTGAGATCCCACGCGACAGGGTCCAACGGCGGCCGTGTCGCGTTGGATTGAGTGTGGTGCATCGTTTTGGTGCGTGCTTTGATCCGCCTCAATTCATCATCAGTTTCTGATCTTCCGATGCTGTCCGCGCAGCGCCGTCGGCCGGCTCGGCGGTCGCGGCTGTGCGCGGGGCTTGGGGTGCGTCCGGCTTGGCGGTAGGATTGTCGCAGGGCCGGCCGCCGCAGACGGCGTGGCGACCTGCCGAATAAATCCATAAATCAGCCGCTTGGAGCGGCGCCCAGCGCGTGTCGAGACGTCACTGGTGAATGTAGCGATTGGTTTATTAGTGAAAACCGATATATTTTGCACGCCTGGCAAGTCTGGACGCGTCCGCGCCTGGTGAAACGCATGTCGCACGGCGAACCCGAAAAACCCAAGCACAGCCTGTTTCCCGACAGCTGGGTCGTCGGTCCGGCGGCCGCCGCGCTGGCAAAGGACGGCGACGGCGTGCTCGTCGATGAGCGCGCCGCGGCAGACGCGGCGCGCACGCGGCAGGCCGCGCCGACCGCCGATGCTGCATCCACCGCCGAACCCGCAGCTAACCCGGATGCGCTGCCCGCGCCGGCCGCGGGCGACGAGGTCGGCGACGACAACGTGGTGTCGCCGGCGGTCACGCCGTCGCCGCGCGCCGAGCAGCGGCCGGGGCGCGGTGCGCCGATCGCCGAGATGGCGGCGCGCGTGGCGCGATCGCAGGCGGCGGCCGATGACGCCGCACCGCCGCGTGCGGCGGTGCCGGCGCGGGAACTGACCCGTGAACAGGAGATCGCCGAGCTGCGCGCCGAGAACGAACGCCTGCGTCGGCAGATCGAGGAGAGTCGCCGCGGCCGGCCCGAACCTGCGGCCGCGGCCACGCCGATCGACGCCGCCGGCGCGGCGCTGTCGCTGCCGCTCAGCGATGATCAGCGGCGCCACCAAGAAACCGGCGCCGCGCGCCCGGCATGGCGCCAGGCACTGGCCGTGCTGTTGTTCGTTGCGGTGGCCGGCGCGCTGGCGGCGAGCTGGATGGCGGCGCAGCGCCTCGCCGATCTCGACGGCAGCCTGCCGCAGCGCGTCGACGTGTTGCGCGCCGAGCTGGCCGACGGCACGGGCTCGATGCCGCAGCGCGCGATTGCGCGGCTGATCGTCGCCACCGACGGACTGGCCGGAAAGGTCTCCGGCCTCGTCGAGCAGGCGGCAGGGACGTGGCGGGCGACCCGCGCGGCGCCGGCCGACCCGCCGCCGGCCGGTGCGTCAGCCGGTCCGGCCGACTGACGGGCGGCCGCGCCGCCGCGTCGCGCTGGGTGTCAGTTGCTGTCGGCCTCGACCAGGACCGGCGCGCCGCGCTTCAGCGCCGACAGGTCCCACTTGCACTGGCGCTCGACGACGGCGAACAGCTGGGCGTCCGACTTGTGCAGCATGTTCAGCGTCGGGTCGCTGTCGCCGGGCTTCGGGCGCTGGTCCCAGATGTGTTTCGGTGACAGGCGGCACGGCTTCTTGTAGCGCGCCGGGTAGTGCGCCTCGGCAAACTTGGTCTGGCCCCAGACCCGCGCCCGGCGCGGTGCCTCGCCGCGTTGCGCGACGGTGATCGCGAGGAACTCGCCGCGGTAGCGGACCTGCGGGTTGCGGCGCTGGTGGCGGCTGCGGTTGAAATCGATCGGCCGCTCCTCGAGCACGCCGCCGACCAGCTCCATCGTGTCCTGGTCGAACAGCACCGGTTCGCCGGTCGGCAGCGTGACCTGGAGGCGTCCGCGGGTGTGGTCGACGGCGAGTGCCGGCAGCTGGCGGCGCGGGAAGAAATGCAGTTCGCGGAACATGTTGTCGTGACTGAACCGTCCCGACAGCTTCACGTCGTCGTTGACCGTCAGGTAGATGTTTTCGCGTGCCCGGTCCGGGAACATGAACGCATACTCGCGGCGCGCCCCGGTCTTCTTCAGGCCGACCGGGTTGACCTTCGGCGAACCGCTGTTCTGGAACGAGAAACCGACCACCGACCGCCGCCGATTGGGTTCGTAGAAGAAATAGCGCAGGCCGTCGATCGCGGTCGGCTTGATCGCGCGGTCGTAGCGGTGACGATCGCGGATCGCGTCGCGTTCCGGCGCACTGGTCTGGGCGAGCTGCGCCAGGCCGTCGAAGCGTGGCAGCGGTTTCGCGGGTGCCGGGGTTTGCGGGGTCGGTTTTTGCTGTACCGGGGCGCAGGCGGCCAGTGCGGCGACGCAGCAGATCAGGGCGAGTTTGCGCAATGTCGTGGTCCGTTTGCTGTTGCAGACGTCCAGAGCATAGGTCATCAGCAGTGCTAATCTGTGAATCTTGGCACGTATCGGCGGTCACCGCCGTGATCGCGAAGCGGCTTCCCGAATTCGCGCTTACGGCGCCGCAATCGGGTAGGTAGACGAATCTTGGACGCTCCAGGCAGGCGTGCGCCGCGCAGCGGCGCCGTGGCGATCGGGTGGCTGGTGTGACCGCGGAGCAGATCCGTGTCCGCGGCCTGGTGCAGGGCGTCGGTTTCCGGCCGACGGTGTGGCGTCTGGCGCGCGACCTCGGCCTGCGCGGCGATGTCCGCAACGACGGCGACGGCGTGCTGATCCGGATCGGCGGCGAGGCGGCCGCGATCGAGCGCTTCTGCGACCGCCTGCACGCCGAGTGCCCGCCGCTGGCGCGCATCGATGCGCTGCAGCGCGCCGCGCTCGACGGCCTCGACGCCGGCGACTTCGCGATCGTCGCCAGCGCCGCTGGCGAGGTCCACACCGGCGTGGTCGCCGATGCCGCGACCTGCAGCGCCTGCGCCGCCGAGATCGCCGACCCGGCGGACCGCCGCTACCGCTACCCGTTCACGAACTGCACGCACTGCGGGCCGCGCCTGAGCATCGTGCGCGCGATCCCGTACGATCGCGCCAACACCAGCATGGCGGTGTTCCCGATGTGCGCCGACTGCGCCGCCGAGTATGCCGACCCGGCCGACCGGCGCTTCCATGCCCAGCCCAACGCCTGCGCGGTCTGCGGGCCGCGGGTCTGGCTCGAAGACGGCGCCGGCCAGGCCATCGATCACCCCGGCGAGGACGCGATCGCCGCGGCATCCCGGCTGTTGCGCGACGGCCGGGTCATCGCGCTCAAGGGCATCGGCGGCTTCCACCTCGCCTGCGATGCCGGCAACGCGGCCGCGGTCGCCGAGCTGCGCCGGCGCAAGCGGCGCTACCGCAAGCCGTTCGCGCTGATGGCGCGCGATATTGATGTAATCGGCCGCTACGCGACCGTCGGCGGCGCCGATGCCGAGCTGCTCGGCAGCGTCGCGGCGCCGGTCGTGCTGTTGCCGGCCGACGGCCGGCTGGAGGTCGCGGCCGACGTCGCGCCCGGCCAGTCCACGCTCGGCTTCATGCTGCCGTACAGCCCGCTGCACCGCTTGTTGCTCGCCGACTGGGAGCGGCCGCTGGTCATGACCAGCGGCAACCTCAGCGAGGAGCCGCAGTGCATCGACAACGCCGAGGCCGGGCAGCGCCTGCGCGCGCTCGCCGATGCCTGGCTGCTGCACGACCGCGACATCGTCAACCGGGTCGACGACTCGGTGGTGCGCGTGATGCACGGCGCGCCGCGCCTGCTGCGCCGCGCCCGCGGCTACGCGCCGGCGCCGATCCTGCTGCCCGACGGGTTCGACGCGGCGCCGCCGGTGCTCGCGCTCGGTGGCGAGCTGAAGAACACCATCTGCCTGCTCGCCGACGGCCAGGCGATCCTGTCGCAGCACCTCGGCGATCTCGAGGACGCGCGCACCGCCGATGAATTCGAGCGCACCGTCGGCCTGTATCGTGCGCTGTTCCAGCACGAGCCGCGCGTCGTCGCCGTCGACCTGCACCCGGACTACCGCTCGACCCGTTACGGCCAGCGCCTGGCCGACCGCGAGCGGCTCGACGTCGTCGGCGTGCAGCACCACTTCGCGCACATCGCCAGCGTGCTCGCCGACTGCGGCCGGGCACTCGACAGCGGCCCGGTGATCGGCGTCGCCCTCGACGGTCTCGGCTTCGGCGACGACGGCACGATCTGGGGCGGCGAGTTCCTGCTCGCCGACTACCACGGCTTCACCCGGCTCGGGCACCTGGCGACCACGCCGCTGCCCGGCGGCACCAGGGCGATCCTCGAGCCGTGGCGCAACACCTACGCGCACCTGGTCACGCACGTCGGCTGGGAGGCCTTCGTCGCCGACTGCGGTGACCTCGAGCTCGCGGCGTGGCTGCAGGCGCAGCCGCTCGACGTCCTCGGCGCGATGATCGACAAGGGCCTGAACGCGCCGTTGAGCAGTTCCTGCGGCCGCCTGTTCGACGCCGCCGCCGCGGCGTTGGACCTGTCGCGCGCCGCGGTCAGCTACGAGGGCCAGGCGGCGATCGAGCTCGAGGCGCTGGCCGGACGCGCCGCGGCGGCGGTCGACCCGTACCCGTTCGCGGTCGCCACCGATGGCGCCGTCGCGCGCCTCGATCCGGCGCCGATGTGGCGCGCCCTGCTCGACGACCTGCGCGGCGGCGTCGCGCCGGCGCAGATCGCCGCGGCCTTCCATGCCGGTCTCGCGGTCGCGGTCGCCGATCTCGCCGCCGCGCTGGCGACGCGGCATGATGTCGACACTGTCGCCCTGTCCGGAGGCGTGATGCAGAACAAGATGCTGTTCGAGGCCGTGTGTGGGCGCCTCGAGGCCGCCGGCCTGCGGGTGCTGACGCAGCGCCAGGTGCCGGCCAACGACGGCGGCCTCGCGCTCGGGCAGGCCGTGATCGCCGCGGCATGCCATCTCGGCGGGCGCTCATGAGCGACCCGGCGAGCGACCCGGCCGGGGCGATCCGCATCGTCCTCGACACGCGCGGCGCCCAGGTCGTCGACGTCGCGCTGACCTCGTCGCGGCGCACCGACTTCTCGCGCCGCCTGTTCGCCGGCCATGACGTCGGCTACCTGCTCGACACCCTGCCGCGCGTGTTCAGTGTCTGCGCGACCGCGCAGAGCAGCGCCGCGGTACAGGCCGTCGAGGCCGCGCTCGCTGCGCCGGCCGACGCGCCGCACAGGCGTGCGCGCGAGGTCCTGGTGCTGGCCGAGACCGCACGCGAGCACCTGTTCCGCATCCTGCTCGGCTGGAGCGCCTGGCTCGGCGTGCCGCCCGGTGGCGCCAGGCTGACCGCACTGGGGCGCATGCGCACCGCCTGGTCGGCGGCGCTGTACCCGGGCGGCGACGCGTTCCGGCCCGGCGGCGGCCGGCTGGCACCGGATGCCGATGCGCTGCGCGACCTGCGCGGCGAACTCGACGGCCTGGTCACGCTGGCGCTCGGCGTCGCACGCGACGCGTGGCGCGACATCGCCGATGCCGCGGCGCTGCATGCCTGGGCGAGCTCTGCCGACGGCGTCGCCGCGGCGATGCTGCGCCGGGTCACCGACGCCGGCCACGCCGCGATCGGGCGCAGCGACGTCGCCGCGCTGCCGGCCGTCGCCGACGCCGAGATCGCACCGTTGCTGGGCGGCGCCGGCGCCGACCGCTTCGTCGCCGCGCCGCAGTGGGACGGCGCGCCCCGCGAGACCACGGCGCTGCAGCGTCAGGCCGCCAGCCCGCTGGTCGCGGCGCTGGCCGCGCGCCACAGCAACGGCCTGCTGGTCCGGCAGGTCGCGCGCCTGGTCGAACTGGCCGCGACCGTCGACCGGATCGCGGCGCACCTCGACGGCATCGCCGCGGCCGGCGGTACTGTCCTGGACACCGGCGTCAGCGCGGTCGGTGTCGCCCAGGTCGAGGCCGCACGCGGCCGCCTCGTGCACCGCGTCGAGCTGGTCGACGGCGAGGTCGCCGACTACCGGATCCTGGCGCCGACCGAGTGGAACTTCCATCCGCGCGGCGGGCTGGCGCAGGGGCTGCTGACGCTGCCGGCCGATGCCGCGCTGCCGCGCCTGGCGCAGCTGCTGGTCGATGCCGTCGACCCCTGCGTCGAGTCGCGGATCGAGGTCAGGCAGGGGTAGCGGCGATGCACGAGATGTCGCTATGCGAGTCGATCATCGGGATCATCGAGGACGAGTCGCGCAAGCAGGGCTTTGCCAGGGTGACGCGGGTGCGCCTGGAGATCGGTGCGCTGTCCGGCGTCGAGCTCGACGCGATGCGCTTCGGTTTCGACGCCGTGACCCGTGACACCATCGCCGCCGGGGCCGAACTCGACATCGTCGAGCTGCCGGGCACGGCCTGGTGCCTGCCGTGCGGGCACGAGGTCGTGGTCGCGCAGCGTTTCGACGCCTGCCCGGACTGCGGCAGCTACCAGCTGCAGGTGACCGGCGGTGACGAGATGCGGATCAAGGACCTCGAGGTCGAGTAGCCGCCGCGGCCCGGATGCCGTCAGCCGACGCTGACCGCCGTGCCGCTGATGCTGACCATCAGCATGCCGCCCTTGTCGCCGACCACCTCGTAGTCGAGATCGATGCCGACGACGGCGTCGGCGCCGAGCGCCTCGGCGGCGGCCTGGATCTCCTCGAACGCGACCTCGCGGGCCTTGCGCAGCTCCTTTTCGTAGGCCGCCGAGCGCCCGCCGACGATATCGCGGATGCCGGCGAACAGGTCGCGGAACAGGTTCGCGCCCATGATGGCCTCGCCGGTGACGACGCCGTGGTAGCGGGTGATGGCCTTGCCTTCGATGCTCGGTGTCGTGGTCAGGATCATGTCGTGCCGCTCATGCCGTTGGGAGGCCGCGATTCTGGCAAAAAACCGCTGCCGCGACGACCGGCCGCCGCCCGAAGGTGCCGCGGATCCGGCAAAACGCCGCATAGCTTGACGCAGTTAGTTCCGAAATCAGCAAGTTGGGCCTATTATTGGGCGACAGACTATCCGTCGGAGCAATGACTGATGTGTACCGTTTGCGGATGCGGCGAGGGTGAGACCCGGATCGAGGGTCAGGACTCGGCCAACGACCACGATCACAACCACGATCACGGGCAGCAGCACGCCCACGATCACGACGCGGCGCACGGCCACGACCACGCGCACGATCACGCGCACACCCACGACTATGGCCAGGGCGCGGCCCGGGCCCACGCGCCGGGCCTGAGCCAGGCGCGCATGGTGCAGATCGAGACCGATATCCTGGCCAAGAACGACCAGTACGCGGCGGCCAACCGGCGCTGGTTCGCCGAACGCGGCATCCTCGCGCTGAACCTGGTGTCGAGCCCCGGCTCGGGTAAGACCACGCTGCTGACCCGCAGCATCGACGACCTCAAGGGCGAACTGCCGCTGGCCGTCATCGAAGGCGACCAGCAGACCAGCAACGACGCCGAGCGCATCCGCGCGACCGGGGTCAAGGCGCTGCAGGTCAACACCGGCAAGGGCTGTCACCTCGACGGCCACATGGTCGGCCACGCGCTCGAATCGCTGGCGCCGGACAACGACAGCGTGCTGTTCATCGAGAACGTCGGCAACCTGGTATGCCCGGCGGCGTTCGACCTCGGCGAGGCGCACAAGGTCGTGATCCTGTCGGTCACCGAGGGCGAGGACAAGCCGATCAAGTACCCGGACATGTTCCATGCCGCCGACCTGATGCTGCTGAACAAGGTCGACCTGCTGCCGTACCTGCAGTTCGACGTCGACAAGTGCATCGGGTACGCGCGCCGCGTCAACCCGGGGATCAAGGTGCTGCAGGTCTCGGCGACCAGCGGTGCGGGCATGGACGACTGGTACACGTGGATCCGCGCGACGCAGACGCTCGCCGCGATCGGGGCCTGACCGGGCGATGTGTCTGGCAGTCCCGGCCCAGGTCGTCGCGATCGACGAGGCCACCGATACCGGCACCGTCGCGCTCGGTGAGGTGCGCAAGGACGTGTCGCTGGCGCTGGTCGACGATGTGTCGATCGGCGATTTCCTGCTGATCCACGTCGGCTATGCGCTGAACCGGATCAGCCCCGAGGAAGCGGCGCGCACACTCGAGCTGTTCGGCGAGGCCGAGCTGGTCGAGGAACTCGCCGGCAGCGGCACGCCGTGAAGTACGTCGACGAGTTCCGCCGCCACGACCTGGCGCAGACGCTGGCCGCGGCGATCCGCCGCGAGGCCGACAGCGGCCGC
>JAAUYD010150291.1_pt1 | contig 11829 bp, 7 predicted proteins | sample 7278101 | NCBI WGS metagenome assembly JAAUYD01 (sample SAMN14350128, study PRJNA611818) | marine sediment metagenome | isolation source: surface marine sediment (0.6m) | place: French Polynesia: Moorea | collected 2018-08 | reverse complement strand
TCTCTTATCGCTGGAAATCAACACCAGGTCACCCGGTTCCGCCTCCATGCGATCCATAATGGCCGCCAGCTGTTCGGTGGTGAAAAATTTGGCGATCGGACCGCGAATTTCACCGGTTTCCGGATGGATAGCCAGCCACGCCAACCCTTTAGCCCCGTGTGTTCTGGCAATTTCTTCCAGTTCGCCGGTCTGTTTACGGCTGTAGCCGCCGCACCCTTTGGCGCAAATCGCTTTGACCGGCTTGCCATCGCGCACATTTTCGGCAAATATGCGAAAGGCGCTGTTGGCCATGATGTCACTCAAATCGACCAGCTCCATACCAAATCGGAGATCGGGTCGGTCGGTGCCAAAACGCTCCATCGCTTCTTTGAAACTCAAGCGCGGAAACGCTTCCCAGGCCAGCGGAACGATGCTGACCGTTTTGGCCATGCCAACCATCATTTCTTCGATTAAATCCAGCACGTCATCCCGCTCGACAAAGCTAATTTCCATATCGAGCTGGGTGAATTCAGGCTGCCGGTCGGCCCGCTGATCCTCGTCGCGGAAACAGCGAGCAATTTGGAAATACCGTTCGTACCCGGCCACCATGAGCAGCTGTTTTAGCTGCTGCGGGCTTTGAGGAAGGGCGTAAAACTTTCCGGGATGGACGCGGCTGGGAACCAGATAATCGCGTGCCCCTTCCGGGGTACTTTTAAACAATATCGGGGTCTCAATTTCGATAAATCCGCGCGCGTCAAGGAAGTCGCGAATATATTTGACGGCCTTGTGGCGAATCAGGATATTGCGCTGCATTTTCTCGCGTCGCAAATCGAGATAGCGATATTTAAGGCGCAGGCTTTCATCTTCCCCTGCGTCTTTGGCGATCTCGATGGGTGTCACTTTAGACGGGTTTAATACGATGACTTCCGCGGCGATAACTTCAACAGCACCGGTAGGCAGGTTGGGATTTTCCTGCCCTTCCATGCGTCTTTGCACCGTTCCCTTAACTTGAAGAACGTATTCCGAGCGAATTTGCTCTGCAGCTTCAAACGCTTCAATCGTACGGCCGCTGTCGGCCACAACCTGGATCTTGCCGCTAAAATCGCGCAGGTCGATAAAAATCACCCCGCCCATATCCCGCCGCCGGTTGACCCAACCGGCCAGGGTAACTGCTTCGCCAACGTGGTCGAGGCGCAGTTCGCCACATCCGTGTGTCTTTAACATATCTTCTTCCCTGAACCATGGTCAATTGCCAAAAATTGCGGTCAATTGCCATTCAAAGTAAATTTGGAGTGAGGATTCTATCATGGATGGGAAATGGGGGGTAGGGGTTGAGTTCTGAGTCCTGAGTCCTGCGTCCTAAGTCCTAAGTCCTAACTCCTAAGTCCTAAGTCCTAAGTCCTAACTCCTAAGTCCTAAGTTGGCCAGGATAAATCAAGCTGCACTTTATGTCAAGCTCCATTACCCATCACCCATTACCCAACTCAGGACTCAGCACTTTTTTACTCAGGACTTCTTTTACAGTTACAGTTGATCCGCCGTTGAGATAATCTCTACAATCGCCGGCCCTTCGTGCATCAGGGCGTGGGTAACGGCCGATGCGAGTTCCGCCTCGTTTTCGACGCGAATGCCCAACCCGCCACAGTTGTTGGCAAATTGAGCAAAATTCGGATTATGTAAACTTGTTTGCCAGACGTGAAAGTTGCCGCCGCGCTGCTCCCGGCTAATTTTGGCCAGCTCCGAATTGTTGAGCAATATCAGCTTAATCGGCATACCGTATTTAACCGCCGTTGTAAATTCAGCCATATACTGCCCAAATCCGCCGTCGCCGGCGATGGCGATGATCGGCCGCTCGGGAGCGGCCGCCCAAGCCCCCATAGCTGCGGGAAAAGCGAAACCGATCGACCCCAGATAGCCGGACATCAAGACGTCCTGATGGTGTGATTCAAAATACATGCCAAACGAGTAGGCGTTGTTGCCAACATCGACCGTAATAACCGCGTTATGGGGGATCAAATCATTCAACGTTTGGAAGATAAACGCGTTGGGAATCCGGCCGCTGGGGCTTTCTTTGGCGGCCCGCTTCCCTTTTTCCTCGCGCCATTGAGCCCAGCGTTCCGCCACATATTGGCGTCGATCCGGATGCTGCCTACCCTCCACCCGATCTTGCAAAGCGGCAGCGGTCGTGCTGATCTCTCCCCAAAGGGGCAGCTCCACTTCGTGAAATTTGCCCAGCATCATGCGGTCAAAGTCAACCTGAATGGTGGGCTTGGCCTGGCTGATGCTGGTGTGATTGCTAAAGCTTGCTCCAAATACGAGCAGCAAATCGGAGCGCACCATGGTGGCGCTGGCTACCGGGGTGCCGCTGCGGCCCAATACCCCACAGGCCAGGGGATGAGCATCCGGAACAGATCCTTTGGCTTTGAAGGTGGTAATTAAGGGGGCGTCAATTTTTTCCGCCAGGGCGATCAGCTGTTTGGCAAACGGCCGGCCGCCGTTGCCGATGATAATCGCCGGCCGCTCGCTGCGGTTGATCATTTCAACCGCTCGATCGATCTCGGCCGCAGGGGGCAAGATATTGGGAGTGGCCAAACGACCCTCCGGCGGGTGTGGCGGGGCAGCGGGATCAGCCGGAAGCGTTTGCACTTCATCGGGAAAGATTAAATGCCCGACGTCGCGCTTGATGAGGGCGTGTTTGAGGGCCAGAGCCATTAGTTCCGTGGCTTTGCTGTCCCGCAAAACCGTCTGGCTCCAGGCGGCCACCGCCTCAAACGCCGAGGCCAGGGGCACTTCCTGGAAGGCACCTGGACCCAGGACCTGGGTGTTGACCTGGCCGGTCAGGGCCAACACCGGGGCGCGGTCTACTTTGGCGTCCCACAATCCGGTCATCAAATTGGTGGCGCCAGGACCGGCAATCGTAAAACAAGCGGCCGGCTGCCCGGTCAATTTGGCATACCCGCTGGCTGCAAAAGCGGCCGCGCCTTCATGACGAATGCCAAAGTAGCGCAAACGGCCGCTCTTCTCCGCTCTGTACATCGCATCAGCCAGGCCAAGATTTGAATGGCCAACCATGCCAAACACCGTGTTGACTCCCCAGGCGATCATCGTGTCCACCATCTGGTCCATACGGGTTTGTTCATGGGTTTCTGGCTCCTCAACCCCTACGTAAAGCCCATCCTCACGAATCTCAACCGCATAGGCGGGCACGTGATCATCATAGCCACCGGGCGGGCGGCCGGTTTTGGGATCGTATTCATAAGCGTGCCAGGGGCAAACGACAAAGCCGTTCTCCAAAAATCCATCTCCCAGCGGGCCACCCTGATGGGGGCAGCGATTGCTGATCGCCCCATACCCCTGCTCATCGCGGCTGAGGCAAATGGTGTGATGGCCGGCCTGGACGGTCGTTACTCGTCCCTTGACCAACATATCGGCCGGGCCTACGCGAAACCAGGTTAATTTTGGGGATTGGTCTGTCACGAGATACTCCTTGAAAGTTATTGACAATTGACTATTGGTTATTAGTTATTGGTTTTTACGATCTCAGTCGAAACTGCTTTACCGCGGCATGCAAATTGAGTCGTTCCAGGGGATTGCGCAAATCCATACCGCACAAAGCTTCAATGCGGCGCAAACGATGAACCAGGGTGTTGCGATGGATATGTAAAACCTGGGCGGTCTCAACCAAATTATTGCCGTGATCGAGAAAGATTTCGAGCGTTTTGACCAATTCGGTACGACGGCGTTCATCGTGTTGGGAGAGCTGTTTAACCTGAGCTAAATACGGGTTGCCGGTCAAGGCGTCGGAAGGGACCTGGTAAAGCCAGTAGAGCAAACCCAACTTCGAAAAAAGGGCCACGCCGTTTATTTGGCCCATCTGTTTGGCAATGAGGATCGCTTCAGACGCTTGTTTGTATGCGGAGACAAGCTGGCCTAAATCGGTGCTCTCCTGACTCACGCCAATTAAAATATTTCGAGCCGGATGGGCCAACTGCTCGGCCATATCCTGAGCCAGTGCATCTCCTTCATCTCCATCATGGAGGATGACCACCCGCTCTTCGTGCCAAACCACAAATGGGCGCCGCCGCTGATGGTGCAGCCATTCCTGGACCTCACGCAGGAGAGGGCGGGGATTCCCTCCTGATTCGGGTGGACCGTGAATAATGAGCACCTGATACGGCTGATTGGGCCAGATACCGATGCGCCGGGCCTGTTCCGTTAAGTCGGGTGAGATCTCCTTTTCCTTGAGCAGCTGCTGCAGAAAAATCTGTCGCTGGGCCATTGCCTGCTCCTGATCGATCCGCTCTTTAAATAGAATGACGGCCGCGACCAGAGCCGCCTGCTCTACGGCCGGCGTTAACAATTCCGGCTCCAAACCGCCGGTGATGACCCAGATATAGCCAAAAATTTCGCGACTAACCACAATCGGCGCGACCAGGCGTTCCAGGGTCATCCCCAAGTTAGGAATCGGTTCGACGATCACCGGCCGCAGCTCTTGCTTCATCCGCTCGTAAATTCCGGTGTTGAGCAGCCGTTTGGAGACAAAAGGGGCCGCGCGCGAGTTGACAACCGTCGATTTCCGCAAAGCGTCGAGCGGTTCAACCAAAACATAAGCTAAATTTCGCAGCGAGGAATCTTCAATGACCACGGAACGCTGCACGATAGTAGCCAGCGCTTCGGCCAGGCTGCCCATCGACCCGCCGTCGCGGGCGATACCGTTTAGCCAGGCGTACAAATTTCGGTCTTGTAAGGAGTCAGACATGAATAGCCTACCTCATGGATGTTTGAGGTATCACATATATAGGAATGCACAAATCCGATTCCAAATTGTAGCACTTCCCCCCAAGCGTTCCTAGATTCCATTGATTTTGAAAAATCACGGTGGTCAGCTGCGTCATCCGGGAAGGCGGTTCTCAGCGCATGATCACGATAACGAGCAGGAAAGTAACGGCCACAATAACGAGAAAAGTCAACAAAATTGAAAATAGGATCGGCCGCCAGGCAAATTGCCACGGTTTTAGCGGCGGGGTACGTGGTGGGGGCAGCGGCAGCCCATCGAGCCAGCTTCTCACGGGCATTGATGCGCCGGGGCTGTGGGTAAAATCGAGGAGCAGTGAAAGCTGGGCGGCGTGATCGGCCGCTTCATCCCACTCTTCCCGGGCAACAGCAATTCCTAAATCAGCCATAAATTGCAGCAGCCAAGATTCAACAACCGGGGCGGTTTGGGCCTTTGCAGCCTGGGTCATCCACTGCTGGGCAGCGGTTACATCCTGGCCGTGAACCGCCTCAAAAAAAGCGGCCTGCCACATGATTGGGGCGGAGCGCTTTTGCGGCGGCACCTCATGCATTTCCTCGAGCAGTTCACTTAGCCGCTCCCCAACCTGTTCAATCTGCCCGTCATCCTCGGCGCGGGCGATTGCCAGAAGGCGCGCCGTGATCTCATCAGCGGTACCGTCTTGAACCATCAGTGCCTGGGCCAGGGCGACATCGTCCAGATCGCTCGGCCGCACGCCGGCGATCAGCTGCCCCTGCAGCACGAGCAAACTAATCAAACGTCGCGTTTTTAAATCGTTGCGGCGTAGACGGATAATTTGCATGACGTCATTGGGGATTCCGTTTATCGTTAACGGATAGATCACCCAGCCCAACATCATCGTGCTGAGCAGGAAAAAGGCGCTCAAACTTCCCCGGCTGATGTGGTTAAACGTGCGGTCGGGGGTTAAAAAAAGAAGTGCTCCAACCACGGCCGTTTGTAACAATGTGATCGCCGGTCCGCCGGCAAAAAACCAAAAAAGCGCCCGCCTCAAGCGGGATCGATCACCCCACAATCGTTCCGGGGGCACCGCCAATACACGACCCTGAATGGCAAATCCGGTTAACCCACTCGATAACAGTCGCCATCCTCGGGCCGTGCGGCTAATTTTGAGGGGGCCGACCACAATGTAAACAACGCGCAAACCGCTCCCCAAAGCAAAAAGGAGATGGCCCATTTCGTGCAGCAAAATTGAAATAAACAGGCCGCCGACCAGCACAACAGGAACGTGCAGTAAATCAATCCACCAGGGCACCAGCGCCAATTTTGGGGTTGTAGCCCAACGCAAAAACAGACCGGGAACAACCACGGCGACAATCGTGATCCAGAAAGGAGCAGACGACCGCCGGCCGAGGCGGGGCAAAGTTGGCGGAGTTTTTGGTAATTCTGCCATCTGATCGGGGGAAAAAGTCAGCTTCATGCCCTGTCTATTCTCCCCTGATCGGCAATTTTCACCAACATCTCAAAAAATCCTTGCGAGCAGCTTCGTTCCATGATATGATACTTGTTCGGCCCACAAGGTGGGTTGTTTTTTTGCCGAACTTTTTGATTGATACCCCGCAAGTTCCTAAACAATTAAGCTTTTTCAACTCAGTAATTGGAAGCACCTACAGCAGAGATCCAAATTGTTCTCTTTGGTTTGATGATGTTTCCCTGTCTTGTCAAAGCAATCTCTTTCATTAATTATGAAATAAAAGAGATATGAGCGGCAAAATTTAACAGAAAATTTTTAAGAAAAAGATCGATTTATTAATCCCAGAGAGTATTTGTACTCTTGTTGGTGTGGAGTGTGACCCATGTCTGATGTATTACTCAGAACGTTTGATAGGCCAGTCAATGAAAATGTCCCAGACCGGTTGGCTGTCGGTGACAACGTCACCGTTTATGTGCGCGTAGTTGAAGGACGTCGAGAGAGAGTCCAGATGATTCGCGGCCTGGTGATTCGCATTCAGGGGAAAGGGATCAACCGCAATTTTACCGTGCGGCGCGTTGCTTCAAACGGTATTGGCGTTGAACTAACCTACCTGCTGCGCTCGCCTCGCATTGAAAAAATAGAAATTCACCGCAGCGGACACGTACGGCGCTCAAAGCTGTACTACATGCGCAATCGGACCGGTAAAGCGGCTCGTCTGCGTGAAAAACGGGATTATTAGACAAAATCGATCACCACGGGGGTTATTCTTTTAGCGTTCATGAATTTCTCCATCAGGTAACGCTTAAAGAGGCATCAGAGTGATGATCTCATTCACAAGTGCACTTTAAATCGTAAGGCGGTCCGCTAGAGCGGGCCGCCTTTTTGCATTTTGGGTCACAGAATGGCAAAATTCTGCATTCATAGCAATCAGCCTATTTGCTCGATGGGTTCAGGAGACACGACATTTACATGACCACCAAACGTCCTCTTATTGGTTTGACTACCTACCGCAAAAAAGTTTCAGATGCACCGGCCATTCACGTTGATGGCCTCATGCCAACCTACACCGATGCGATTCTGGCGGCCGGCGGGCTGCCGGTCATGATCCCCCTAACGTACAATAACGAACAAATTAGCGAGCTTTTTGAGCAGCTCGACGGGATTTTGCTGCCCGGAGGGGGTGATATTGATCCTCATCGATACGGCGGGAATCTAAATGGAAAAGTTTACGGCATCGACGATCAGCGAGATCGCATTGAACTGTGGCTGGCCCGGGAAGCGATTTTGAACGACAAGCCGGTATTGGGCATCTGTCGTGGTCATCAGGTTCTCAATGTCGCTCTTGGTGGTTCTTTGTGGGAAGATATTGTCGATTTGATGCCTGACGCCATCATTCACGCTTACTTCCGCGGCTACGAACGCAATTTGCTTTCTCACCAGGTGGATATCTCAGCCACATCATGCCTGGCGCAAACGATCAACTTTAACGGTCTCAAATACGTCAACAGCATCCATCATCAGGGCATCAAAGACCTGGCTGATTCATTTGTGCCGGTCGCTTATGCCCCTGATGGTTTGATTGAGGGAATTGAAATTCCGGGCCACCGCTTTGCTGTGGGGGTTCAATGGCATCCCGAGGAGTTCACCCATCAGGATTCTCATACGCTGAACCTGTTTCAGGGATTGGTGGGGGCTGCAGCCAGGTGATGGATTCTCTACGATCCGGGGTTCTCTAAGAATCCCGGATCGTAGTTAAACCGTCAAACCGGCTGCACCCCAAACTGCCGCCGATAGCTGCGGATCCAGCGGACAATCCCCACCGTGCCCACTACGGCCGGCAATATCCAAACGATCCAAGCAACCGCACCCGGTAATTGAGGAGCAACCTGCTGCACCATCAGCGCCGTTGTTAATCCGATATACGAGCTAAGCATCCTGTTCATGTGATAATACCACCACCAGTTTTTATCGGAAATTGGCTGCGAGAACTGCTTGATATCGGTATAGCCGCTGCTTGCTACCATCGATCCAAAAATAATGGGCAAAATCACCACCACGGATGGTCCGTAAGCTTCCGGCGGAATGCCAAAGGCGCCAAAACCAAACAATCCCAAACCGCTGTTGACAATTAAGGCTGTCCCGGTTAACAGCGCGGCGACCGCAGAAATCCAGTCAAAAAGGGTGGCCCTTCGGCCATTTTGCGGCCGCTTGCGATACAGCACCCGGTAACCGGTCAGGGCCGCATAAAAACTCAACACCGTCACGCCTAATAAAAATAAATTGAAGCGCCAATACAAGAGGACAATAGCGGTGAAGTTGGCGACAAACATTCCCCAAAAATACACTTTGCCAACCTGTCGATGGGTTTTACCACCTTTATGCACAACCATCGCCCACACACCGGTCATCAATGAAATCACGGCGGTCAATACGTGCGCGAAAATCAGCCACAAATGAAGATTGTCGTAATAAGTAGGATCGATTAAATCAATAAACAACTGCATTTTCTTCTCCTCAACATCTTCTTTAGAGCAAGCTCGTAGGTAAATTTGTAAGATTACATTGCTATTCTAGTCAGTTAAGGGTCATATTAGGCAGTGAACAACGTCATGACCGAGTCATATTGTTGGTCATGGTGTGATGTAGTTTTCTTCACCTAAACCAATTTTTTGTGTACAATAGGTCAAGTTTGGATCAAACAGAGGGATTTTCTCTCACCGCCTGGACAGTTTTAACACCTTTTTAAACAACTTAATTATTATGATCCCAATCGGTCTCATTATCTTCAACATCTTGCTCCTGGCCGGTATAGCCAGCAGTATTGGTATTGTTGCTCTGGTTATCGGCCGTCGCCTGGACACGGCGTGGGCCAAACCTTTGGGATACCTGGGATTGATTGCAGCCTGGTTTATGGGAACCTACATGTTGGAGTTAAACAGCGCCGGGCTGGAGGCCAAGCTGTTTTGGGGGTACGCTCAATATATCTCCAAAGTGTTTATGCCGGTTTCATACTTCATGTTTACCCTGGCCTACACCGAAAATCGCTGGTTCCGGCCGGCGACGCGCAACGTCCTTCTGATCATCCCCATCCTCTCGCTTATTTTTCTTTGGTTTGACGTCAATGATTTGATGTATACCGATGTCCAGCTGGTCGACTCGTCAATTGGTCCAAACGTCAATGCGAATTACGGCTGGTGGTTTTGGGTTTTTATCGTCAACACTTATACCCTGCTGCTGGCTGGAGCCGGGATTCTGATTCACACCTTTTTGACGGTCAAACATGGGTTAACCCGTATCCAAATCGTGATTTTGGCGATCTGCAGTATTTTGCCGGGGGTAAGCAGCTTCTTCACCATCATGGACATCGTCGAGGTGGATCTGGCCCCCCTCTTTGTCGGGGCGATGGCTCTGATCATGGCCTTCGCCTTGCTGCGCTTGCGCATGTTTGATATTGAGCCCACGCGCATGGCCATATTGGAAAAGATGGGGGACGGCTTTTTGTCAATCGACCTCAACAATCGGGTGATTGACTTCAATCAAACGGCCAAACAGATTTTAAAACGCTCCGCGTGGGAAATGCGCAACAGCAGCCTCGACTCACTTGATGGTTTTAGCGAGGAAATTCTTATCGAGCTTAACAAACCGGATTTTATCGGCCGTCTTGAAGACACGTTCACCATCAACCGTGAAAAAGTGCGTTTTGCGATTTACGTTTCCCAATTGCTGGAACCCGACCAAACCCCTTACGGCCGGCTAATTTTTATGCGCGACATCACCAAACAGAAACGGCTGGAGCAGTCGCAGCAAGATCTCATACGCTCGGTGGTGCACGATTTGCGCAGCCCGATTAGCGGCATCATCGGTCTTCTGGAGATGTTAGAAGAAGACATTCAGGACGGGATTTTCAACCCGGAAGAGGGTGTCGATATTTTGCAGCGTTCCAACCACATCCTGAGGAATAACATCAGCATCATTGAACGGGCGCTGGAAATGAACCGCATTGATAGTGGGCAAATGCAGTTAAGCTTGGAAACGGTAACGGTCGAGGATATCTGGCGTCAGGTTAAGGCGATCATGCGGCCGGCCAGCGAGCAAAAACAAATTTCTCTAGAGGCACAGATTGAGGCCGATTTACCCCCAGTCGAGATTGACCGCATGGCGATCGCTCGTGTGGTGCAAAATCTGATTGACAACGGCATCAAATTTTCCCCGGACGGCGGGATCATTGAGCTGACCGCCAGTGAAATGTCCGAAAACGGTCATCCCCAGATCGCTATCTCTATTCGAGATTCCGGCCCCGGCATACCCAAAGATCAACACCATTTACTCTTCGAAAAATTTGTTCACGGGGATCAACCCGATCACGGATTTGGATTGGGATTGGCGTATTGCAAATCGGTCCTCGATGCTCACGGAGAAATGATTTGGCTCGATCACTCTTCGTCAGAAGGCACAACGTTTACCTTTACGCTCCCCGTGGCTCCGGTAGCTCTCCTACAAACCGCGCCAAATAAATAATTGGTCTGCACAACTTCAAGGTTTTCCCCGAAAGACGGCAAAATATTAAATAAAAATCAGCCGCGGATTGCACGGATTAACCCAGATTTTCTTACTAAAATGCGAAGAACTACGGCAGAAATCGGTGTCAGCCTCGGCTGATTTTCTATATGGATTTTTGCCCTCACTTAAAATGATAACATTTCGCTGATATAATCGCCCCATGGCTTTCCAACCCTCAGACCGGATTAAAGAAATTCTCAAAAATTTACCAACGGTGCCGGGTGTTTATCTGCACAAAGATAAAAACGGCCGAATTATTTATGTTGGTAAAGCGATCAATTTACGCAGTCGCGTACGCTCCTACTTCCAAAACAATGTCGATTCCACTAAAACCGACCGCCTTCGCCGCCAAATCACCGATATCGACATTATTACCACCGACAGCGAACTTGAAGCCCTGCTGCTTGAAAATACGCTGATCAAGAAGCATAAACCTCAATACAATATTCGCCTCAAAGACGACAAACGCTATCCGTATATCAAAGTTTCATGGAAGGACCCGTTTCCAAAAGTCACGGTGACCAGGCGAATGGACCGCGATGGCTCGCGCTATTTTGGCCCATATACGTCAGTCTGGGCGGTTCACCAGACGCTCGATCTGCTGCGCAAAATTTTCCCTTACCTGACCTGCGACCGGGAAATTACCGGTCAGGATTCCCGCGCCTGTCTTTATTTTGATATCAAATTGTGTAATGGTCCCTGCATTGGAGCGGTTAACCAGGCGCAATATCGGGCAACAATCAAGCAGCTGATGGATTTTCTGGAGGGGAAATCGGACACCATTATCAAGAGCATTGAGAAAAAGATGTTAAAAGCATCAACTGACCTGAACTTTGAGCTGGCGGCCCAATATCGGGATCAGCTCAAGGCGATCCAAAAAGTCGTGGCCAAACAAAAAGTGATTGCCGCCGCTAATACCGATCAAGATATTATCGCCTTTGCCCGGGAAGATGGAGATGCCTGTGTTCAGGTCTTCTTTGTCCGCCATGGGAAGCTTATCGGCCGGGAATATTTTTTGCTTGATGGCACTGAAGGGGAAAAAGAAGAAGATATTTTGCGCGAGTTC
>JAAUYD010031268.1_pt1 | contig 11830 bp, 13 predicted proteins | sample 7278101 | NCBI WGS metagenome assembly JAAUYD01 (sample SAMN14350128, study PRJNA611818) | marine sediment metagenome | isolation source: surface marine sediment (0.6m) | place: French Polynesia: Moorea | collected 2018-08 | reverse complement strand
CGGTCGCAGCAGTCTGGCCTTACCGGAGCGGGACACGGCCGAGCGCTACGTGCAACCAACGCCAGGTCTGCTGGTCCTGTTCCCATCTTTCACCTGGCACGGTACCGTGCCCTTCCGTGGCTCCGCAGAGGATTACCGAATGACAGCTCCCTTTGACGCGGTGCCTGCCTGATGACCGCAAATCCGCAGGACGCGTGGTCCCTCTATTGGGCGGGTGGAAACCTCGACAGCTGCTTACCGGCTGATCGGGCCGATGGTGATCCGCATCCGATTCGCCAGCTCTGGTCGGATCTGGCCGCGTCGCTGGCGCCGGGTACGCGCGTGTTGGATCTGGCGACGGGCAATGGGGCCGTACCCGTGAGTCTGTTGCGCGGCAATCCGTCACTCGAGGTGACGGGCGTGGATCAGGCCGAGATAGATCCGGTGGCGGCCGTCGACGATGTGCCGGAGTTGAAGCAGGTGACCTTCCAGGGCCGCGTGGACGTGGCTGAGCTACCCTTTCCGGCAGCAAGCTTCGACGTGGTGACCAGTCAGTTCGGGGTGGAGTACGGCGTGTTGGAGGAGGCTGCCGGTGAAGCACTCAGCGTGCTGCGGGCCGGTGGCAAGCTGGTGTTCCTGATGCACCATGTGGAGAGTGAAGTCGTCGCGCCGGCGGCACCCCTGCGCGAGGAGATCGCATCCTTGCTGGACCAGAAGGGCCCCCTACCCCTGCTGGCCAAGTACGTGGCAGGACAGATCCCCGTCGACAAGCTGGAGGCCGCAGGTGAGCGCCACTTGAAGGCTAACGTGCGTCGAACCCCGCGCATTACGGGGCAGGTCTACAAAATGGTGAATGCCATCGTGGAGCGCTTGTCCGAGTCGCCGGAGCAGGCGCGCATCATGACGGGCGTGTTGAGCGCCCGCCTGGAGGCGGAACACGAGCGCCTTGGACAGTTGCAGGAGGCAGCGCTGGACACCCGCGGTGCCCAGGCCCTTCGTGCGGTCCTGCAGGCTCAGGGTGGCATCGTCGATCGTCTGGAGCCCCTCGAAGTGGAACTCGATTCTGAAGGCGACTCCAAGCGAGCGTTGGTCGGGTGGTACCTGGAAGCGCATACGGCAGCGAACTGAGTTCGCTGCCCGGGCTCACGGGTAGGATGTGCGCCCGGTGTTTGTCGGGCCGCTGCCCTCGCCGAGAAAACCGCGCGTCATATAACCTGCCATTATCTCGGAGTAGTACTGGCGGGCGCGTACGTACTGCTCCACGTACTCATCCAGCGTGAAACACACGCGCCGCTTGATCATCGAGTTGGGTGCTCGCTCGCGCCTGCACAGTTTCGTTGTGCCGGCAACTTCATCGCTGTCGGCAACGCGCCGGCGATTCTTGCGCTCCGACACCACGTGCATCTTCTTGATGTCAGGAATCAGCTCCACCAACTCATCCCAGGTGTAGCTGTAGGTGGCGGACTCGCTGCTTTGCTCGCTGGTCTGGACCGTGGCGCCTGCGGCAGCAGCAGATCCCTCATCGGCAAGTGCATTGGAGGCGGCAACAGGTAGGGTCGCGCACAGCGCGACGGCGACGACGCGTGTTCTCATCGGAAATCCCTCACTCGTGCTCGGTCGTGCAACCAGTGAAGCACAGCGCAGGGAGTCGCGAAAGCGAGATCCCTTCGAATGGGTCTATTGTCGCAGGCCGCCGATGTACATCGCAGAGCTGATCTGCGACTCGCGCCGCAGGAGCGCCAGTTCGCGCTCCGTGTAGCACCGGCGCCTCATTACGCTGGATCGCGTATCCCGCTCGTAACGGCACAGCCTTCTTGCCGGCGCCACCTCCGACATCCGTGGTACGCGAGTGCGGGCCTCGCCATCCGGCTGGCGCAGACCCATGGGGGTCAGATCGGGCACCTTCTCCACCAGCGCGCGCCAAGTGCTCTCCGCGGATGACAGGGATTGGTTGCCTGCCGGCGTGTCGGTCGATGGTGCGCCCTTGTCCCCATCTGCGTCGGACGGTGCATCCGCCGCCTGGGCGCCCGTACCCATCAGCACCAGGATCAACACCCGGATGACCGACTGCAGACTGCTGTTCGAACTCATTGGTGCGCTCCCGGAGTCCTCCCTACCAGGAGTGAAGCACAACCACACGAGCATGGAAACCGTGCTCCCTGCGACCGGACGGTACGCGCAGGGAGCCGGCCGGATTCAGCGCGTGGTGACGAGGAGCCCGTCGGTGGGCATACCAAGGAATGCCTGGGCGCGCAGCATGGCGAGACGACGCTCCCGTTGGAACTCGGCGATCGTCATACACCGACGTCGCTGGAAGAGGCTTCCATAGTTGTTAGCTGGTGTACGTACGCAGACCATCGGCGCGCCCGGGACCTCGCTGATCTTGCGAACGCGTCTGGGGTCACGCTTGCGGCGGGCGCTGAGACGCTCAGCATCTGGCACCAATGATAGGAGTGCGCGACGCGCCTCGCTCAGGGAGCTGGGAATAGCGCCTGGATTCGACTCAGGTGCTGGCGGAGCGGCGTGCGTAGCAAGCGGTGAGAGGAGAAGCGATGACAGGACGAGCGCGACGGCGGCAGCGCTCCGGCGTTGCCGGAGCGGGTCTTTCTCTGGGGGCATGGCAGTGACCTCGGCTATCAGCGGCCGCAAGCGGCCGACGTCACCGAAGCCTTACAACTTCGGTGATCTCCTGGCAGCGTAGTTCACTCGCTCCATCCGGGGCGCCTGCCACAGGCGCCTGCTCAATCTCCAGCGACGATCGTACCGAAGGTCATCTGGTTGAGCATGATCTGGTTATACAAGGACCTCGATTCGGTGATCTGCGCTATCAGCTGCTCCAGTGTGTAGCAGCGACGCTTTGGAATCCGTGAACCGATGGCGGTTTCCGTGCGGCAGAGTCTGGGCTCTTGAGCCACCGCCTCTGCCTCCGGAACGCCTCGTTTGCGTTTCGGCTGCTCGATGGTCATGCCCCTGAGTTCCGGGATCAGCTCTACCAGCTCATCCCAGGTATAGGTCTTGGAACCCTTGGCGGTGGCTGCAGCCTGCTCTTCGTCCTGGTGTGAGCGGTCGCCTGCTAGAGCGGCCGGTATCACCGTGTGTGCTGCGAGGAAGGCGGCGGCCGCAAGGGGGATCAATTTGCCGGTCATGGTCTTAGCTCCCCTTAAGAAACCGTGCCCTTTCGAGTAAACCACAGGTGCTTGTGCCTGCAAAGGGTCTGCCCGACACGGTGTTTGCGTAACAGGTCCGTATCCTGCACATTGGCGCAGTGCACGAATCAAGCGACGGCGGCTCTGCTGACGAGAAGTTTGTGTGCGCTCTGAAGCGCGCCCATGTCGAGGGCCCGGCGAGTGCCGAGGCGGACCTGCTGGCGCTGGCCAGGACGGGACATGCGGGGGCCGCGCGGGCCGCGCTTGCTCTGTCCCTGCGCCGGCCCGACGGTGACGCTCGAGCCGGCGAACTGCTCGGCCGGCTTCAGTCGTCGCCCCCGATACGGGCCGTGGCGTGGCTGCTCACTGCCGAGTGGCAGCGATTTCACCGCGGCACCGACGACGATTGGGCGTGGGCGTCATCCCTGGCGCACGCTTGCCGTGCCGGCCTGCCGCAGGCCTTGGAACTGGTCCAGGCTTACGCTGCCTGGGTCGGCATCACCCCGCCCGCTGGAAGCGACGTAACGCTGGAGCAACTCGGCGCATTCCTCCAGCGCTGCGAGGAGACCTGGACACCCCCGACCGAACAGACGCTGGTCGAAGCAGACGGGATGCGGGTCACCTTGGTTCGGCGCTTTGCGCCGGCGCCGGCCCTGCGTGCGCCCGTCGCTATCCTCGCCCAGCGACTCGCGCCCACGCTGGTGGTGGATCCACGCAGCGGAGCGCGCGTGGCGCACCCGGTGCGAAATGCGAGCTACGCCCAGTGGTTGCCGGAGCTGCTCGGCTGGCATGGCAAGTTGCTGGAACAACGGTTGGCCAGGGCGGGGGCCTATGCCCGGGAGCGGGGTGAAGTCACCAACCTGCTGCGCTACGCGGGCGGTCAGGAATACCGACCGCATCTCGATTGCCTGCCCCCACAGGCGATAGAGGGACCCGCCGGCCGTGAGCAGGGCGGCCAGCGCCTGCTGACTCAGTTGTTGGGGGTGGTGGCTGCGCAAGCGGGCGGCAAGACCCGTTTCGACCGTCTCGACCTTGCCGTGACCCTGGGTCCGGGAGATCTGCTGACCTTCACCAACGCCGACAGCGCCGGCGGGCCACTCCCCTCCTCCCGTCACGCGGGAGATCCCGTGGAGCTTGGCGAGAAGCTCATCCTGAGCAAGTGGGTTCGCGAGACAACCACGCCCTACGGTCGCGAATTGGCACACACGCTGTAGGGCTTGTTGCTGCGGTGATCGCTGCCCGACGTGCACCAAATAGTTATCATGCCCTCGACATCTGTATTGATCGGGCTTCGGAGCCACCGAAGCACCTTGGAGTCTGTAAATGAGTGAAGAAGACAAAGAAGAGGGAATTTCCGTGGTGCCGGTGGAGGGGAAGCTGTTTCTTTATGAACAGCCGGAACTGCTGACCCTGGAGGATCACGGTTCCCTCGGGATCTCGCCGCCGGCCCGGCCATTCGATTTTGCTGCACGGGTGCGCGCCATCCCCTTGGTCGTCTCAGAGATCGCCTCGGCCCAGCGCCACTACCCGATCATCTTCTCGGAGATGGAAAACCCGGTCCCTCTCGCGGTGGTCGGCCTGGGCGAGGAAAGCAACCTGTTCGTCGATGCCGATGGCCGCTGGAGTGCTGACGCCTATATCCCCGCCTACCTGCGTTGCTATCCCTTCGCCCTGGCGATGACCAATGACGAGAAGTTTGCCGTGGTGGTGGACCGGGCGGCGAGCGCGGTGGGCGAAAACGCCGAGTTTCCGTTCTTCGATAACGGTGAAATGGCGCCCAACACCAAAGCGATGGTGGATTTCTGCGGCAAGTATGAGGGTGAGCGTCGCAAGACCACCGAGTACGTGGAACGCCTGAAGTCCCTTGGCCTGCTGGGCGCGCGCCGCGCCACGCGCAAGCCGTCCGATGGTGGTGAGGAGCAGACGATCGCCAGCTACATCGCAGTGGTGCCGGAACTACTCGGGGATCTGCCGGCCGACACGGTGACGGCCCTGAACGATAGCGGCATGCTCGCCGTCACCTACGCCCACCTGTTCTCGCTCGAGAACTGGCTGCCGCTGTTCGAGCGCCACCAGAGCGTGGTGGCCGCAAACCTCTAGTCTGCGGGGTTCAGCGAGCGCGGCGGAACCAACCGGTGACGCTGTAGCGTCGCCGACTGGCAAAGGGAGAGATGTAGCCCACGGCGTGTTCCTGCGGCACGGAAAAGACGTTCAAGGCGTTGAAGCGTGGCAGTAGAGCCTCCTCGATGTCGTAACTCTCATCGTAGAACTGCAGGTAGCCGCCCCAGTCGGGCTGCCAGCGGCGGGTGAAGTTCATCACGTAGGCGGCGAGACGGTCATCTTCCTGCGCGTCATCGTGGCGCGTCAGGAAGTGTCCGGGCCCGTAACAGGTGGCTTGCGCGTCGCCGCGGGCGATCTCCGTGTGTCCGGTTACCGCCCGGACGAATTCCAGCATTGCCGGTGAGTTGATGAAGTCGAGCAGACGGTCCAGCAGCGGCACCTGGCCCCAGCCCTGAAGATAGGCATCCAGCATCGGGTAGGTCTGATACGCGTATTGAAAGCCCTTGCTGGCGATGGCAAAGACCTCTCGCTGCAGGGCGTTCTGTGCGTCACGATCCATGGTCGCCAGCGCTTCGGCTCGGTGATAGCGCGGCTGCTTGCCATCGAACCAGGCGAAGCCCCACGGCACCTCGTGCTCCAGACACTGCGCCAGGCGCTCTGCGTCCGAATCGATGAACAGGTCGGGAATGTGAATCCTGCGGCGGTCTTCGTACCCCGCTGCGAGCGCGGCAACGTCGAGCGCCGGGTTCAAGGTGAAGAGGGTCATCTTGCAGGTCCTGGAGGGTCCGGAAAACGCCGGTATCGACGTGGCGGGAATCAGGGCCGCAGGATACCTTGCCCGACCTTGCGACGGGGATGCGGCCGGCGCCGGCGAATGGCCCGAAGCGGCGTCCGAGCGCCCTCTCGCCCGCTTCCCTGACCGCCTGGTCGACAGCCTCCCTATGCAACATATTGCCAATCTTGTTGTGCGCAAACAACGTAGGATGCTCCGGCGCGACGATTGGTTGCGCCTGCGCCAATAGCGGGCACCTGGGTGGCGCAGACAAGCTGTTCTGAGCGGCTCATGCGCGAACCGAACGGGGCCGTTGCATATACGCCACGACCATTGTCGGTTGCAGCTAATGATCGCCTTGCGCATCATCGGTTCGAGTCGAATACGAAATAAAATCAGGCGTTTAGGCCCTGCCTCGAGGATACCCCGGCAGGGCCGTGGTGCCGGTGCATATCGGCGCTTTTGTGTGACCTGGGTCACGCCGCGGGCCCGTTACGTGGTCAAGCCTGTCCGCCATCCCTCCCGACTTGTCGTATCTCTGAATGCGTGCAGGGCTGGCTGTCGGTTCCGAGCCACAGATGTTCGTTGACTGATCCGGGGAGCTCTGCTATTAAGCGGCGGCACAACCGCGACTGCGGCTGATTTGGGGGGCCCGTGCGGGTCCACTAAGAGATCCTGCTCTCTAGGGAGGAGCAATGAACAACATCAATCTTGAGCGAGCCGTAAAGCTCGCGCTCCTGTCCGCCAGCGCCGTGGCCGTGTCCATGCCCGCTGTCGCTCAGGAAGTCGATGAGGAAGTGGTCACCATCGGCTCACGCATTGAACGCGTCGATCTGGACGCGGTGAGCCCGGTTACCGTCGTAAACGCCGAGGAGTTCACCCTCTCCGGTAACATCAACATCGAGCAGAAGCTCGCCGAACTGCCGCTGACGCTGCCTTCCTTCGGCCCGAGCTCGAACAACCCGGGTGACGGTTCCGCACGTGTGAACCTCCGCGGCCTGGGCGACGCTCGTACGCTGGTCCTCGTGAACGGCCGTCGTTACATCCCGTCCACGCAGACCGGTGTGGTCGACCTCAACACCGTTCCCGGCACGCTGATCGAGCGTGTGGACGTGCTGACCGGCGGTGCCTCCGCTGTGTACGGTTCTGACGCACTGGCCGGTGTGGTGAACTTCCAGCTGCGCGACGACTTCGAGGGTGCCACCATCACCTCGCTGTACGACGTCAGCACCGAAGGCGACGCCGAGCGCTTCAACGTCGACCTCACGGTCGGCGGCAACTTCGCTGACGGCAAGGGTAACGCCGTTCTGTACGCCGGCTTCATCAACCGCAAGCCGCTGTTCCAGGGCGACCGCGACTTCTCCAGCTTCGCGCTGCAGGACGACCAGCCGGTCGGCACCCCCGGTCAGGACGGCGACACCGGTGTCGGTGGCCCGCTGGCCGCTGGTGGTTCTTCCGGTATCCCGGGTACTCGCGACTTCACCGGTCTGGTGATCAACGAGGGTCAGCCCGACGAGTTCGTCCTGGGCCGCTTCAACCCGGATGGCAGCGGCGAGCCGTTCGTCGTGCCCGACGACCTGTTCAACTACGCTCCGGACAACTATCTGCAGCTGCCCCAGGAGCGCTTCCTGTTGAGCGGTTTCGCGCACTACGACGTCAACGAGCGTCTGCGTGTGTTCACTGAAATCGCCGTGTCCAACAACCGCGTCGACCAGGAGCTGGCGCCGACACCTGCCTTCGTCGGTACGCTCGAGGTCAACCCGGACAGCCCGTTCTTCGCGGACAACATCCAGACCGCCCTCGACGGCATCCGCAGCGATACGGATGGCGACGGCGACATCGACGGCGACGACAACGCCACGCTCGCGTTCGTCGGCCGTCGTATGGTCGAGAACGGCTCGCGTCAGGCCCTCAACAATCGCGATGCTCTGCGTCTGTTGATCGGTGCTGAAGGCGACATCAGCAGCAACTGGGGCTACAACGCGTACTACAGCTACTCGCGCCTGCAGGCGACCGAGCTGCTGAACAACGACGTGTCCGAAACCCGCTTCCGTCAGGCCATCCTGGTCAACGACGCCGGCACCGAGTGTCAGGACACCAGTGGTGGTTGTTCGCCGCTGAACATCTTCGGCGCAGGCAACATCTCGCAGGGCGCGATCGACTTTGTGAACGTCGGCGCAACCAACGTCACCACCATCGAGCAGCAGGTCATCCAGGCTACCGTGACCGGTACGCTCGGTTCGATCACCTCCAGCGCTGAGCCGGTGGGTGTCGCTATCGGTGTGGAGCACCGCGAAGACGAATCCAACTTCCGTCCTGACACCTTCCTGAGCGCTGGCGACGTGCTTGGCTTCAACGCGGGTGACCAGACGGTGGGTGGTTTCGACGTGAACGAAGTGTTCGCGGAAATCCAGGTGCCGCTGCTGTCGGGTCTGACCGGTATCGAGAGCCTGAGCCTCTACGGTGCAGGTCGACTCTCCGACTACTCGAACATCGGCACCGTGACCTCCTACGCCGGGTCCCTTAACTGGTCGCCGATCGACCAGGTCGGCTTCCGCGTCGGTTACCAGCGCGCTGTGCGTGCGCCGAACGTGGCCGAGCTGTTCGGTGGCCAGTCGAACGGCTTCCCCGGTGCAGTTGACCCGTGTAATAGCACCTTCGACGGAACGCTTGATGCACGTGCCATCGAGCTGTGTGAGACCGTCGGTGGCGGTGTCCCGGCTGGCCAGGTGGGTGTGTTCACCCAGGCCAACACGCAGATCGAAGGTCTGTTCGGCGGTAACCCCGACCTGATCGAGGAAACCTCTGACACCTTCACCGTGGGCCTGGTGCTGCAGCCGACCGACGGCCTCGACATCCAGATCGACTACTTCGATATCGCTATCGATGACACGATCTCGGTGCTCGGCGGTTCCGTGCAGAACGTGCTCGACCTCTGCTACCTGGAGGTTCAGGACGAGAACTCGGCCTTCTGTCAGGCCATCTCGCGTCGCCCGGACGGCAACGTGAATGTGGTGAGCGTGCAGAACGCCAACATCGGCGGACTGGATACCTCTGGTGTCGACTTCGTGATCAACTACGCCACCGATCTGGGCTTCGGCCTGTTCGGCAACGCGTCGACCTTCGCACTCAACAGCCGCGCCACGTGGCTGCACGAGTTCGATATCACGCCGGTGCAGGATCTGGACGACGTGGTCGAGTGTGCGGGCAACTTCGGTAACGCTTGCGGTACCCCGCGTAACAACTTGCAGGTGTTCAACCGAGCTACCTGGAGCACGGGTCCGCTGGCCCTGTCCGTCCTGTGGCGCTGGCTCGGCGAAGCCGACGATGATGTGATCGAGAACAACGGCGTGGATCCCACCACGATCTCCGTGCCGACTATCGATTCCATCAACTACGTTGACTTCACGGCGTCCTACGACTTCACGGAGAGCTTCCGTGTGAACCTCGGCTTCCGCAACATCTTCGATGAGCAGCCGACGTTCCTTGGTAGCCAGCAGCAGCAGGCGAACACGTTCCCTGAGCTGTACGACGTGATCGGTCGTCGTGTGTTCGTGAGTGCTTCCTACGCCTTCCGTTAATCGACGGAGCTGAGTAGGACTGCCTGCCCGCCTGAGGGGCAGGAGAGGGCGGTGGGCTTCGGCTCACCGCCCTTTTTTGTTGCCGTCAGGATGGATCCATGATCAACGTCGTGCTGTACGAGCCGGAGATACCGCCCAACACGGGCAACATCATCCGTCTATGTGCCAACACAGGTGCTCGCCTGCACCTGGTCGAGCCTTTGGGTTTCTCCCTTGAGGAGCGGGCCCTGCGTCGCGCCGGTCTCGACTATCGCGAGTGGGCGCGGATCTTCACGCACGCCAACCTGGATCAATGCCTTACGGCCCTGACGGGCACGAACGCGGCGCGTGTGTTCGCCTTCTCGACGCGAGGAAGGGAGCCCTATAACGCGCCACGCTATCAGGCAGACGATGTGCTGTTGTTCGGCCCGGAGACGCGTGGCCTGCCGGACAACGTACTCAACAGCTTTCCGCGGGAGCAGCGACTCCGCATACCTATGCAGGCGAATAGCCGATCATTGAATCTGTCCAACGCGGTGGCGGTGGCCGTGTACGAGGCCTGGCGACAGCTGGCGTTCGTGGGCAGTGCCGGGTGAGGCTGTGACCTTGAGGATCAGGCTAACAGATACTATAGCTCGCGCTTGAGCGAGCGTGACATGAGCATGCGCACGGCTTCGCGCGGCGACAGTTGCTCGTAGAGTACCTGGTACACGCTGCTGCAGATCGGCATGTCCACCTGGTGCGCGGCGGCGACCGTGCGTACGGCGCGGGCGGCGCGAACGCCTTCCACCACCTGGCGGATTTCCGCCTGCGCATCGTCGACGCTGGCGCCGGCGGCAAGGGCGAGGCCCATGCGACGGTTTCGCGACTGATCGTCCGTGCAGGTAAGGATCAGATCGCCCATGCCCGCCAGTCCCATGAAGGTTTCCTGACGCGCACCCAGTGCTACGCCCAGACGGGTCATCTCCACGAGGCCGCGGGTGATCACGGCAACTCTGGTATTGGCGCCGAAGCCGAGTCCGTCGGAAATGCCTGCGCCGATGGCCAGGACGTTCTTCACGGCGCCCCCCACCTCGACGCCGGTCATGTCGTCGGACGTGTAGGCGCGGAATACCTCGCTGGAGATCGCGTTGGCGAGCGCTTGAGCGGCGGACTCATCGGTGGCCGCGATGGTCATCGCCGTCGGCAACCCTGCGCCCACTTCGCGAGCAAAGGTGGGGCCTGACAGCACGGCCCGCGGGTGCTCGTCGCCGAGGGCCTCGCGTGCCACCAGGTCGAGCAGCTTGCCGCTCGGATGCTCGAAGCCCTTGGTGGCCCAGCCCACCACCGTGTTGTCGGACAGGAGTGGCCGCAGCTGGTCGAGGAGGGGGCGGAAGGCCTGGCTGGGCACCACCACGATCACCGCCCAGGCATTGCGCACCGCGTGCTCGAGGTCCGCCGTTACCTCGAGTGGCGCAGGGAACGTAGCGCCCGGCAGGTACTCGGCGTTCTGCCGCTGTTCCTGCATCAACGCGGCCTGTTCCTGACGACGCGACCAGAGCACCGTCCTGCTGCCGGCGCGAGCGAACTGGATGGCCAGCGCAGTGCCCCATGAGCCAGCGCCGAGCACGGCGACGCTTGCTGCTTCGCTGACGCGATCGTCGTGTTCCGAGTCCTGCTTCGTCATGGCCCGTCGCGCCGATGCTGCGGTCAGCTCAGGATGGCTGCCCAGGGGTTCCCTGCTGCTGCTGCATCGCGGCCTCGGCAAGATGCCGCTGGTACAGGGAATCGAAGTTCACCGGTTGCAGCAGTAGCTGCGGGAAGCCGCCCCGCGTCACCAGATCGCACACCGCCTCGCGTGCGTAAGGGAAGAGCACGTTCGGGCAGCTGGCGTTGAGCACGCGCCGCGCGTCCTCCTCGTTGAAGCCGCGGATGAGGAACACGCCTGCCTGATGGATCTCGCACAGGAAGGCCACGGAATCGTCCTTCTTGGCCTCGACCGTGACCGTCAGCACCACCTCGTAGTGGTCTTCACCGAGTGATCGACTGTTGGCGCCGATGTTCAGGTCCATTCGCGGATCCCATTCGCCCGCAAAGACCCCCGGCGTGGAGGGCGCTTCGAAGGAGCAGTCCTTCATGTAGATGCGCTGGATGATCAGCTGCGGCCCCGTTGCCTGGTCGGCACCGGCCTGCGGTTGGCCGTTACCCGGCCCTTGTTCTTCTGCCATGAGGGTTTGCTCTCGTAAGTTCGGTGAGTCGCCCCGATCAGGAGGCGAGGGGATAGTTCTCCGCGCGCCAGCCCTGGAGCCCGCCCCGCAGCGTCGCCACCTTGG
>JAAUYD010089937.1_pt1 | contig 11832 bp, 8 predicted proteins | sample 7278101 | NCBI WGS metagenome assembly JAAUYD01 (sample SAMN14350128, study PRJNA611818) | marine sediment metagenome | isolation source: surface marine sediment (0.6m) | place: French Polynesia: Moorea | collected 2018-08 | reverse complement strand
TTCCGCGCCCGCGTACAGGGCCTCGGCGCCGCGGACGCGTCCGGCGACGCGACCGCCTACGACCCCTCCTTCCACGAGCTGCGCTACGAATGGCGCGTCGCGCCTGCGGATGCCGGAACGCATACCCCCCGCCGATCCGAACGGCCGCGCAACCTTCCGCTTGCCCATAACGACACAAATCTCGGCTACGGGAAGGAATTCGGCCATGTCTTCACCGCGCCCGGCCGCTACAGTGTGCGCTGCACGGTGCGCAACGAGGACGGGCAGGAAGCCCGCGATAGCGTCGAGATCGACATCGCCGATCCGGCGCGGATCTGCACAGGCCCCCGCACGATCCTGATTGATCCGGACGGGCGCGGTGATCCCGATGATCATCCCGGAGCGCTGGTCGTTCGGGACTGGGCCGATGCCTTCGCCGCGCTGGCCGCCGACCGCCTGCCGGGCCGCATTCTCTTGCCGCGCGGCCGTGTCCTCACGCTTGAGGATGTCGCGCTCGATCGCGGGCTGACCAATTTCTGGCTCGGCGCCTGGGGAACCGGGCCCGCCCCCGTCATCCGTGCCACGCGCGCCGATTGCATCGACATCAGGCCGCAATTCCCGGGCGATGTGGCGCTTTTGGACCTGAGTTTCGAAGGCCCCTGGGATCCGGTGGCCGAACACGGGCGCTTCCTGACGGCCCTCGGTATCCGGCCAAGTGCCGCGCCCCGCGCCGTCACCCTGACCGGGTGCAATTTCGCCGGATGGGGCCTGACGATCCGCGGCCAGAAGACCGAGGAGGAGGACCGCGAGGGGCTGAACGCGCTATTCCTGCACGATTGCGCCATCACCGGATGGGGTGATTACGGCCTGTTCGGCCCGGAAAATCCCCACGGCGTGCTGTCGGTAACCGGATCGAGCATCTGCCAGCACGCGCAGGCCGCAATGGGCGGCGAGACCTCCAAATCGGAACGCTCGAACCAGCACGGACCCATCCGTCTGGCCCGGCCAGGTCATTTCCACATGGCTGCGACCGAGCTTTTCTCGCGCAACGGCTGGAGCCTGGCGGGCGAATTGCCCGCCGACCAGCCCTGCCTGCGCTTCAACACCTCGATGAAGGCCGGCGCGCGGGCGGTGATCGAGCGCTGCGTGATGGAGGGCGGCATGAACACGGTCGTCTATGTGCGGGCCGCGGGTCGCACGGCCGAGCTTCATCCGGGCAATTTCGTGCTCGAAAAATCGCTTCTCGTGGGCTCGGCGCGGTCGGTGACGCTGTTTTCCACCCAAGCCACGGGCGTGACCGTCCGCAGCAATCTCTTCGTCAAGCCCGACAGCCCGTTTCCGAGCAATGCCTGGCGTGCCGCGGTCACCGGCGATCCGGTCCCCTCGGAAAATGCCGTGCAGATCGATCCGAACCGGCCTGTTCGGGTCTATTCTAACAGCTATGTGAACCGGCTGAGTGCCGCCAATCGCCGCGACAGGCCACTGACCTTCGCTGAAGGGATCGACGACTATCCGGTATTCAGCGAGGAAAACAACGTGAGCCTTCTGCCGGCTGCGCCGGAAGAGATGACCGACATCCCTGATCTGTCGCCCGAGACGCTCGTCACCCTGACCGGTGTCTGGACCCCGCGCTATCTGGGCGTGCGCTATCACGACCATGGCCGCGGCGGGCGGGTGGCGATGGATACGCGCTTCGCCACGCCCGAAGATAGCGTCACCCTGCCCTATCCGGCGCCGGGCTCGGCACTGGTCGGCACGGCCACGGGCACGGTCGCCCTCGATGACCTCCTGGGCCGGATCCGGCCTGACCCGGAAAGCCGTGGCGCACTCGAACCTGCGTGACGGCGGGATCACAGAAAAACCTTGCGCCAGCCGTCCCGGCCGGGCCAAAACCCGCCTGACGGTCGTGAACGGGTAAGAGGCAGCGGCGTGGCAGTGCAAACCCAGACCCCGCCGCGGGTCGCCTATCTGACCGGGGCCTACCCTGCCGTGTCACACACCTTCATCCTGCGCGAGGTCGAGGCGTTGCGCCGTCTGGGCCTTGAGGTGGAGACCTGTTCGGTCCGCCGCCCCGGGCCGGAACACATCCGCGGCCCGGCCGAGGAGGCGGCCGCACGGACCACCTTCTACCTGCTTGCCGCGGCGAAGAACCCCGCCCGGCTTCTGGCCGCGCAAGCCCCGGCGCTCACCGATCCGAGGCGCTATTTCGGCACGCTGACGCGGGCCTGGCGGCTGCGCGCGCCGGGACTCCGGGCGGCGCTCTACCAGCTGATCTACTTCGCCGAGGCGACAGTCCTGGCCCGCCATCTCAGGGCGCGCGGCATCATCCATCTGCACAACCATTTCGCCGGACCTTCGGCCAGCGTCTCGATGCTGGCCGCCCGGCTGGCCGGCATCCCCTATTCCTTCACGCTGCACGGACCGGCCGACCTGGCCGAGCCCGCGCGCTGGAAGCTGGGCGAGAAGATCGCGGGGGCGCGTTTCGTCGCCTGTATCAGTCACTATGCAAGGTCCCAGGCGATGCTGATGAGCGCGCCGGAGCATTGGGAGAGGCTGAGGATCGTCCATTGCGGGGTGAGCCCGGCGCTTTATGACCGGCCCCGTGCGGCGGTGCAAAACGGGGGGCTGCACCTGGTCTTCGTCGGCCGGCTGGCGCCGGTCAAGGGCCTCCGGGTGCTGATCGAGGCGATCGGCGCGCTCGACGATCCTGCGGTGCGGCTGACGATCGTGGGCGACGGATCCGAGCGAGCCGCGCTCGAGGCGATGGCTGTGCCCCTCGGCGACCGCATCCGCTTCACCGGCTACCAGAGCCAGGACGAGGTGGCCGCGATCCTGGCCACGGCGAATGCCTTCGTGCTGCCCTCTTTCGCCGAGGGCGTGCCGGTGGTGCTGATGGAGGCGCTGGCGGCCGGCCTGCCGGTGATCGCCACGCGGATCACCGGTGTGCCGGAACTGGTCGAGGACGGGGTATCGGGCTTTCTGGTCCCACCGGGGGACCCGCAGGCGCTGACCGGCGCGATCGCCGCGCTCGCCGCTCGGCCCGATGGCGGGCGGGCGATGGGCGCGGCGGGGCGCGACGTGGTGCGCGCCGAGTTCGACATCGACCGCGAAGCCGCACGGCTGGCCGCGCTGTTCCGCGGAACGGGCGGCACGGCGCTGCGCCCGGAACCCCTTGCCGAAGCCCCATGATCGCGCCGGCATCGGATCCGACCCGCGGTTTTCCCGCGCCGGCGCTGGCCGACCGGGTCACGGCGCTGAAGGCGACGGGCCGGTATCGCCGGATCGTGCTTCTGCCCGGCCCGGGAGATGTGGCCGGCACCTACCGCGCTTGGCGCAGCGACGGCGCCGATCCGCGCCGCCCGTCGATTTCCTATGCGCAGCAAAGCTACGAATTGGCCGAAGCGCTCGGGGCGGAGATGCTGGTTCTGGCCGAAACCGCGCCCGGCGCGGGGCCGGACGGGCCGGTCACGTTCCGCCACCACCCCGCGCCGGCGGGCCGCGGGCTGGCCTATCGCGCCGATGAATGGCGCTACATGCTGCGCGCACTGACCGCCGCGCGGGCCTTTCGCGCCGATGCGATCATCGTGCAGCGATCGATGCGCACGAACTGGCTCATGGGGCTCGCTCCCGCGTTCGGCATCCGCCTGGTCTATTCGCTGCACAACCTGCTTTGGGGCGTCAGCGGCGCGGCAAACCCGCCGGGCGGGATCGGCCGCGCGCTTCGGGGTTGGGCCTTCCGCCGGGCCGCGGGCGTGGTCGCAATCGGGCCGGCCGTGACCGAACAGGCCGAGACGGTAGCCGGTGGGGCGGGTCGGGCGCGCGTCCTGACGCAGATGCCGCAATACAATGCCCACCTCGTAACGCTCGATGCCGGACGGCGGCCGATCGCGGCGCCCGAGCGGCTCGTCTGCCTCGGCCGGGTCGAGGCCGAAAAGGGCGTGTTCCTGTTGCTCGAGGCCTTCGCGGACCTGGCCGCGGACTTTCCCGCGATGACGCTGCAGGTGATCGGGGACGGCCGCCAGCTTCAGGCCTTCCGCGAAGCCGTGGCCGCCCTGCCCGCACCCGTCGCTGCCCGGATCGACGTGCCGGGCCGGCTCGATGGCGAGGCGGTCTTCGCCCGCCTTCTCGATGCCGACCTGATGATCTGCCCGACCACGTCGGGTTTCCTCGAAGGCATGACCAAGACTCCGGTGGAGGCCGCGCTCTGCGGTGTGCCCTCGGTCGTGACGGAGGCGGTGCCGACCCATCGGGTTCTGGGCGAAGCCGCAACGGTGATCGCACCCGATGCTGCCCGGCCCATCGCGGAGGCCATCGGGACCCTGGCCCGCGATCCGGCCCGGCTGCAGGCGATGGCCGCGGCCACCGCCGCCCATCGCCAACCCTTCTTCGATCGAAACCGTGCCTTCGCCGCACGCATCTTCGAAGCGCTCGAAACCCCCGCTTAGGCTCTATCCGGCAAAAAGCTCCGCGCGCTCGGCCTCGGTCTCGGCGGTGGCGCGGCGCTTGCCCACGCGCAGCGCGCGGCGCTGCCAGGCGCGGATGAAGCGGCGCAGTTCGGCATCCTCGTGGCGCGGGACCCGGCGGAGCGCGGCCCAGACATAGCCCCACAGCATCGACAGCCCGCCGGTGACATAGGGCGGCTCGGTCATGCGGAAGATGCAGGTCGCGAGGTAATAGACCGGATCCGATCCCATGTAATACTGCCCGAAGCCGTGCCGCCGCCGCCCGGTATGGATCGAGCTCTGCGACGAACCCATGGGCCGCAGATGTTCGAAATTCAGGTCCGGATGGTCCCAGCTGACCGCGATCCAGCCCATGCTTCGCGCCTTGTGGCAATCGATCGCGTCCCACATGACCTCGCGCACGAAGCCGCCGATCGTCTGGAAGCAGGCCACGCGGTAGAACTTGGTCATGCCCGCCGACATCTCGTCGCCGCGGCGTTCGGAGACGAGCGCGCCGCCCACACGCATATAGGGCTTGCCCGAACAGGTGCCGATGCGGGGATTTTGCTCCATCCGCTCGATCAGGGTCTCGAAATACCGCGCCGGCAGATCGAGATCGAGATCGAGCTTGCAGAGATATTCGTAATCCTCCAGATCGACGGTTTCGAGACCGGCATAGAAGGCCTCGATCACGCCCGGCCCCACGGCGCGGTGGCCGCGATCGGGCTTTTTCACCACGCGGATCCAGTCATGGGCTGCCATGTATTCGGCGAGAATGTCCGGCGTCTCATCGGTCGAGCCATCATCGACGATGACCCAGAGCGATGGCCGCGCGGTCTGGGCGATGACGCTGTCGAGGGTGCGCCGCATATAGGCGGCTTCGTTCCGGCACGGCGAGATCAGGACATAAGCGCGAGGCTCGGGCATGGCGGGCGGATCCGTCGGCGGCAAAATCATCCCTGCCATAGCGCGCACGGACCTGAACGACCAGTCCGCTGATCTGAAACAATCCCTGCACGCTTGGTGCTGGACGGCGACGGCACGGGCTGCTTTACCCGGGCGAAGACCCGCGCGGGAGGCATGATTGGCCCGGATCGCCGTCATCATCGTCAATTACGGCACGGCCGAGCTGGCGCTCGAGGCCGCCGGCAGCGTGCTGGCGCGCGACCACGGCGGCCACGAGGTGGCGCTGCATCTCGTGGACAATGCCTCACCCGGCGGCAAGGCCGACCGGATCGCCGCCGAAATCGCAGCACGGGGCTGGTGGGACCGCATGATCTTCCACCCCGAGGCCGAGAACCACGGGTTCGGGCGCGGCAATAACGTGGTGCTGCACCAGCTTGCCGCGGGGGGCGATCCGCCCGATTACGTCTTTCTCCTGAACCCCGATGCGCAGCTGGAAAACGAGGCGATCGCGATTCTGGCCGATTTCCTCGAAGCCCATCCGCAGGCGGCCTCGGCCGGGGCGGCGATCCGCAAACCCGACGGCGACGGCCTCGTGACCGCGGCTTTCCGCTTTCCAGGCCTCGCGAGCACCTTCGTCGGCGCCGCCACCTTCGGCCCGATCACGCGGGCCTTGCCCAGGGCCGCCATGGCGCTGCCCCCCGATACCGGAACCGTGCGGGTCGACTGGGTCGCTGGCGCTGCGGTGATGACGCGGTTTCAGGCCTGGGCGGAGCAGGATTTCTTCGATCCCGCCTATTTCCTTTATTTCGAGGAGGTCGACCTGATGCTGCGCACCGCGCGGGCGGGGTGGGAATGCTGGTACGTGCCCGATGCCCGCGTGCTGCATGCCGAAGGTGCGGCGACGGGGGTGAAAAGCCATGTCGCTCGGCGCCGTCGGCCTGCCTACTGGTACGCGTCCTGGCGGCATTACTTCGTGAAGAACCACGGACGGGCCTATGCGCTGCTGGCTGCGTTCCTGTGGTGCACGGGTGCTGCGATCAATTTCGCCGTGGTGCCGGTTCTGCGCCGCGACCCAATCGCGCCGCTGCACTTCTACCGCGACTTCTGGGCGATGGCCTTCCGCCCGCTTCTGGGATTACGCGAACGTCCCTATTAGGCCATTCAGAGCCTAGAACTTCCAGAAATCGGCCGGCCGGCCGCAATGGGCCAGGAAGGCCTCCGCGTCGAGACGAAGCTGGTTCAGAAGGGCCGCGCGGACGGTCGGGCTGAACTCTGGCCGACCCTCAAGCTCGCGTTCGAAGAAGGTCTCACGGATCCGCTGCTTGAGGTCCGAGGACAGGAGGCCCTTCGCCGCGGCCATGCCGGGGATACGGTTGATCTTCGAGTAAAGCGGCGTGGCCAGGCGCTTGCCTTCGGACTTGTTGACATGGGGCCGGTCGATCCGGGGCGCGGGCGGAATGCCGAGAAAGCCGCAGATATCCGCGAAGAAAGCCTCCGGATCCGCCTTCAGGTCCTCCATGAAGCCGATATGGATCCGCGTATCGGGAAAATGCGCCCGGTAGAGCGACAGGTTCGACCAGTAAAGGCTCTGATCCACGAAGATCTCGGGCTGCTCGGTCACCGCGGCATCGAGCGTGGGGGCGACCTTGTCGCGCTTGTCGGCGCGGTTCTGGATCCAGGCCGACACGATCCGGTCGAGCGGGTGGCGCACGAAATAGAGGATGCGCGCGTCCGGCGCGAAGGCCGCAATGCGTGCGGCCGTGTCGGGATAGCGTGCGCCGTTGGCATAATCGTTCGTGCCCTCGCCGGCCAGCTTGTGGCCCGCCGCGCCGTCGTAAAGCCCGCGATACCAGTCGAGGCCCCTGGCGTAGTTTTCGTCATGGCTGAAAAAGCGCGGCTCCTGGCCCGGCACGATGAAAACATCCGGATGGGCCTCCAGATAGCTACGCACCGTCGAAGTGCCGCATTTCATCGCCCCGATCAGGATGTAATCCGGTTTTGTCATGTCCTGGTCTCCTGGGAGGCGCGGTTTTCCGGGGGCCCTTCGATCCGGGCGGGGTTTCCGAAGACGCGGCCGCCCTCGGGCACGTCGCGGGTGACGACCGCATTGGCCCCGATCTGGGCCCCCTGCCCGATCAACACCTCGCCCACGATCACCGCGCCTGCGCCGATATCCACGCCCGCCTCGATGATCGGCAATTCGCCGGGACGGTCGGGGCGACGGATGCCCATGGTGGTATTCTGCCGCAATTGTACGTCATCGCCGATATAGCGGGCCGAGAAGACCATGCCCGAATGATGCCAGATGCGCACCCGCCGGCCGAGCCGGACCGGGTACCACAGAGATATACCGCCCATCCATTCCACCAGCTTGAAGAGGATGCGGTAGATGAGCGTCGCCGGCGCGCGGACCAGCTTTGGCTGGCCCATGCGCCAATTGCCGAACCGGTGCACGAAAATCGCCCAGAAGCCCTGTTCGAAGAGGGCGCGGTCATGGGTGCGGAAATCCTCGGCCACCAGCGCCCAGAAACCGATATCGGGCGGATTCTGGTTCTCGCGCCCGCGCGCCGTGACCGGCGGCAGCTTCAGCCGCTCTTCTGCGGCACGGTAGGCGTCTGACGCGTAACGCATTGGAATGCTGTCTTCATCCATCGCCGCTGCTCTAGCAGACGCGGTGACGCAACACTACAGCCGAGCCCCGAACCAAAGCTGTCTCGATGCCGCAACAAAGCCGTCGCATGCACAGCCCAGCCATGCTAGGCGGGCGAGGTGTTTTCGGGACCTGACGGGGTTGACCATGCATCGTGTTCTTGTTCTGGCTGAAAGCTGCAACCCCGAATGGCCGTCTCTGCCGATCGTAGGTTACAAATACGCAAGGGCGCTGGCCGAGGCCGCCGAGGTGACCTTGGTCACCCATATCCGCAACCGCGAGAATATCGAGAAAGCCGCCGATTTCGGGGGCCGCATCGTCTATATCGACAACGAATGGATCGCGGCGCGGATGTACAAGCTCGCCAAGATCCTGCGCGGCGGCAATGAGGTCGCCTGGTCCACCAACCAGATCATGGCCTTCCTGCCCTACGTCGTGTTCGAACGCCAGGCGCTCCGGCAGTTCCGGGGCGATCTGGACCGGGGCGCCTTCGACATCGTGCATCGCATCACCCCGATGTCGCCCACCCTGCCTTCCTACATGGCGGGACGGACGGGCCAGGTGCCCTTCGCGCTCGGGCCGCTCAACGGCAATCTCGACTGGCCCGAAGCGTTTCGCGGCGAACAGAAGCGCGAGCGCGAAGGGTTGCGCCGCCTGCGCGATCTCTACCGTTTCCTGCCATATACCCGCACCACCTTCACCCGCGCCGCCGCCGTGCTCGCCGCCTTCCGCCACACCATGGCCGACCTGCCGCGGGACGTGGCCGGCCGGGTCGTATCCTTCCCCGAGATCGGCTTCGACCCCGAGCTCTTCCATGACGATGGCCGCGCGGTACCGTTTTCGGGCACGGGACCGAAACGGTTTCTCTTCGCCGGGCGGCTCGTGCCCTACAAGGTGCCCGAGGCCGCGGTGCGCGCCTTCGCCGGCTCCGACATTCTCAAGGAGCATGTGCTCGACATCATCGGCGACGGGCCGGAACTGCCGCGGCTCGAGGCGATCGTGACTGAGGCCGGGGCGGGCGAGCGTATCCGGTTTCTGGGCCGCAAGACGCAAGCCGAGGTGGCCGAAGCGATGCGGGACGCGGATGCCTTCGTCTTCCCCTCGATCCGCGAGCTCGGCGCGGGCGTGGTGATCGAGGCGATGGCCTCGGGCGCGGTCTGCATGGTCACCGATTACGGCGCGCCGGGCGACCTGGCGGCCGAGGGGCGCGGGGTCCGGGTGACGCTGCAGCCGATGGAGGGGCTCGTGCGCGACTACCGCGCCGCGATGGAGCGCGCCGTCGCGGAACCGGCGGAGATGGGAAGCCTCGCCGCTGCGGCGAAGACCTATGCGGAGACCCATTTCACCTGGGCGGCGAAGGCGCGCAACACGGTCGCGGTCTATGACGCGCTGGCCGCGGGCAAGCCGCTGGCGCAGGTCACGCCCTATGGTGCCGCCACGCTCTAGTCCGCAGGCCTAAGGTGTTGGCCGCCGCAGGATCATCGAGATGGCATTGCGCATGTGCGGCACCGCCAGCTCGAACGGGATCGACAGGAAGCGCGCCACCTTGGCGAAGGGCGTGGCCCCGCGCCAGCCATCGCGATAGGTCTCGGCCTCGGCGATCTCCATACGGGCGTGTTCGGCCTGCCAGATCATCTGCTTGAGCGTATACTCGTGCTGGTGCCCCAGAACCTCGCCCTCGCCTTCTTCGGGATAGCGATAGACGCCCAGGATCTCCCGGCCCACAAGCATGTACATCAAATTGCGGAACCGATGCCCGTTCGGCGTGGTCAGGAACAGATATCCGCCCGGGGCCAGCATGGCATTCAACCGGCGAAACACCAGGTAAGGCGGCTGTGGGATATGTTCGATCACCTCTTGCAGCACGATCAGATCGAGACCCTCGGCCACCGGCGGGTTGTCGCGGAAGATATCGATGATGGTGAAGCCGATGCCGCGCGCCTCCACATCGGCCCGCGCGGTCTCGTTCACATCGGCGATGATGACGTCGAATCCGAACAGCTCGTGCATCAGGACCCCGGTGATGCCGCCGCCGATATCCATGACGCGGGCGCCTTCGGGCAGGTTCAGCGCATCAATCCGGCGGATACCTTCCCAGAACCGTTGACGCGCCAGCGGGTAGTAATCCAGATCCTCGACGAACCTGCGGTTCAGGATGGCCTCGTCGTAGACCTTGTCGAACTCCGCTCTGGTCACGCGGCTCGTTCTATTTCCGCTCATCCAATACACCCTCTAAACCCGGCCAACCAACCGAAATCCCGTCTGGCCTAGCCGATCTTTCTGCCCCTGCAAAGCACTGCATGGCCCAAAGCCGCATTCCGACACTCAACAAAGAGTTTCGTCGCCATAATTGATCCCAAAAGACGACCTGCTGAGCTATAAGAGCGCTGATTCTCGAGTTGGAGGGTTTCCGATTGTCGATCGGTTCGAACGCGCAGACCGTTTCCGCGCAAGCTGATAGATCCTTTTTGACCTGGGGCCTGTTCTGGCTGGCTCTGGCGGTAATCGCGACAGGCACGTATTTCTCCAGCGGCGTCAATGCACTGCTGACGGCCTGGTCGCTGCCGGAATACAGCCATGGGCCCCTGATCCCGGTGCTCTCGGCGCTTCTGTTTCTGCGTCAGCTCAAGGAGTACCCGGCCACACCCGGGCCCAAGGACCGCCGCTGGATCGGCGTTGCGGTGATCCTCTTCGCGCTGGCCTTCGGTACGCTTGGGCGGCTGTCCAATATCGATGATCTGGTCGCTTATGCCACGATCATCTGGGTCGGCGGCATCCTCCTGGTCAGCTTCGGCTGGTCCACGGGCAAGCATTTCTGGCCACCGGTCCTGCACCTGGTCTACATGCTGCCGCTGCCCGGGGTGATCTATTACAAGCTGACGAACGGGCTGCAGCTCGTCTCTTCCGAACTGGGCGTGTGGTTCCTGCAGCTGGCCAATGTGCCGGTCTATCTGGAAGGCAACATCATTGATCTGGGCGTGATGCGTCTGCACGTGGCAGAAGCCTGTTCGGGGCTCAGATACCTCTTCCCGATCATGTCGTTTTCCTATGTCTTCGCGGTGCTCTATCGCGGGCCGATGTGGCACAAGGCGGTGCTGCTCCTGGCCGCCGTGCCGATCACGATCCTGATGAACTCCGTCCGCATCGCGCTGGCCGGCGTGATCGCCAATACCTATGGCGTGGAATGGCTCGATGGCTTCACCCATTTCTTCGAAGGCTGGGTGATCTTCATCGCCTGTATCCTGCTACTCTTCGCGCTGGCCTGGGCGATGCTGAGGCTGATGCCGGCGGGCCGGCGCATGAGCCTGCCGCAGGCGCTCGACCTGGAGACCGAGGGGCTCTGGCGCCAATTCAAGCGCCTGCAGCTTGTGGAGCCGTCGCGTGCGATGATCGCGGTGGCGGGTCTGGGCCTTGTGGCACTTCTGGCCTGGCAGACGGTGCCGGATAACCGCCGGGATGCTCCGCCGCGCGACAATTTCGCGTTTTTCCCGCGCAGTCTGGGCGAGTGGGACCAGGTCGGTCCACGGGACGTTCTGCGCCCGCGGGTCGTCGAGGTGCTGGGCGCCGATGATTATCACCAGGTCAGCCTTTCGCGTCCCGGCGCGGCCGCCGATGTCGGACTGTTCATGGCCTGGTACGAGGATCAGAGCCAGGGCGGTGTGCACAGCCCCGAGATCTGCCTGCCCGGCGCAGGATGGGAAATCGCCTGGCTCGAACGCACCAATATCGCGCCCGAGATCGGCAGCGACACGCCGTTCAACATCAACCGCGCCATCATCCAGCGCGGCGAGACACGCATGATGGTCTATTACTGGTTCCAGCAGGGCGAGCGGCGGATCGCCTGGGATTTCGCAG
>JAAUYD010184097.1_pt1 | contig 11833 bp, 10 predicted proteins | sample 7278101 | NCBI WGS metagenome assembly JAAUYD01 (sample SAMN14350128, study PRJNA611818) | marine sediment metagenome | isolation source: surface marine sediment (0.6m) | place: French Polynesia: Moorea | collected 2018-08 | reverse complement strand
TTGTCGGGAAGGAGGTGAGTCAAGTGTCAATCCTGCGCAAAATCGAGCCCCGCAATAGGGCGATTGATGTAAGACGGACTCTGCCTCTCACCCGCAGCATGGAGGAGTTCTTTGAGGACTTCCCACCACGCCGCTGGATGGAGGCATTCGGGCCCTTCGAGAGGAACTGGTTAGTGGATCCCGAGTTTGAACGGGCATTCCGTTTGGATCTCGTTGACCGTGAAAAAGTGCTCGTTGTCCGCGCCGAACTGCCCGGCGTCGAGAAAGACGACGTCAAAGTCACGATCTCAGGCGATCGCCTGGTGATCGAAGCGGAAAGGGAGTTCGAGGAAGAAGACGAGAGGGAGAACTTCTATCGGCACGAACTCGGCTATGGCAGGCTTGTGAGAACGGTAGCCCTGCCGGTCGAGGTGGATCCGGAGAATATCCAGGCCGAACTCAAGGAAGGCATCCTGAAGGTCACGCTTCCCAAGATCCGGGTGGCGAAAAGACACACAGTGAAAGTTGCCTGACGAAGTAGCTGTGTTGTGATTGCCGGGACGGCTACGGCCGCCCCGGCTTTTATTCGGTCATCAATGTAAAAAATATTTGACATCAAGTAATCAATTTTTTACATTGATGACCAGTCGAGATCGAATGCCAAAGGGGTAATCATGAACGTGAGCTTTGGGGAGAAGAGCGCCTGGGGCCTGCTGATCGGCCTGGGCGCGTTGTCCTGGTGGTACTTTCCGCGGGCATTCGCCGTGGCGGCAAGCACTGACAGTCCGATGGCGCTTGGCGCCATCAGCGTCGTCTGCGTTATCGGGCTGGTCGTGGTCGAGGCGGTTTATCACGCGATCATCGCCGGACATGGCGGCGATGCGAAGGACGAGCGAGACCGTTACATCGACCGGCAAGCGGAGCGCAATGCAGGCTTCGTACTCGGTATTGCGCTGTTTGCACTGGTCGGACGGATACTCGCCACATCGGCAATGCCCGAGCTCGCACCGATGCAGCCGCTCGTCATCGCCGTCTGGATCCTGTTCGCGCTGACCGTGTCCGAACTCAGCAAGGTGCTCTGGCAGATCTGGTATTACCGGACAGGTGCCTGATGGGCAAGACACTCGTACGGAACAACATCCGTAAACTGCGGTTCGCGCGGGACGAAATGACGCAACAGGAACTCGCCGAGAAGGTCGGCGTGACGCGCCAGACGATCGTCGCTATCGAGAAGGAGAAGTACTCGCCCTCACTCGAGGCCGCATTCAGGATTGCGCTTGCGCTGCAGACGCCCCTTGACGAAGTCTTCTATTACGACGCCTGACGCTGACGATTCGAGCGCCCAGCAACACGGCGACGATCGCCGCATAGACCAGCGGTTCGGCGATATCCTTCTTGACCTGCCACCAGTAGTGCCAGACGCCGAGAATCGCGATCGGGTAGACGGCATAGTGCAATTGCTGCCAGCGATGGCCGAGGCGCCGTCGCATGCCGTTCGTTGAGGTCACCGCAAGCGCCACAAGCAAAACCAGAGCAAGGAAGCCGATCGTGATGAAGGGGCGCTTGACGACGTCTTCGACGATCGCGCTCATAAGCACGCCCTGGTCCAGCACCAGCCAGGTCAGAAAGTGCATGAGTACGTAGAAGAATGCGAACAGGCCGAGCATGCGCCGGAATCGCGACAGCCAGTTCCAGCCGGTTAGCCGTCGCAGAGGAGTGACGGCCAGGGTGATCACGATGAAGCGCAGGCCCCAGTTGCCGAATCGATCGAGAATCTCCTCGACCGGGTTGGCGCCGAGACCGCCTGTCACGTTGAACGCGTCGCCAACGACGAGCGCGAAAGGCAGCAGGCAAGCAAGAAACACGAGCGGTTTCCAGACAAACCGGATTTGCGACACTGTGTTCATCGTCGGCTAGTAGTTGCGCCTTAGATCCAGGTCTTTGTAGAGATGCGCGACGTGTTCGCCATAACCGTTAAACATCAGCGTCGGCTGTTTGCTGGCGAACAGCCCCGCGCCGATGCGCCGCTCGCGCGCCTGGCTCCAGCGCGGGTGGTCCACGTCAGGATTGACGTTGGCATAGAAGCCGTATTCCCGGGGCGTCGCCATGTTCCAGCTGGTTTTCGGCCGACGCTCCGTGAAGCGTATCTTGACAATGCTCTTGATGCTCTTGAAGCCGTACTTCCAAGGCACGACGAGCCGGATCGGGGCACCGTTCTGGTTGGGTATGACCTCGCCGTACAGACCGACCGCGAGGATCGTGAGCGGGTTCGTTGCTTCGGCGATCGTCAGGCCCTCGCGGTAGGGCCAGTCGAGCACGCGGCGACGCTGGCCGGGCATGCGACTGGGGTCGTGGAGTGTCTCGAACGCGACATACTTCGCCTTCGAGGTCGGCAGGAAGTGCTTGACCACATCGGCCAGCGGAACGCCGACCCACGGAATCACCATCGACCACGCTTCGACACATCGCAGCCGGTAGATGCGTTCCTCGAGATCGAACGGTTTCATGAAGTCGTCGAAATCGAACGTACCGGTCTTCTCGGCGTGGCCTTCTACGGCGATCGTCCAGGGCCGCGGTTTAAAATCGCGTGCGTATACGACAGGGTCGCCTTTGCCGGTACCGAACTCGTAGAAATTGTTATACGTCGTGATGTCGTCGTAGCTGTTCGGCGTTTCGTCGGTGCTGAACGGGCTCTCTGCGACGCCGTCGATTCGGGCCCGGCGCTGCTCGGGAATCACCGCGGCGAGGCCGGCCGGGGCGAGCAGGCTGCCGCTCGCAATCGCACCGGCACGAATGAAGTCGCGGCGATTCAGGTAGTTGGTCTCGCTCGTAATCTCGGACGGGCGGATATCAGCGGGTTTTCGAATCAGCAATCGGGTTCTCCTCGCGCGGTTCCTCAGAACAATAAGACCGGTTGCCCGGGCCAAATATTGCACATCAAACGTAGGCAGGAGATGCTCGCAACAAGTTGTTACGAGTCCGTACCATGAGTATCGCCCGTATCTTGCCCTGGTACTACGCCGCGACCGTCGTGTTCGTCTTTCTGGACTATTCACTAGGCGTCAATGTTCGTGTGGCGTTCCTCGAGCCCTTGCCGGCGGCCCGCATTGGTTACTACGTTGTCTGCATCGGGTGCTTCTTGCTCATGATGTGGCGCCCTGCCTGGACGACGCTTATCGGCGCCTTCGAGTCCCTCGTGACGCTAATTGCCCTGATTCTCGGCATGGGACTACGGGTTTTGGTGCCAAATGACGCGATCTTCGCTGAAAATGCCGATATCGTGACCGTTCAGGAGATCATCAATTTTCTGATTTCCGGGAGCATGGCCTACCTAGCCTGGGTCAAAGGCATACAGGAACTCGTGAAGCAGTAACGCCGTTCAGCTTCGATTCAAGCCTGCCGCGGTACGGTTGATTTCAGGCAATCGGGCCTCATGTAGGGCTTAACCGGAGGATCGAATCAGTGAGCGAGACACTTTCCAACATTGTTCGGACCAACGACCGGGTCACGCCGACCGCCGCGTTGCATGTCGAGGTGATCGCGGATTTCGTGTGCCCATTCTGCTTTCTCGGCAAGCGTCGGCTCGACCGGGCGCTGACAGCCGTCAAGGGACCGTCGGATACCAGTTGGTATCCGTTCCAGCTCAATCCCGAGATTCCGCCCGAAGGCCAGTCGTTCGAGGAATACCTGACCCGGCGATTCGGCAGCCCGGCGAACGTCGAGCCTGTCCTCGCGCACATCGCGGATGATGGTCGCAACGAGCGTATCGAGTTTCGCTTCGACCGAATCCGTCACGTGCCGAATACGCTGCCGGTGCATCAGCTCATGCAGCTTGCCGAGACGATCGGTGTTGATCAGACGGCGCTTGCCGAAGACCTGATGTCCGCGTTCTTCGAGCATGGGCGCAACATCGGCGACCACGGGGAACTCATCGAGATCGCCCGGCCGTATGGGATTACGAGCGATGAGACGGTCAAGGCCATCACGAGTGAGAAGCTTCGCCAGGTCGTTCTGACACGCGAAGGACAGGTGCGCGCCAGCGGCCTCGCGAGCGCGCCGGGATTCCTGCTCAATCGCAGGCTATTGGTGGTCGGCGCCCAGTCGACCGAGAACATCGTAAATGCGTTCGATCGGGCGATGTTTGGCGAAGGCACCGACGCCCTCGAGTCACCGGCGCTGCACTAGCCAGTCAATCATCAGTCGATTCACGTCGTCCGGGCGTTCCTGCTGGGTCCAGTGACCGCAGTCGTCGAGCACGTGTAGCGTGAGGTCATCGACGAGGGGCTTCATGCCTTCGATATGTTGCAAGCTGATAACGACATCGTCAGCCGCGCCGATGAAAAGGGTCGGAACCCGGATCTGCTGATCGATGCCGTCGGACTGTTCCCAGTTATGCGTCCAGTTGCGGTACCAGTTGACCGGCCCGGTGAAACCCGTTTGCGCGAATGCCGACGTGTAATAGTCGAGTTCGGCCCGGGACAACAACGGCTCGCCGGGCGCCTTGTCCGCGAGTGTCGAGCGCAGCAGGCTGATCACCTGGTGCTCGGGCGGCAACGCGTCATATTGCGCCCGTGTGATCACGTTTCTACGCATCATGCGGCCGATGAAACGGCCGGGGTCTGCACCGAAGACCCGGTCCGCCTCATCAGAATCCTGGAAATTGACGATGTAGAAGTCATCGCCGAAGCGCTCGCGAAAGATGGCGATCGGGTCGACCGGCGGTCGCGGATAGTGCGGGATGTTCAGAATGACGAGCCGCTCCATTCGAGCGGGCGCCTGCATCGCCATCTGCCAGAGCACGAACGCGCCCCAGTCATGACCGACGAATGTCGCGGTGTCGAGATCGAGCGCGTCGAGCAGGCCGTGCACGTCGGCGATCAGTTCCGACATGCGGTAGTCCGCGACGTTCGGCGGCACGCTGGTGCGTCCGTAACCGCGCTGGTCCGGGGCAATCGCGCGGAACCCGGCATCCGCGAGCGCGGGGAGCTGATGTCGCCACGAGAACGCGAGCTCGGGGAAGCCGTGCAGCAGGACGACGGGCGGGCCGGACCCCTGCTCGTAGACGGCCATGTCGAGACCGTTCGCCTGGATGATTCGCGGGTCCGGAAACATGCCGACATTTGACAGCAATTTCCGCGAGACCGCAAAGTTGGGCAATGACTCAGCTGGAACTGATTTACCCGATGGCGGCCCTCGTGCTGCTGACCATCTTCGTACTGTATCGAATGGTGCGCGGTCGCGTCGCCGCCGTTCGCCGCGGCGATGTCGATGCGCGTTACTACAAGACCTACCAGGGCGACAATACGGAGCCGCGTCAGGCGGTCCAGAACGCGCGGCACTTCACGAATCTGTTCGAGAATCCGGTGCTCTTCTACGCCGCGTGCATTGTCGCTATGGCGAGCGGGCTGGGCGGTATGCCGATGCTGGTCCTGGCCTGGTTGTTCGTCGCATCGCGAGTCGCGCACGCCGCCATTCACCTGACGAGCAACAGGATTCCGCAGCGCATGGCCGCGTATGGTGTCAGCTGGTTCGTGCTCGCCGCGATGTGGCTGTGGCTCGTCTACGGCGCCGCGACAGCGCCTTGATGCCGGCAACAGGTGTTGCTGTCGACTCGCCTCCGTAATGCTGCCGCTCGTCGTGCCGTCAAGTCTGCACTGTTCAACAGACTACTAGATCTTGATGCCGAACAGCCTGATCAGGCCCTGTGTGAAGCGTAGTCGCAATACCGGAACGAGGAGTCGGTACAGGCGACCCGAGGTGTATTCGCTCTTGCCATTCTCGAGCGCGGTGAGCCCCTCGCGAACGACGACGTCCGCGTCGTACCAAAGCCATCGCGGCATACCGCGTTTCATTTCCGTCAGCCGCTCCGAGGCATGGAAGTCGGTGTGCGTGAACCCCGGACAAAGCGCCAGCACATAGACGCCCTGATCTCGGTAGGTCGAAGCGAGCGCTTTCGACAAGGCGATGAGGTAAGCCTTGGTCGGCCCGTAGCTATAGTCGCCGGCGACGGACAATTGACCGGCCACGGATGCAACGTTGATGACTCGACCGGCCCCTTTTTCGATCATCGCCGGCATGAACTCATGGCACATCGCCGCGACGGACGTCATCATCAAACGGATGTAGGCGTCGTGGCGATCCCAGCCGCGCGACTGGATCAGGTCCGGTCCCTCGGAGCCCGCGTTGTTGATGAGGAAGTCGATGTCGAGACCCTGACGCCGTGTCTGCTCGAAAAGGCGGCCGGGGGCACCCGGTTCGGACAAATCGGCAGTCAGGACGTCGACCTCGACCCCGTGGGTGTCGCGGAGCTCCGCGGCGAGCGCTTCCATCGGCCCGCCGCGCCGCGCAATGAGGACGAGATCCTTACCGTCTGCAGCGAGCTGGCGCGCAAACTCCGCGCCGAGGCCTGCGGAAGCCCCCGTTATCAATGCTCTGCCCATGGTGCCGGGCACTATCGCATATTTTGTGGCGACCTGAAGTAGAATCACGCGAGGCCTCAGCACCGGACAACAAGAATATGCGCAAAGACGGACTCAGCCAGAAAGCCTACGTTCCCATTGCCGAAGGTGACGCCTACGATCCTTTCGTACCGGCGAGCGAGTCGCCCGCCGAGTTTACGATCAAAGCGGTCGGACTCGGCATCCTGTTCGGCATCATCTTCGGTGCCGCGAACGCCTACCTCGGCTTGCGCGCCGGGCTGACGATCAGCACGTCTATCCCCGTGGCAGTCATGACGGTTGCCGTGTTCCGCGCATTGCGCGGCTTAGGCATAGGCGGCACGATCCTCGAAACAAACATCTCGCAGACGACGGGTTCGGCGTCGAGCTCGCTGGCCAGCGGCGTGATCTTCACACTGCCCGCGCTATTCATGTGGGGGATGCCGCCGGAGCTGTTGCAGATGACCCTGCTGGCCATGTCCGGCGGCTTGCTCGGCATCCTGTTCATGATTCCGCTACGGCGCTTCCTGATCGAGCGCGAGCACGGCAAGTTGCCTTATCCGGAGGGCACCGCGTGCGCGGAAGTCCTGGTTGCCAACGAGATCGGCGGCGGGCGCGCGCGCTTTGTTTTCTACGGTCTGGCTGGCGGTGCATTCTTCAAGTTCCTGACTTCCTGGATCAACGTGATCCCGGGCGCGGTTCACTCGAAGGTCCCGTTCCTGCGCAAAGGCGAACTCGGTATGGACCTGTCAGCCGCACTTTTCGGCGTCGGCTACATCCTCGGGCCGAGAATCGCCGCCGTGATGGTCGGCGGCGGCCTGCTGTCATGGCTCATCATCATCCCGCTGATCGACTTCTGGGGTGAGGATCTGACGGCACCGTTCTATCCCGAGACCGTCAACCTGATTCGCGACATGTCGCCAAGCCAGATCTGGACGCGCTACGTGCGGTACATTGGCGCGGGCGCCGTTGCGACAGCGGGCATCATCACGCTGATTCGCAGCGTCCCGGTCATGGTCAGCAGTTTCAAAATCGGTTCAGCGCAGCTCACCGAGAGGATCAGCGAGGGACAGGCGCCGGACGTCGTCAAGCGCACCGGCTCAGACCTGCCACTCAAAGTCGTTGGTGTCGGTGTGCTGATCATCGCCTCCGTTCTCGTGCTTGTACCGCAGGTGTTCGGCGCGGTCGGTGGCGTCGGTATTCGCGCCGCGGCGGCGATCTGTGTGGTGGTCTTCGCGTTCTTCTTCGTCACGGTGGCTTCGCGCATCGTCGGCCTCGTTGGTGTGACCAGCAACCCGACAAGCGGCATGACGATCGCGGCACTGTTGGGCACCGCATCCATCTTCCTGATGTTCGGTTGGACCGACACGATGGGCAAAGCCGCCGCGCTGACCGTCGGCTGCGTCGTCGCGATTGCGGCGTCTATCTCGGGCGATACGTCCCAGGACCTGAAAACCGGTTTTCTCCTCGGCGCGACACCGCGCCGGCAGCAAACGGCCGAACTGATCGGCGTACTGACATCCGCAGTCTTCGTCTGCCTGACCGTTTTGGCGCTCGGCAAGGGATTCGGTTTCGGCAGCACGGAACTTCCGGCGCCCCAGGCCACGCTCATGAAGCTGGTCATCGACGGCGTGCTCGATCAGAACCTGCCGTGGGCGCTCGTGGCGATCGGCGCGGGCATTGCGATCGCCTGTGAACTCATCAGGATTCCTTCATTGCCGTTCGCGGTCGGCGTCTACCTGCCCGTCTCGACGATGACGCCGATATTCGTCGGCGGCCTGATCCGGTTGTGGATGGAGCGCAAGGCGAAGGACGAGACCCAGGCGGCGGATCGGCGCGAGCGCGGCATCCTTTTGGGCAGCGGCTTCGTCGGTGGTGAAGGCCTGCTGGGCGTCGGTATCGCGCTGGTCGCAGTCGCCAAGAGTGCGCGTCCGGACGGCATAGGCACGGACTGGCTCGGCACCGAGGTTGTCGCAATGCTTGCTGGAGCCGCCGCGTTTGCGGTGTTCATTGCCTGGTTCTTCCGCATGGTGCGGGGCACGCGCTAGGGAAGCGCAACGAAACAGCTTGTTTTTTCGGCTTTTCCCCGCTAATTTCGCGGGCAAGACGCTGATGGGGACGAGTAAGCAGCCCAGTCAGGCCTAAGCGACCGGAGGATGGTGCGAGCTCCGGGCCTCGACCTGCTGAATATCACCCCGGAGTCGCCAACCGAACCGCGTTGCGCAGTAGGCCTGGCCGGCTGGTCCACGAGACGGACGACGGGCCCGGATGGCCCATGAGGCGGCGTTGCCGCGAAACCGGGTGGTACCGCGAGATTCTTCGCCCCGGGTGCAGATGCACCTGGGGCGTTTTCGTTTTGAGGTAAGCGTATTGTCATTCAAGGAAGTATCAGGTCGTTACGACGGTCCGGCTCTCGAGGAGGAGGTGCTGGCGTTCTGGCGTGAGCATGACGTTTTTGGCCAGACTGTAGAGGCCACGAAGAGCGGCCCGCAATTCAGTTTCAACGAAGGCCCGCCGACGGCCAACGGCAAGCCGGGTATACACCACGTGCTGGCGCGGGCGTTCAAGGACATCTTCCCGCGTTACAAAACGATGCGCGGCTACCACGTGCCGCGCAAAGCGGGCTGGGATACGCACGGCCTGCCGGTCGAGCACGAAGTCGAGAAGCTTCTCAAGAAAGAAGGGCGTATCGACAGTTACGACAAGGCCGAGATCGAGGCCAAAGTCGGTATCGCAGAGTTTACCCGCCTGTGTCGTGAATCGGTCATGACCTACATCACCGACTGGGAAACCATGACCGAACGCATGGGGTTCTGGGTGAATCTCGATGAGGCCTATTACACACTCGATAACTCGTTCATCGAATCGGTGTGGTACCTGCTCAAGGAGATCTGGGACAAGGACCTCATCTACAAGGGCTACAAGGTCGTGCCCTACGATCCGCGCATCGGCGCGACGCTGTCATCGCACGAGCTGGCGCAGGGCTACAGGGAAACCGAAGATCCGTCGATCACGGTTCGATTCAAGGTCGAGGGCGAAGACGATACGTACATCCTCGTCTGGACGACAACACCCTGGACGTTGCCGTCGAATCTTGCGCTTGCAGTCGGTGAGGACATCGACTACAGCTACTGCGAATCGAACGGCGAAACGCTGATCCTCGCCGAAGCGTTGCGCGAAGCCGTGTTCCGCGATATCGAACACAAGGTCGTCAGGACCGTCAAAGGTTCGGAACTCGTCGGTATGCGCTACCAACGATTGTTCGACTACCTCGAGGTCGATGCCGAGAACGCGTTCAGCGTCATGGCCGCCGATTTCGTGAGCACCGAAGACGGCACCGGCGTCGTGCATACGGCACCGGCCTACGGCGTCGACGACCTCGCTTTCGGCCAGGCCAACGGCTTGCCCGTCGTCCATGGTGTGGGGTTGGACGGCAACTTCATCGACGCCGTCGAGCCGGTCAAGGGTCTGTTCTTCAAAGACGCGGACAAGATCCTGATCCGCATCCTCAAGGACCGCGGCCTGATGTTTCGCGCGGAGCGCTACCGGCACAACTACCCGTTCGGCTGGCGCACGGGCGACCCGATCCTCTACTACGCGAAGAATGCGTGGTACATCCGAACGTCAAAGTTCGCTGAACGCATGGCCGAGCTCAACCAGACCATCAACTGGGTCCCCGAGCACATCAGGGACGGCCGCTTCGGCAACTGGCTCGAGAACAACATCGACTGGGCACTGTCGCGCGAACGCTTTTGGGGAACGCCCCTGCCGGTATGGACCGACGGCGAGAACTTCATGTGCGTCGGCTCGGTCGCGGAACTCGAGGAACTGACGGGCAGAGAACTCAGTGAGCTCGACCTTCACCGGCCCGCCGTCGACGAAGTGACCTTCGAAAAAGGTGGCAGCACCTGGCGACGCGTTCCCGAGGTGATCGACTGCTGGTTCGACTCCGGTGCGATGTCGTATGCCCAGTGGCACTACCCATTCGAAAACCAGGAGAGTTTCGAGAAGCACTTCCCGGCCGACTTCATCTGCGAGGCGATCGACCAGACCCGCGGCTGGTTCTACACGCTGCATGCGATTGCGACGCTTGTCTCCGACAGTGTCGCGTACAGAAACTGCATCTGTCTAAGCCATATCGTCGACAAGGACGGAAAGAAGATGTCCAAGTCGCTCGGCAACATCATCGACCCTTACGACGTATTCAACACGGTTGGCGCCGACGCCCTGCGCTGGTATTTCCTGGCACGGCTGTCGCCGGAAGTGCAGAAACGTATCTCCGTGGATATCGTGGCCGACGTCGCGAGTTCGTTCATCAATACGTTCTGGAACACGTACGGATTTTTCGTCCTGTACGCCCGGCTCGACGAGATCGACCTGACCAACGACGTGCCTGTCGAGCAACGCCCTGAGATCGACCGCTGGGCGCTCGCGTTGCTGCACGATACGATCACGACGGTCACCGACGCGCTCGATCACTACGACGCCAAGGCGGCCGGCGAGGCGATCGAGTCGTTCGTGGACCAGCTCAGTAACTGGTACGTGCGCCGCAATCGCCGCCGGTTCTGGAAGTCGACCGACCCGGAGGACAAGCAGGCGGCGTACCTGACACTGTACGAGTGCCTAAAAGGTATACACGAGCTCATGGCACCGTTCGTGCCGTTCCTGGCCGAAAACGTCTATCAGAATCTGGTGCGCTCGGTCGATCCTGACGCGTTGCCTTCCGTGCACATGGGCAACTGGCCGGAAGCTGATCCAGCCTGGAAGAACGACGAATTGCTGCACAACATCGGCGTCGTGCAAAAGGTCGTCGGGCTTGGCCGCGCCGCGCGTAATCACTCGAACGTGCGCACGCGCCAGCCTTTGTCACGGCTGCTCGTGCGGGCGCCGAATGACGCGGCACTCAGGGCGCTCGAAAGCCACCAGGGCCAGATTCTCGAGGAACTGAACGTCAAGGCGATCGAGTTCATCGCGCGCGACGCAGGCCTCGTGAGTTACAACATCAAGCCCAACCTGCCGAAACTCGGCAAACAGTACGGCAAGCTTGTGCCCGATATTCGCAGGGCGCTAGCCGAAGCTGACGGTGCAGAGATCGCGAGTGCTGCTGCGAGAGGCGGCGACATTGTCATAAACGTACCTACGGGCGAGCTTACGCTTTCGGGTCAAGATGTCTTGATCGAAACGCATTCCGCAGACGGCTATTCCTGCGAAACGGATTCCGGCTACCTGACCGCCCTCGATACGAGCCTCAACGACGAACTCCTCGCCGAGGGCCTCGCGCGGGAAATCGTGCGCTCGGTCCAGGATGCCCGCAAGCAGGCTGGCCTCGAGGTCTCCGATCGCATTACGCTCGGCGTATCGGGTTCGACCGAGGTCGAAAAGGCGCTCGACGTGCATCGCGAGTACGTCATGAACGA
>JAAUYD010034551.1_pt1 | contig 11834 bp, 9 predicted proteins | sample 7278101 | NCBI WGS metagenome assembly JAAUYD01 (sample SAMN14350128, study PRJNA611818) | marine sediment metagenome | isolation source: surface marine sediment (0.6m) | place: French Polynesia: Moorea | collected 2018-08 | reverse complement strand
GCAATATCCATGGGGCTATCGGTGAATTCCAAAAAGGGTTGCGGATCGATCCTGCCGATACCAACCTGCTCAACAGCTTAGGGGTGTGTTACGGAGTGCTGGAGGATTACACCAACGCCTTGACGGCATTTGAAACGGCCATCTGGTTGGCACCGGATGAGTTGATGCCCGTCTACAACAAAGGCTTCGTGTTCCTGCGTCAGGGCCGTTCGGAGCAAGCCCTGGACTGTTTTTTAGCAGCCAACAAGCTGGAACCCAATGTATTTGAAGTGGTTTTTCACATCGGCCAGATCCATATGGAAGCGGGTGCCGCTAAAAAGGCCAGACCCTACCTGGAAGCCGCCACCTGGGCCAACAACCGCTCCAGTGCCGCCTACCGCCATCTGGGCGCCTGCCTGGATCGATTGGAGATGACCAAGGAAGCCATTCAAGCATACAAGGCCGTCGTTAAAATCAACCCAGAAGATGCGGCATCCCTTTCGATGTTGGGTCGGCTGTACGCCAAACGGGGGGAAAGCCTCGATGTGGCCCAGGTGATGTGTGAGCAGAGTGTGCGGATCGCGCCGGATAACGGCCTGTTCAGGCAACGCCTGGGCCGGGTGTATCTTGAGTTGGGCCAACTGGACACGGCCTTGGCTGAATTTGAACTGGCCAGCGCATTGGGTCATGACAGCCGGGCTGAGATCGAAGCGACCCAGGACCGCATGATGGCGGCCAAGGCCTCCTGAGCCGATATAATGCCAAAAGGCGTTCCAGCTGAAACGGGTCTGGTGCTGCTGACAAGTGGTTGTTCAGGCGGTGGCCGTGCTTATGTTGTTGATTCCAAGTGTAAATGCAACTATTAACGCTGTTTTGGACCATTAACCGAGGAGAGGATCTTCCATGCCGATATACGAGTATCATTGCAAGGGATGCGGCCACGATTTTGAGTACCTGGTGCTGGGTGGCAGTGAGCCCGACCAATGCCCCAGCTGTGATAACAATGATGTCTGCCGGCTGATGTCCACGTGTGGATTTGTCAGCAAAGGCAGCGGGGGCGAGACCGTCAGCACGTCGGCATCGTCAGCGTCATGCGGCGGATGCAGCGCCTCCAGCTGCGCCGGGTGTGGCCCTTGATGGACGAAACGACCATCACCATCGGCACCCGGGGCAGCCAACTGGCCCTGTGGCAAGCCAACTGGGTCAAGGACGCTATCGGCCGTCGCCACCCCCAATTGACGGTCGAATTGAGCGTCATTAAAACCAAAGGCGATAAGATACTGGATGTCCCCTTGGCCAAGGTGGGCGGCAAGGGCTTGTTTGTCAAAGAGATCGAAGAAGCACTGCTGGACGGCCGCATAGACCTGGCGGTTCACAGCATGAAGGACATGCCGGCCGAGATACCGACAGGACTATGCATCGGCGCCATCCCTGAGCGGGAGGAGCCCCGTGATGTGCTCATCAGCCGAGAGCATCTGCCCCTCGATCGACTTGCTACCGGCGCCCGCATCGGCACCAGCAGCCTTCGTCGTGCCGCCCAGTTGTTGCACGTGCGACCTGATCTCGTCATCGTCCCGTTGCGCGGCAATCTGGACACCCGCCTTAAAAAGCTGCATACCGAATCCCTGGATGCGATTGTTTTGGCCGCTGCCGGCGTGCGTCGCTTGGGCCTGGCCGATCGGATATCCCAGGTGCTGGATGAAGCGGTCATGCTGCCGGCGGTGGGACAGGGGGCCCTGTGTATCGAAACCAGGGATCAGGATGCGCGCATCGGACCGGTCGTTGACACCCTGGACGATCCCTCCACCAGACAGGTAGTCATGGGTGAGCGTGCGTTCCTCCACCGCCTGGAGGGCGGCTGTCAGGTTCCCATCGCCGGCCATGGGCATATTGGCCCCGACGGATACACCCTCACCGGTCTGGTCTGCGAATTGGATGGTTCCCGGCAGGTCAAATTGACACGAACCGGCCCTGAATCCCGGAGCGAAACGATCGGTCTCGAACTGGCCGAAGCGCTTCTGGCCGAGGGTGCCGGTGAAATTCTGGAAAGACTGAACGCGCATGCAAACGACTGATCGAACAGGCATCGTTTATCTGGTCGGCGCTGGTCCCGGCGATCCCGGCCTGATTACCGTAAAAGGGGTCGACTGCATTTCCCGGGCCGACGTCGTAATCTACGATTACCTGGCCTCCCCGGCCTTGCTGGCCCACGCCAACCCCGATGCGGAAATGATATACGTCGGTAAAAAGGGCGGCGACCATACCCTGCCTCAAGCAGGCATCAATGACCTTATTGTGGAAAAGGCCCGACTGGGTAGACAGGTGGCCCGGCTCAAAGGTGGCGATCCGTTTATCTTCGGCCGCGGCGGCGAGGAGGCAGAGGTCCTGATCCAGGCAGGTGTGCCATTCGAAGTCGTTCCGGGCGTTACGGCCGCCATCGGCGCATCGGCCTATGCGGGCATCCCCCTGACCCACCGTGACTACACGTCCGATGTGGCCTTTGTCACCGGCCACGAGGACCCCACCAAGGCCGAGTCCAGCATTGACTGGAAAGCCCTGGCAACCGGCATCGGCACCCTGGTATTTTTCATGGGGGTTAAAAACCTGGCAACCATTGCAGCCAACCTGGTGGCCAACGGTCGGACGGCGGATACACCGGTAGCCGTGATCCGCTGGGGCACCACGACCCGGCAACAAACCGTTACCGGCACGCTGGCGACCATCGAAACAGATGTCCGCCAGGCAGGCATCAAGGCGCCAGCGATTATCATTGTGGGCCAGGTGGTGCGATTGCGCGATGCCATGCAGTGGTTCGAGAAACGCCCCCTGTTCGGTAACCGCATCGTGGTTACCCGCGCCAGGGAGCAAGCCAGCGACCTGGTCCGTCAGCTCACTGAACTGGGCGCCGAATGCGTTCAATGCCCCACCATCCAGGTGGGACCTCCCGCCGACTGGTCACCGGTGGATCGAGCCATCAAGGCTATCGGCCAATATGACTGGATCGTTTTCACCAGTGTCAACGGCGTGGATTATTTTTTCCGCCGGCTATTCGCGCAAGGCCTTGACGTGCGGTCGTTGGGACATGTAAAGACCGCTTCGATCGGCCCGGCCACGGCACAGCGACTCCGGTCCTGGGGCGTGACCAGTGACATTATCCCCAAAAGCTATCGTGCCGAATCCGTGGTTGAGGCCTTTGCCCAGACAGCGGTCCAGGACAACCGCGTCCTGTTGCCCAGAGCCAAGGAGGCGCGCAGTGTCCTCCCCGAAGCGTTGACGCGCATGGGAGCAACAGTCGACGACGTCAGCGTCTACGAAACAAGCCAGACGGAGGAGAACGGCAAGGAACTGATCGCGCGTCTCGAAGCAGGCACGGTAGACATGGTCACCTTCACCAGTTCATCAACGGTGAAAAATTTCCATCGACTGTTGCCATCGGATCGCGCCGATCAACTGATGCAAGGGGTCACGGTAGCCAGTATCGGCCCCATTACCTCCCATACCGCCCGCGATCTGGGACTGACGGTAGCCGTCGAAGCGCGTGCATACACCATTCCCGGCCTGGTTCAGGCCGTGTTGGATGAGCGATCCACGAACACCCGATGACCAAGATCATGTCCGGGTAGTAGTGCCAAGTGATGACCATGGGTCGTACAACAGATACCAACAACATGGGGACTGCCGATGAACTGGTCGACGGCGAGAAACGACACCTGAGTTACCTGCGTGTCTCCATTACCGATCGCTGTAACCTCAGATGCCTCTACTGCGCACCGGAAGGCCGCATCCCCAAACTCAGGCATGGGGACATTCTCAGTTACGAGGAGATTTTGCGCCTGGTAGCCATCGGCATCCGCCTGGGCATTCGCAAAGTACGCATCACCGGTGGCGAACCCCTGGTAAGAAAAGGGGTGGTTTCATTTCTGAGTCGTCTGACCCGCATCCGCGAATTGGAAGATGTCTCGCTGACCACCAACGGCGTGCTGTTGGCTGCCAATGCGCAACGCATATTCGACGCCGGCATCCATCGGGTCAACATCAGCCTGGATTCATTGACCCCCTCCAAATATGCTCAAATCACCGGATACGACAAATTCGATCAGGTGTGGGCCGGTATCCAGCAAGCCAGCAGCATCGGTTTCAACCCCATCAAGCTCAATGTCGTGGCCATGCGGGGAATCAACGACGACGAAATCCTGGATTTCGGTAAACTTACCCTGGATCACCCCTTTCACGTCCGGTTCATCGAATACATGCCTATCGGCAACAGCCGGGCCAGCTCCCAGGAACAGATACTGGCCCCCGATATTTACAAACTGATTTCCCGCATCGGCCCGTTGATCCCGGTTCCCGGCGATCACAATGACGGCCCGGCACGCCGCTACCGGCTGTCAGGCGCTAGTGGAGAGATCGGTTTTATCAGCGCGCTGAGCCGCCATTTCTGTGATCACTGCAATCGCCTGCGCCTGACAGCCGACGGACGTCTGCGCGCCTGCCTGTTATCCGATCATCACGAACCGTTGAAAGAGGCGCTCAGAAATGGTGCTTCGGATGACCACCTGGCCGATATTTTCCGGGCCGCGGTACATCGGAAAGCGGTTAAACACCAACTTTGTGGGGAAACCCCGAAACACGTCAAAGACCAGATGTAGGGTATCGGAGGCTGACCAACCACAACTGGTTGATGCTTTTTCAAACTTCCGGCTTCTCTCACTCGGCTGTCCCCCTCCCGCATATAACTGCTTGCATCAAAAGGAAATTTATGATAGTCGTTCATCGGATGAATACAGGATAGGGGCTACTTACCCATCCAGACACCTTGGTCTTGAAAAGCAATTCATCTATTTCGCTTGCACTGGTATGGTACGTCGGCACTGAGGTTCAGACATGGAACGGGCAACTGTGGCTCCCGATGCTGATCATTCAGATACAACCGTCAGCTCGGAAGAAAAACAGCTCATATCCAATCAAGCCCCATCGCCTCCGATGGTGGATGCGGTCTGCACCGCCGAACAAATCAGCCAGAACCAACTGATCAACGCCCTCAATCTGATCAACTTCCTTGACAAACCCCTTTATATCAATTTTCGACACAAACAATACCAGCGGTCGCTTTCCATTAAGGCCGCCCCGCGACCATGTCAGGACGATCATCTGACCTGCGTGTGGCAACAGGATGCCGACAGTATCATCGATTACCCTGATTTCTATGATTTTGAGAACATTATTATCCCGGACGGGCAACGCTTCCTGGTCGCCGAACCGGACGTGCTTCAGATCAACCGACAAGGCGTCCGCTTTGTCCTGCCTGAAACCGGCAATGCGGCAGATGCCAGAAGCACCAGGCGTCATCAAAGCCAGGGAATCAATGTGTACGTCACACAAAACGGGGCCCTGTTTTACGGCACGATGATCGATTTCAGCGCCTTCTCCTTCCGGGTTCAGATCAAAACAACGCCGCCTCAAACCTTTGACTGGATTGACGCCGATCTGGCTGTCAATGTGATCCTCTTCGATGGCAACCAAACCCTATATTCTGGGGAATGCGACATCGTCAAGCAAACCCATGGACAAGCCAGCCGAAGCTGGATCATTTCACCGGCACAACGCAGTATTCGGCGGTTTCGACCGAAAGAGTTCAGAAGCACACGCCAACAGATGAATCCCCTGCCCACAATCAGATTCAAGCATCCGTTCTCCAAAAAGAGTGTCCATCTCGAAGTATTGGATCTGTCCGGATCGGGGCTGGCGGTTCGTGAGGAGATCAAGCATGCCGTTCTAGTGCCGGGATTGATCATCCCCAATCTTCAGATCTGCTTCAGCGACGGCGCCCATGTAACCGGTGTGGCCCAGGTGGTTTACAGCCAGCGCGCCGAAGAGACCGAAGGGCCGGGCATACTGCGTTGCGGGATTGCCATCCTGGACATGCCTGCGGACCAGCACATCAAGGTGCTCTCCCTGATTCACCAGACCAACGACAAAAACGCCTATCTGTGCCACCGGGTGAACCAGGACGACTTGTGGAATTTCTTCTTCAAAACGGGTTTCATTTATCCACAGAAGTACGAATTCATCGAAAAATACAAAGATCGCATCAAGCAGACCTACAAAAAGCTCTATACGCAAAGCCCGACCATTGCCCGCCATTTCATCCATCAACGCAATGGCGTGATTCTGGCCCACATGGCCATGGTTCGCATTTATGAGAAGGCCTGGCTGATTCACCATCACGCAGCGTTGCGATCCTCGACCAATCGCGGCGGCTTGGCCGTACTCAATCAGATCGGCAGTTTCATCAATGACTCGCACCGGCTTAATTCAATCAGAATGAGTTATGTGTTTTGCTACTACCGACCTGACAACAAGTTTCCCAATCATGTGTTCGGCGGCGCCCAAAAAAATATCATGAATCCTAAGGGTTGCTCCATCGATCGCTTTGCCTATTTTCATCTGCGCAATGGCGACGAGGCGCCAGGCACGCTACCCCGTGGGTGGGAACTTGAGCCGACCACCGATATGGACCTACGCGATCTTGAATGCCATTATGAGGATATATCCGGCGGGTTGATGATCCATGCGTTGAACCTGGGAGACGACTGCCACGATATCGACGACATCCAAAAGGCCTTCGAGAGAATTGGACTGGCACGTGACCGCCACCTTTATGCGCTAAAGCTTGCCGGTGTGCTCAAAGCCGTCATTGTTCTCAACGTTACCGATATCGGACTGAACATGTCCGATTTGACCAACTCGGTGAAAATCATCGTCTTGAAACAGGAAGACCTGAATTATCGTATTATTCGAACCGCTCTGTTGGCACTGTTCCAAAGACATCAAATTGATGAAATGCCCATACTCGCCTTTCCGGCGACAGTTGCAGCAGCATTGGATATTCCTTGTGAGAAGGTTTACAACCTGTGGATATTGAATATGAATCACACGGATGACTATTTCAGATATCTTAAACGGCTGTTGAAATTCATCAAGCACTGAAATGGCTGAAATGGAACAACCACCGTCGAAAGCAGATATAAAGCAGCTGGATGACAGTGCTCCCGGGCTTTACAACAGCAGGATCATTGATACCTACATCAAGTTGATCAAGCACCGCTACAGTTTCGTGGACGTCAATGAACTGATCGCCCACGCCGGCATGGAACCTTACCAAGTGGCCGACCAGGGGCATTGGTTCACTCAGAAACAGATCAATCTGTTTTACGAAAAGGCCCTAAAGGAAACCGGCAACCCCTTCATCGCCCGCGAGGCGGGACAATACGCGGCATCGCCCGATGCCATCGGTATGATGCGTCAATATGTTTTGGGAATGGTTGGTCCCGCATCGGTATATGAGCTCATTGGCAAGACAACCGAAAAGTTCGTCAGATCATCATCTTACCAATCCAAGAAAATAAGTCCGCATAAAATTGAGGTGACTGTTACCCCGCACGCCGGTGTAAAAGAAGAACCCTTTCAATGTCAGAATCGGACCGGATTTCTTGAGGCTATTCTGCTAGTATTCAATTCCAAAGCACCAAAAATCGAGCACCGCGAATGCTTGTTCAAAGGTCACAACCACTGTCGATACGCCATCTCTTGGGAAATGCAGCCCTCTGCCATCTGGAAGCGTGTCAGAAATATTACTGCAGCAGTGTTTTCGCTGATCACTTTTATTCTGCTGGTCGTAGACGCTAACCAACTACAGGGCTTGATGCTTCCCGCAAGCATTTTCTTGCTGCTGATCATATTGATTGCGGAAAATGTCGAGAAAAGAGAATTTCGAAACAGCACCCACAATCTTAAGGAGTCGTCGGATCAACTGGCGTCCCAGATCGAAAACAACTACAACATCACTCGCATCACCAATGAGATCGGCCAAGCCATCGCCAATCTAACCAACCGCGAGGATATACTGCTTCAAACCATTCAAATCTTCAGGAAGCGGCTGGACTATGATCGCGGACTGATCCTGCTGGCCAACAAAGACCGAAGTCTGCTGAGCTTTGCCGGCGGATTCGGCTACCATGAACGTCAACTGGAATACATCCAAAAAGCAGCCTTTCACCTGGACAATCCATCCTCAAAAGGAGTGTTCGTCGTCTCTTTCAAAGAGAAAAAGCCATTTCTGATCAATGACATCAAGGAGATCGGCAACAACCTGTCCCGCAGAAGCCTGGCATTTGCCCACCAAATGGGTACCCAGTCCTTCATCTGTTGCCCCATTATCTGCGATGGCGAGTCAATCGGCGTTCTGGCGGTCGACAACCTGAGATCCAAACGACCGCTGGTGCAAAGTGACTTGAGCCTGCTCATGGGAATCGCCTCGGTAATCGGCATCAGTATCAGCAACGCCAACCTGCTGGAAGCCCGCCAACGTCAATTTGGTTCTATTCTACATGTGCTTGCCGCCAGCATCGATGCCAGAGATCCGCTGACTGCTGGCCATTCGGAGAAAGTCACTGATTATGCCATGGGCATCTGTGAGGAGTTGAAACTATCGTCCACCTACCGGGAAATGATACGCGTGGCTTCTCTGCTCCATGATTACGGCAAGATCGGCGTGCCGGACGCCATTTTGAAGAAACCGGGTCGGCTGACCCAGGAAGAGTATGAGAAAGTCAAAACCCACGCCGAGAAAACTCAGAAAATTCTGGAGCAGGTCAACTTCGAAGGTATTTTCAGCCAAGTACCGGAGATCGCCGGATCCCATCATGAGAAAATTGACGGATCGGGTTACCCCAACGGCCTTAAAGGTGAGGAAATTCCTCTGGGTGCCCGGATTATTGCCGTAGCCGACTTCTTCGAGGCCGTTACCGCCAAACGCCACTATCGCGACCCCTTGCCGATCAGCTATGCATTCCGCCTGCTTGAAAAGGGAAGAGGGGTGCATTTCGATGAAAAGATTGTGGATGCATTCATCAGGTTCTACGATAACACCAGATCCGACGCCGAAACTCGCTACCCCAAAAAGGTGATCCCCATCAAGAAAGTGTGCTGATCCCCTGAATCATTTGCCAGCCAGGGCCGATTCAAGACCGTGGGCGTGGTTCAATTCTCCCCGGCAACAAATCAGCGGTGTATAAGTGAAACGCCGCGGGTCGCTGAATGCTCGCTTGAACTCATCGTAGAATTCATCATAACCATTATCGTATTCATCAAGCAGCGCTTGGGACCGCTTGACCGCGACGGTCACTTTCTTGGTCCAGTTGTATTCGTCCACCCCGCTCAGTTGGCCATGAATCAAATGATGGGGTTCCATCATGACATCAATGTTTCCAAAACCCAGATCGTATAGGAACGAATATAGCTTGATACCAATGCGGGCATCGAAATTCTCTTTTCTCTCCAGATGATCGATCACCTTTGCAATGGTTCTTTGAAGCCGTTCGGGAATGCCGTAGTGGTTGAGGCAATTGTGATCCAGATCAACCAAACAGATGACACCTCCTGGCTTTAACAGACGGCTGATATCGCTGACAATCTGAAAGGCCTGACGTCTATGGTACTCCAGAAAGAAACGAACCCAGAGGAAGTCGAAAAGACCCAGATCATCCAGGGGGTCCAGCAGGTTTCTGCAGGCAAAGGCAGGGCCTTGGGCTGCGTGATGCTTGCGGGCGTATGCGATGCGCTGCGCCGACCCGTCGATGCCGACCGCAGTCCCATGCGGTTGAACGAGTTCGTGGAACAACCGTGTGGTCTTGCCTGGCCCGCAAGCCAGATCCGCGACTCGCATTCCCGGGCGCATGCCAGCCCACAATGCCTGGCGTTTTACATTGTCGAGATCCGTCTTCAATTCCAGGCGTATCGATTCCTCTTCATTCTCCATGAAGTAGCGAAAATCAGACATATCCCACCCTCCCGATGATGCCTGAACACGCGATGACACTTTTAGGTGTCGACCATTGCGATACCAAGAAAAGATTCATGTTGTTCTATTTCGTCGTTGTATCTGCATTGATTGCCACGTGGGCAGACGAACCGTGCCGCACATTCTACGGCCGGCCCGATTTACCATTGCCATGCCGATTAGTCAATGCATGACAAGCGCTATGGTCACCGGCGTCAGGACCGCAGTGTTGCCGTAAGACGCAGGGGGTGCTTCAGCAATTCAAGCGCTGACACAATCTCCGTACAAACAATGTCCGCTGCATTGAGGCTCAGCGTGGACGCGCCTTCGCTCAAAATGACGGCAATCCCCAAGGCGGCTGCGGCCAGCATCAGCCTATCGTTACGCCCGTTGCCGATGCTTACCGTGCGGCGGGCGCCCAATTGATTGACGAAGTCGACTTTGGCCTGGTCCTGCTGCCCGGCCGCCAATACGTGCAAACGGCAGTCCACCTGCTTAAGACCTTCGGCGGCCCGGCCAAATGTATCGGCAGTGACCACGTGGATTGCCAGATGACGGGAAAGATCGTTGAGTGCGTCTTTTACGCCGGGAAGCAGCTGGCCGTCGACGGCCAGGGTACCGTTGTAATCCAGCACCAGATGGTCGAGGGTCAAGTCGCCAAAACCGGGAATTGAGATGGGTTGCATGATCGCCTCCGCTGGCATGAATGAGATGTGATCCGGACAAGATGCGGTCTAACCGCATCAGCGCCAATGTAGGCGCCGCAGCCTCAGAACACCTGAAGGTCGCTATAGTGCTGCCAGATGGCGGTGGCATTGCAGGGACAAAAGGATGCACACGTACCTTGACACAGATCAAGAGGATCTCTTCGCGCCCTGCATATCGCGCTCGCTGACAGGCAGATGATTGAGGGTGACGCCGGCGATCACCAGGATCGCCCCCACCACCAGTGACGGTCTCAACGGTTCGCCAAGGATCAGGTGTGCCAGGCAAATGGCACTGATGGGCACAAAATTGATGAACAAACTGGCCCGGGACGGCCCGATACGCCGGATGCCCTCGTAATACCAGACAAACCCCAGCACGGTTCCGAAGCCCCCGAGGTAGACCAGATTGGCCCAATCAGCCCACGAATAGGAAGGCAGTGCTGCGGGCATACCCTCGAGACACGCTGGCACCAGCAGAGCCAGCATACCGATGGCCGATGAATGGCACACCGCCGCTATCGGGGAAAGTGCCCCCAGCACATGTTTCCCAATCAATGAGTAGGCCGACCAACTCAACACACACCCCAGAATGAAAAAGTCGCCGCGTCCGATACCACCGGCAAACAAGGCCACTGGATTACCGTTGGAAATGGCGACCACAGCTCCACTTACGGATATCAAAATGCCGAGGCCCTTGGTCAGGGTCAGCGCTTCGCCGAAAAACAGGCTCGCCAGCAGTGAAATGACAATGGGGTTGTTGGCAATGATGATGGATGCACGGCTGGCCGGCACCAGCTTCAGTCCACTGAAAAAAAAGGCATTGTAGGCAAACACGCCCGTCAAGCCCAACAGGGCTACCGGCAGGATCTGCTTTCGTTCGAGTCGGGGCAGTCTTCCCTCCTGCCGGACGGCGATTGCATAAAGGCACACGGCGGCGATGAGAAAGCGAAAAAATGCCGCCGAAAAAGGCGCCACCGAATCAGCCAGCATGCGGCCTGAGATGAAGGTGCCTCCCCAGAAAACGGCTGTCATCAACAATTTAACATAAGTACTCAGCATCCAGCCCTCAGCCAGATTTTTCAGGTCTTGACATTTGGTCACAAAAAGGGTTTGCCATTCTTGGGCTCAAATCAGGTCGAATGGTACCGATGGGGTCTTCAACTGAAACATGGTTGTAGCCGTTTTCGGGTCGATTCGCCAGAGATAAATATGCAAAGACGCAGATGAATTGCTGCGGATCGAAAGACGGGCAATCAAAAACGCTCGGGGAAGCCTAATGCAAGCAACCAGATCACACGCGGAGAAAG